>Ga0256914_1001350_pt1 | contig 22528 bp, 17 predicted proteins | sample HulkmetaG_FD_191571 | JGI IMG/M metagenome (GOLD analysis project Ga0256914, IMG submission 191571) | Hydrothermal chimney microbial communities from Main Endeavour vent field at the Juan de Fuca Ridge, Pacific Ocean - Hulk | ecosystem: Environmental > Aquatic > Marine > Hydrothermal vents ... | reverse complement strand
AGAAAAATCCGCCAGGGCATGATTTCTATTCCGCTGTGCAGCCGTTCCTCCCGTTCATTGCAGACAACGATTGCCTCCTTCGGGCTATAAAGCTCGATAAATGTTTTTAGGGGACGAAGCGCCCTCTTATCCACCATGCCAGTAGATTTCACTTCAACGGCCACTTCTCCTCCACCCAGCACAAAATCGACTTCCTGCCCGGATTTTGTCCTCCAAAATTGAATCTCATAATCAATTTCATGGTATGAACTGTGAGCCAGCATCTCAAGATAGATAAAATGTTCAAAGGCATGGCCAAACATCTCGCCCTTTTCCTCGGCAATCGTTCTTTTGCATATGGCCCCGGCCACACCTGCATCAAAAAGATAGAACTTGGGCGCCTTGCTGATTACCTGCCGTTCCTGTCTCCTCTTGAATGGCATGACAAAAGTACCAAGCAGTGTATCAACCAGAATCTGGTAATACTCCTTGACCGTCTTGGAGGACACTCCGCATTCCCTGGCAATGTTTGCATAGTTGACCAGTGAGCCATGTGCATAACCCATTGCTTCAAAGAAACGGGAAAAGGCAGGAATGTTTCTTGTCAGGCCTTCCTGAAATACTTCTTCTTTAAGATAATCCTGGACGTAACCGCGCAGGGAGCGTTTGTAATTTTCCTGCAGGTAATGTGAGGGGATCATGCCGTGATTGAGTGCCCTGAGAAGGTTCAGTTCGTCCACCTCTTTTGAAACCAGCGGAAACAATTCAAATCGCCATGCCCTGCCTCCAAGCAGATTGACCTGTCCCCGCCTGAGTTTTCTTGCAGAAGAACCACACAGTATGAATCGCAGCCCATGGTTTTCAATCAGCCAGTGGACTTCATCAAGTATCCCGGGGACCTTCTGCACTTCGTCAATGATAATAGGGTGTTTCAACGCCTGTTCCGGCATTGCCAACAATCGCTCCCGAAGCAAAAAGGGTGATTTGGTGTATTCGAGGTAGGTATCAGTCCGCAAAAAATCAATAAAGACGCTATGGGGGAACTGCTCACGCAGCAAAGTGGTCTTGCCTGTTTTCCTTGCCCCCCATAAAAAGGCTGACTGCTGGGGCGGCAGATCAATGACAAGCAATCTTTTAAACAGCTTTTTCACGAATATTACTCCATTTTAGTTTAACTTTTTTGAAGTTTATTTCCAGAAAGTAAGTTTGTCAACGGGTATCTCCACTTTTGGTTGGTGGTCCCCGATCCTGGCAAGGTTTCCAAACTCACGCTCGATTACCTTACCCGGAGCTATACCGCCCACTCCAAGCGCTCTGGATTTCTCGCATTCCCTTTCTGGAGATAGCTGATGTAAAACTTGCGGTTTTCGGGCCTTCTTTTTCAAGACACGATATGCTGGATCGGCATCATGAGGAGGTAACTCTTTCCGGTTCCGCTCTGCCCCAGGACTTTTCCAGATGGTTTCCCATGAGTGCTTGGCCCCGGATCACAATTTAAAACGGCATTCTGGTCAAATGTATGCTATGCTTAAGGATCATTTTGCAGATGTTCTCATTGAACAGGCAGGCCGTACCTGGCTGCCTCTAATGGCTATTCACCATGTCCGGAAAGGAAAACCAGTTGTTTTCAGCTTCCCTGCTCAAGCAAAAATTCTTCTGGTTGATCACGCTATCTATCCTGGGGATATCTGCAGTCCAGTACTTTTTCTCAGACACCGCTGATATACAGGAAATTGACAGGGAACTCTATTATTTCCCCATCTTTGTTGCTGCCATGCGTTACGGCATGCGGGGGGCAATGGTGGCCCTTTGTGCAATCTATTTCCTTTACATACCGTTTATCGCCATGACCTGGAAGGGAAGCATAGGGCATGAATCAGCCAGGGTGGTAGACCTTGTCTTTTATTTTCTTTTTGCCTTCGGGGCCGGGTTTCTGGCAGACCGTGACAGGAAGATCAGGGCGGAGCTCGAGAGAAACCGCCTCACCATTTCCCTTGGGCGCATAACATCGGCCATCGTGCATGATCTGAAAAACCCGCTTATAAGCATTACCGGCCTGCTCGAAAGGCTGGCCAGGGGCAAGGGGGACTGCGCCACCTATGTTCCCCTGATACTGCAGGATGCCTACAGGATGAAACGCATAGTGGATGATGTGCTGGACTTCGCGCGGCCTGTAAAACTCAAAAAGGAAAGATGCAGCCTTGCCGGGGTGATCAGGCATGCGGTCGAGATGTGCCAGGAAAGGGCGGAAAAGGCAGGAGTCCGGGTGGAGACCGAGCTGGAGGATGTCAGGGCCGATGCCGATTCCTTCATGCTGGAGCGCGCCCTGGTAAACGTGATCTCAAATGCCGTGGAGGCCTCTGAACCAGGGAAAAAGGTGGTGGTGCGCCTTCACAGGGACGGGGATTTTGTGCGGATTTCCGTGAGGGATTTCGGCTCCGGCATGGACAGGGAGACCATTGAACACTGTTTTGAGCCCTATTTTACCAGGAAGCAGGGAGGAAACGGCCTGGGCCTTCCCATAACAAAGAGGATTGTAGAGGCGCATGGGGGCCACGTGAAGATCGGCCAGCCAGAATCCGGAGGTACGGTTTTCAGTATCTTTTTGCCTCTTTCATGAGCCCTGCATCATGCAGGCCGCCTGCAAACCATTCCTTTTCAAATTGTTTAAGCAGCCGGTTGCGCCTTCTTGCCAGCTGGCCCATTATGGTTTCGAATCTTTTAAATTCAAACCTTTCTTCATGCTGGAACCTGTCCATGCAGGGATCACAGAAGTACCAGGTGCACCTGTAAGACCTGCCGTAGCGGGGCAGTATGCATCCGGTAGGGCTCAGAAACTGGCACGGGCCCGTGTCTTCCACGTTGCAGTTGAACGGAGGGGGCTTTGTGCCCATGGCCTGGAAGACGATGAGGTCTTCGAAATCCGGGAAACCGTGCCGGTTCACGCAGCAGGGGGTAGGGCACTTTCTGCAGATCGGGCCGGTGAAGTCGTCGAAAAAGTGCTGGAGGCTTTCGTAGGTGGAGCGGATACATGCGCCCGCCGCGGCTATCCCCGGAAGCTGCCTTTTGTGGTGGTGAAAAAACTCGGCGATCTCCCTTTGTGTTTCCAGGTACGCCGGTTCATTGCCGAAAATGAGTTCCGGGAATTCCATTTATCCGGATGTTTCCTTCTTGGTTGAGGGTGAATTTCATGAAACCTTGTCCTGTTTATCCAGGATACACCCGGAATCCGGAAAGGAACAGGCAAAAATGCCCTTGCATAGTACGGTAAGGATATCAGTGTGACAGTATCTCTTCCTTTTTCCTCTCGTAGGTGGAGCGGCTGATGGCACCGCTGTTGTAGAGTTCTCTAAGCACCTGGATCTTTCTTCTCACCTCGGGATCATCTATGGCCTTTGGCACAGGCGCCTGCTGGAGCGTGGCAGCCGGTGGCCTGAACTCCTCGGGCTCTGGCTGGTCGGGCTCTGGCTGGCTGTTTACGGCTGGAGGTGTCTTGATGACGTTTTCGAAATGGCTGACCGTGTTTTTCACCGGCTCGTAGACCCTGTCCAGGTCAATAATGAGCCAGTTGGAATAATAGTCTTCCTGGAAGAAACCAAAGCCTTTCTTGCGGTGTTTCTTCAGTTCCATGCCGGGCATGAGCACAAAGGACCAGTCGTTTGCAAGGGCCCTCTTGGTGGGATCGCTAACAAACTGCCTGATTGCGCTCTGGTAGTTATCGCACTGGTAGCTCACAACCCTCATGACGAGGTTGAGCTTTCCATCCTTTTTGAAAAAGATGCCGCTGGTGAAAAGATCGTGGTTGAAGATCATCAGAAAGCTCTTTCCGAGCATGAAGGAAAAGTCTATCACCTCATCCGGTTGCGCCTTCTGAAATGCATCGTGAAGTGGCTGCAGCAGCACCCTTCTCACCTTTGCAGGGAAAAGCTTGTACTTGCTCTTTTTGCCGACAACATTGTTGTCTTGGACGTATATGGATGAAAGGATGTTGTTCAGTCTTGCAGGGCTGATGTCAAAGGGGTGTTCAAAGCCGCCTCTTTTAACAATTTCCGAGCCCATGGAGTACTTTACCAGCCTGACTCTCCAGTCTTCCCCGTTGGCAACCGGACGGAATTCGTTTCGAGGAATGATGGAGCAGCTGCCAAGGAGCAGGACGACAGCCAAAAGAAGAAGGGCTATGGGGAAGATCCCTGTACGGTTGGAAGCCATTATCTGGATGATGTCCTGTAGATGGTCATTGATGTCTCGCAAGGCGGTTTTGCCCGGAAGTTCCGGAAAAGGCCCCTTGAACCTAACAAGATCCCGCCGAATTTGCAATTTCAGTCGGGATGCTGACCTGCACGTTTCGCAGTTTCCGTTGCCTGCCGAAGCCTTGAAACGGACGCACGGAGCCTTTCCTCATGGATGATTCCTTCCGAAACGGCACGGGCCAGGGATTCCATGCAGGTGAGCACGTTTTCCTGGCTGTTGCAGACAAGAAGAAGGTCGTGGCCTGCCGCAAAGGCCTCCACTGCCGCCTGGCCTATCTGGCCGTGTTTGGTGATGCCTTTCATCTCGAGATCATCAGAGAGAAGAATCCCCTTAAACCCCAGCTGCCTCCTTAGGAGTCTTGTGGCTACCTCCTGTGAAAAGGTGGCAGGGCGCCAGGGATCAATGGAGCTGTAGACCACGTGGGAGGTCATTATTGCCGCAGTGCCTGCCCTGATGGCTTCCCGGAAGGGCAGCATGTCTGAGGCAAGCTCCTTCAGGGAGGCGTCCACCACGGGCCTTTCAAAATGCGGATCGAGCTTTACCCTTCCTATGCCGGGAAAGTGCTTGGCCGTTGCCAGGATTCCCTGTTCCTGGAGGGTCCGGATGTAAATTTTCCCAAGTCTTGCAACCTGCTGCGGCTCCGTTCCGAAACACCGGCCCTCGAGTACGTTTTTTTCCGCCTCCAGGCAGAGGTCCAGTACAGGGGCCAGGTTCATGTTGATGTCGGCATTATTCAGGAGCGCTGCTGCATCTTTTGCAAGGCCTGCCATCTTGGCCCCCGGGTCAGGGGAGGAAAGGACCTCCAGGGGCGAGGGCATACCGGGGAAAAGCGGTGGCTTAAGCCTTCTTACCGGGCCTCCCTCCTGGTCAACTGCAATCAGTGCCTCCAGGTCTTCCTCCCGGCAGAGCTTACAGATTTCACCGCAGAGCCCTGCCAGTGCTTCCGGGCCATTTTCGCAGTTCCGGGCAAAGATTATGAAGTTTGAAATCCCGTAATCCCTGATAAGGGACCTTGTGCCAGGGTCCAGGCCCGTACCGGGCAACCCGGTCATGATTACCCGTCCTAAACCGCTTTTCCTGAAGAAATTTGTTTGTGCCATGGCCGTCGATGAATTAGTCTTGAAAGCATCTGGTCCCTTTCCGCCGGGCCGGGCCTTTCGGGGCAGGCTCCCACGGAGGAATTTCAATACTTGAAGGTGCATATTAACAGATGAGTTTACTGGAAGCAGTATTTTTAGGGGTTCTCCAGGGGGTTACGGAATTTCTCCCGGTTTCCAGCTCCGGGCATCTTGTGCTTGCAGAGTATTTCCTGGGGCTTAAGGAAACCAGTCTCGCCTTTGACGTAACCCTCCACCTTGGCACCCTGCTGGCGGTGCTTGCCTTTTTTTTCAGGGACTGGATGGGGATGCTTGTTTCCCTTGCCCCTGGAAGTCCTGCCCGGGAGGAAAGGAAAATGGTCATCTACCTCCTTGCCGGGACCCTGCCAGGGGCTGCTGCGGGTTTTTTCCTGGAACATGCGGTTTCAACGTACCTAAGATCCCCCTGGGTGGTGGTATCCACCCTTTCAGGGGTAGCCATCCTCCTGTGGCTGGCCGAAAGGATGGCTACCCACAAGAGGCCTTTCGAGTCCATAAGGCTGCCGGATGCACTCCTGATCGGAATCTCGCAGGCGCTGGCAGTGATTCCCGGAACTTCCAGGAGCGGCATTACCATGACATGCGGGCTCTTTCTAGGGCTTTCCAGGGAGGCCGCAGCCCGTTTTTCCTTCCTCCTGTCTGCCCCCATTATCGCAGGGGCCGGTCTCTACGAGGGACTGAAGCTCTGGAACCATGGCGGCTCGGAGGTAACTCTCAATTTCCTGTGGGGATTTCTGGCCTCGGCAGTTTCAGGGTACCTGGTCATTGCCTTTCTTATGAACTACCTGAAAACCCACACCTTTTATCCCTTTGTGGTCTACAGGCTGGTGATAGCCGCCGTGGTGGCTGCAGTGCTTCTCCTTCAATGATCGCACTTCAGCCGCGGGGGAGGGGCAGATATAAGACCGCCGAGACTATTTTCTAGAGGTGGCCATGTGCCGAGGACGGTTTTTTCCACGTTTAACAAGCCGTGTTCCACGGCATCAAAAGCATGTCTGATTGACTCGTTACCGAGATAGATATAAAATAAACAAACTTTAAATTTTTTCCTGAAAACATAATGCCGGTTGTGCTTTCATGTTTGTCGCATGCAGCACCTCAGGGCAGGGGCCTGGCAGTAGGGGCAGGCCCATGCAAGTGGGCGGGCCAGGTCTTCCAAAAGGAGATTATGGAGGGCACCAAATGAAAGGGAAAAACCGGTCATGCGCATGCTTTAGTCTCTTAGCACTCTTTTCCTTGCTGTCATTTATTATCCCGGGAAGGGCCACGGCGGAAACCTTGGACGTCTGCAGTAGCGGCTGCACTTATTCCACCATCAATAACGCATTGGAGGCATCTAATGAGGGTGATACCATCCGCATTGCAGCAGGGAAATATTCGGAATCCGGGCTTTATGTTGCGGACAAGAAGATCAACATCGAGGGGGGATGGAATCCGGACTTCACCGGCAGGAATAACAACCCTTCATCCACTGTAATTTCAGGCGATTTGGCGGTGGATTTAACTTCATCCGGGGGCACCATCAATCTGTCCAACCTTACCATCAGTTCCCCGTCCAAGTGTCTTGTAATAAGGGTAACGACCGGCAGTACATCGCCTGTTTCCATCAATCTGTCCGGCGTCATCCTGAAGGATGCAGAAGGGGCAGGGTTGGAAGTGTTGGCAAGGGGTAATCAGTCCGTGTACGTAAACCTGACCAACTGTATCCTCCATTCAAACGGAAAGGGCATATTCATGACAGGTTACGAGATCCCCTCCGACAGTTTCGGCCTGTCTCTTGTCAATTGTACGCTGGCGCTTAACATTGAGGGGGGGGTAGCCATAGAAGGCGGTCATGCTGACATCACCAATTCCATCCTGTGGCACAATGGCTCCTTTAACGGCGGCACGTCCTTTTACCCGGGCACGGTGCCGTCAAATTATGCTGCTGACATAATACTCGGCTCCAGCGCCTATGTAAGTGTCAGCCATTCACTCTACACAACCTTGGTAAACTCCGGTGTTGCTTCCCACGTCAAAGACCTGGGGGGGAATCTTTCAGGGCAGGAACAGGACCCCGCCTTCCGGAACGCACAGGAAGGTGATTTCCGACTCCTGTCTTCATCACCGTGTATCGATGCGGGAACCGGGGATGTGGCTCCGGATTCCGACTTTGAAGGTGATGCCAGGCCCTTGGGACAGGGTGTGGACATGGGAGCGGATGAATACAATCCCTGTCTGGACGACACGGTTCCGCCAGCACCAGTTACCGGTCTTGGATATGACGCCACTCCGTTTACCATCTCGCTTCACTGGGATGTGCCCGGGGATAATCCGTACGATCTTGTGAGGTTTTTTCGCGTAGGGGATCAGCAACGCCAGGAATTTCTTTCAGAGGTTGGCGCTGGCCAGCAGTCCGTTGACATAGATAATACATTCTGGGGAGATTCTTTTACAGTACGTGCAGTTTCCCTTGACAAGTGCGGAAATAGCAGCCTCCCTGTGGACATTCAGGTGAATGTACCGGAATACAGGCAGGTCCATTGTCCAGGCGGAGCATTCAGCTTTCCTGATCTGTCCTCTGAAATGCACGTCAGCAACATTTCAGGCCAGGGTATAAGGTATTTTGCCTACGGGTTTGATGAAAACGGTACCAGCCTGTGGGAGTATTCTGGCAATCTGTCCGGTAAATCCACACAGATAGTCAGCTCCCAGGGAGGGCTGTCCAGCAGCATCTTTGCTGAAGGTCCGGTTATTGCTCATGTGGAGATGCATGGATTAAATGGCACCTCGGCCATGTACGCGTGTTCCCCCCGGGCCAGCGATACATTTTTCATGGCCGAAAATGCCTGTTCGGAGGAATGGTGGTCAGGTGTGCTGCTTTTTAATCCTTCGGGCCAGTCGGCAAACGTGACCCTGACTTCGAATCCTGCCCTGCTTGTACCAGGCTCAGAAAAGGTATCGGTTCCTTCCGGGGGCAGTGCCGTTGTGCTTCCACCCTGTCAGGCACTATCTGGCACTTTTCATTCAACTGCCCCTATTGTTGCCATGCAGATGGTTGGAAACAGAAAAGATAATGGTGCTGATATCGGAGCCACGCTAATGCCCGGCCAGACGAGCAACATTTTCTATCTCACAGGCATCCACGATGGTACCGAGTCCTGGACCGGTTTTGCTGTGTATGTGCCTGGCGAATTCCAGGGCCAGGCCGATATCAGGACAATAAGGTATTCAGGTGACTCCAAAAAACAGGATGCCCTGGACAGTATTTCCGCTCGATCCAGGAAGGCCTTCAATCTCTCTGAAAAAGACATAGAAGCAATGGCCATATATGTGGTGGGAGGAGATGGCCTGAGCATCGGCCTGGCAGGAATGGCCATACAGAGCTCCCTTGCCGGGTTTGACCTGCTTGCCCCGGTCTACGTGGACATGGGTTCCGGGTTTGTTTCGGGCTTCAATGCCGATGCTGTCAACAGGGTCTATTTTTTCAACTCCGGCCCGTCCCCGTCTGCCCTGACATGTACCTATTATGGCTATGACGGGCAGATAATCAGGCAGGTTACCTCCACTATTTCTGCAGGAAAGACCCTAACGATCTCCTTGCAGGGTGACGATGCCGGGAATTTGGCCTTGATGGAATTTTCCGCCCAGCATCCGGTTTTCGGTTTTCTGGAATGGGAAACCCCGTCCAGTCTCAGCGTGTTGCCTTTTTTTGAGGCCAAGTAGAAAAGAGAGGACAGGAAGATGATAAAAAGAACAGCTTTGTCGTTTTGGATTTGCCTGTGGGCGATGCAGGCGGCGGTTACTGCCCATGCAGGCCAGGTTGTGACGGATGAATTAAGGGCCTGGGCCGCCGGTGTAATAGCCCAGGAAAAACAGATCGGGGCCGTTTCCGGGGAAAAAAGTGTTGCGGTGATGTACTTCCTGAACCGGACCGGTGATGAATATCTGGACCCTCTCCAGAAGGGAATGGCCATCATGCTCATAACCGATCTTGCAAAGGTAAGCGGCATAAGCGTGGTGGAAAGGGTCAGGCTCCAAGCCATCCTTGAAGAACTCAAGCTGTCTGTTTCCGGCCTGACAATGGAAGAAACCAGTCCGAGAATAGGAAGGCTTCTAAGGGCGTACTGGATCGTTGGAGGTACCCTGGAAGGTACCAGGACAGACCTTGATCTTGGATCGAGGGTCCTCATGGTGAAGAACGGGTCAATCCTGGGTGAACCAGGAAGCCAGGGGCCTTTGAAGGACATTTTCAGGATGGAAAAGGAGATACTTTTCGAGATTATCAGGCTTCTCAAGGTGAAACTTGAACCCGTAGAAATGGAAGAGCTAAAGAGGCCGCTTTCAACCAGTATCGATGCCCTCATGGCATTCTTCCGGGGCATTGATGCAAGTGACAGGCGCAACTACGAAATGGCTGCCCGGTTTTATCAGGAGGCAGTCAAAAAGGACGAAAACCTGGATATCGCAAGGGAAGCCCTGGAGGAGCTTAAAAGGCTGGGCCTGATTCATACCAAGACCAGGAGCCGGTTGCTGCTCAGGTCGCTGAAGGCCCAGACTTCCCTGACGGACAGGCTGATTCCGGAATACCCTGTCAAGAGGATGAGGTCCCCTGGAGAGGTTTCCAGGGCGATACAACCCGGAGAGCCCGGTACCGGTCCATCCTCAGGGCAGCCTCAGCAGTCATCAGTAGCTGGACCCGGAGGACAGTCATCGCAGGGGAATGCGGGTGCTCAACCTGGAGCGTCATCGGGTGAGTCCGCCCATGGAGCTGGTACCCAGCCAGGCGCGAATGAAGGGGGGATAGTACCGAATCTGCCTCCGGATTACGGGGCGACAGTTGAGCCATCGCGGCCGGCCACACCACCGACAGATCGTCCTGGGGCATTTTAAGGGAGGGATATAGATGATGAAGACAGCAATATACATGATTTTCGCAGGCTGCTTGGCACTTCTGATCGCTTCCCCTGCTCTTGCAGCAGATACCAGGGTAACGGCAAGTACCGGGTTTCATCTGGACTGGTGGGATTCTCCCAACAATGACAAGGGATTGCAGTACTATGTACCACTGAAAATTGACGGCTATTACAATGATTTCAGCATGGGGATCCTGGGGGGATATGCGTATACCACCCACGATGAACCGGGAAAAAACAGGCGGTCCATCTCGGATATCCTGGATACGAAGTTGAACCTGGGATACATGCTGGCAGACAGGCTGCCGGTGGATATACTGTTTGGCCTTGACTTTAATCTGCCCACTGGGCGGACTGACCTGAAAGACAGGGATCTTGCGGTCATCATGGACCCCGACCTGGTGTCAATCACCAGTCTTGGTGAGGGGTTCAACGTGAATCCTACCATCTCCCTGGCCAAGGAATGGAGGAACTGGCTCTTTGGAATGGGTTTCGGATACGTGTTCAGGGGTGAATATGATTACAGCCGGAGCATGCATGACTATGATCCGGGAGATATCTTCAGTTTCACTACCCAGATTCATTATTTCCCAACGGAAAGATGGCATTTCAAGTTTTTCACCAATTTCACCACCTATGGCGAAGATGAGTTGAAGGACAAGGACTTCTACGAGGAAGGGGATTATTTCCAGATAGGTTTGGGAAGCAAGTATACCCGCAGTTCATTTGACGTGGAAGGAGTGGTACAGACCATCTTGAGGGCCAAGAGCAAGTTCCGGGAAGATAATCGCGGATTCGGAAAGGAGAGCGACAACAGCCACGGAGATGAATGGATAGGTACCTTGAAGGGGCACTATTTCATAGATGATAAGACCACCATAAATTCCTCCCTCACCCTGCTGCTCATTACCGAAAATGATTATTCCGAAAGCTCCATCTACTACTGGGGGAAGCGCAGGAAGGCAGCTCTCCAGGTGGGTATTTCAAGGGTTTTTTGTCCGCACTTCACGGGTGAGATGAACATCGGAGGATTTTTCATGCATGATGATGAGACGTGGTATCATCCCGATAGCGATCAGAGCTACAGGGGGCTTTCCTTCGAGCTTAAACTCACCAGCAGTTTCTAATCTTTTACAAGCTCCAGGGCTGCCTGCCTTGCTGCAGGCAGCCATTCACCGGGTGCTTTTGAGGTTAAGGTCCGGGAGGAGGTGGCAAGGACCTTGCCGGTTTCGACGTCTACAAGCCTGAGGTCAATCCGTAAAATACCCTCTATTGCCTGGTAGCCACCGAATACCATGTATCTTGCACCGGCCAGCCTTCCAAGGCGGAGCCTGGTTTCCTGGTCTGCAAGCTCACTTGATCCAAGCCTGAGTTCCTCCATCACCTCCACTATCTTTTCCCTTTCAATAACATCGATACCCTTTTGGTCCTGAAGGGCTTGTATTATCCCTGCTGAAAGGAATTCTCCCATGTTTGGCACTGCCTCTATGGCGGGGCTTAGGTCATCCAGGTCCCAGACGGCAACGGAGGCACCGTGTATGTCCGGCCCAGTGGAAACCGGTGTATAACCGTGACATGCTGAAAGCAGCAGTATCAAGACCAGGGAAACTGTCATGCCTTGACAGGGGAAACCGGCGTCTGAAACCCATTTTCCCCCCAATGGATCATATTGCATTTTGGTCATTCTCTTCCAGGATCTCCTGGATCTTGTCGTCTCCTGACAAGGTGGTTTCCGCCTTTATTATGGTCGCGTGGGAGAGATCAGGTTCCACCTTGACTACCTTGATGATCCCCTTTTGAGAGGGTGCACCCCGCAAGGTCCTGCCCTTGTAATTGATGGTTTTGCCCTCTTCAATTACCTGGAATTTTGTCCCCAGTACGACACCCTGCCTGGATCCTATATTGATCAATACCATGTTTTGGCCTTCGGGCTGGATTATGTAACCGCGCAAGGGATACTTATCGGTAATTTCCCTGAGTAATTTCCTGTTGAGGGTCAGGAGATCCCTGTCCATGGAAGCCGCAGAGTTTATTCTCCTGTTTTCCACCATGGAGATCCTGGATGTCTCGGTATCTATGACCCGCAAGCTGAGAAGTGTGCTCCCTGGCAGGTAATAAAAGGATCCGGTAGCCATCAGCCTGGCCGCAAGGATTTTGCCGAGCCTGAGGGCCGTTTCCTTGTCCGCCAGGTCAGAACTGCCCAGATTCAACTCCTGCAGCAGCTTGTCGAGAATAACCCTTTCCACCACCTTTACCCTGCCGCTGGAATTGAGATAGTCGGCAAGCTGGCTGGTGAAAAAGACGGGCAGGCCATCGCGTTCCGGCAGGGTTCCCTGTTCCCTGAAATCCAGAAATGTGACAATCATGGGCCTGGAAGTCCACTGGTCTTCCGGGGGAGGCAGTTTCTTCTGTTCCTTGTACCGTTGGGCAAGCTCCTTGACCAGCCTGTCTATCCGCCTGCTCCGCTGGGCATCCCTCTGGAGTGCGAGCATTTCTTCCGCCTTCCGGGCAAGGAGAGCGGAAATGGCGTCCCTTGCATCCATGCTCTGGGCTTCCCTGTACGAAGACAGGGCCTTGTCCCACTTCCCCTCTTTTTCATAGGTGACGCCCTTGTTTGCCATGCCTTCAACATAAAAGGGATCTATTGCTACCGCCTTGTCATAAAGTTCCCTGGCCTCCTTGTATTTGCCCACGCTGGCATAGAGCCTGCCAAGCTGGTTGAATCTTACGCCCTGCTGGAAGGGCTCGGCCTCTTTGCTTCTGGCGGCTGCTCGAAATTCCTTCTCAGCCTCGCCCTTTTTCCCCTTGGCATATAACAGGTTCCCTTTTATGACGTGAGGATATGCGCGCCGCGGTGCCTTCTTCAGGACCCTGTCCGAAAGCTTGATGGCCTTTTCTCCGTCGCCCTTTTGTGCATAAACCGCCGCCAGTCCTTCCGTTCCCAGTATTTCCCCGTTGCCGTGCCTCTTGGCCACGGAGGAGAATATCTTTTCTGCCTTTTCCGTTCTCCCCGACTTGAGTTCCGCGTACCCGGCCACAACGTGGGCTCTTACATTAGAGGGGTCCTTCCTGGCGACTTCGTTTCCCAGTTCCCTGGCAATCCGGAAATTTTTTCGTTGCAGTTCCCTTTCGGCAATTTTAACCACCATTACTTCGAGGCCCTTGCCGCCTCCCTGGATCTTGTCGAGGATCCGAAGCCCAGGACCAACCACGAGGACAGTTGGCAGTACGATATCCGCCTGGTAGAGAGAGCTGATCCCGGCATCGTCCAGGAGGACAGGAAAACTCAATCCTGTCTTGGAGCAGAACCTCCGGACTTTTTCAGCAGGAGACCGGGTAATGGTCCATACCTTGACATCCATATCCTTGTATCTTTTGGCAATGTCCTGGAGCCATATGATCCCCTCCTGGCAAGGTCTCGAATCCGGATCAAAGAAGTACAGGATCAGCAGGGGACCATGTCCCATTTCGGCAATATCGTACTGTTTTCCATCCACGCCCTTTAGTGAAAACGGGGTAATCCTGCTTGCATGGGCCGGATGAGCCATTGAACCGGCGAACAGCAAGGTTATTGTGGTTGCCAGTGCCAGAAGTGCATTCATGGTTTCTTTCATGGTGCAGTCTCCATCTAGTTAGTTTGAACTATTGTTCATTCTCCCTTTCACTGATAAGCGTTATGGTTACGGGAGTCGTTTCCTTGTCTTTGAGGTTGATCTGTGCCTCCCATGCATAATAACCCTCGTGTGACAGCTTCACATCGTGAGTTCCCGACGACAGCCGCAGGGCCGCAGGCGTGGTGCCCTTGAAATCACCGTCTATAAATATCCTGGCCTGGGGAGGTACTGAAGTGATATCCAGAATCGCTGTGCTCGCGGGCTTTTTATCGATACCGGCCATGAAATGGCTGTAAAAAAGATATGTTCCCATGCATAAAATGGCGACGAAAACAGCCACAGTCATCCAGAGCAGTTTTCGCCGTATGCCAGGACGAGGTTGTTCCATGCCACCGGAAACGTCTTTTCCGAATCTCCGGAGAAGGTCTGCCAATTCTGACGCTCGCTGAAATCTCTGGCCCGGCTCCTTGGCAAGGCACTTCATTATGGCATTTGAAAACTCTCTGGGTATCTGGCTGTTGATTTTGTGAGGAGGAGGTGGCTTCTGCCGGGTTATGGCATTGAAGATAGCAGAAAGATTTTCTCCCCTGAACGGTCTGTTGCCTGTGGTCATCTCGTAGAGCACTATTCCCAGGGAAAAGATGTCGGCACTGCCTTTGACGGGTTTGCCCAGTACCTGCTCCGGTGACATGTATGCAGGTGTTCCAAGGATTTCTCCAGCCTGGGTCTGGTGGGGCATGTCCGGGTCTTCGATGTGTGCTATGCCGAAATCGGTCAGCTTAACGTGCCCAGAGGAATCTATTATTATGTTACTGGGTTTTATGTCCCTGTGGATAATTCCCCTCTGATGGGCGTATTCCAAGGCGCCTGCAACCTGGGTGCCTATGTTGGCGATCTTCCGGATGGGAAGGGGCCCCCTTTTCATGAGATCGCTGAGGGCAAGCCCCTCCAGCAGTTCCATTGCTATGTACACGGTGCCGTGGTCTTGGCCGACATCATACACCGTGACTATGTTCGGATGGGAAAGCCGTCCGATTGCCTTGGCTTCCTTGAGAAACCTGTCCACGAAGGCCTTGCTGGTGACCCTGTCGGGCCTGAGTATCTTCAGGGCAAGAGACCTGTCGATTTCCGGGTCATATGCCTTGTAAACCACTCCCATGGAGCCCCGGCCCAGTTCCTGAATTATCTGATATCTGCCGTATCTTTCCAAGTTTTTAATGTGTCCGCTTCGTGTTATGGTTTACCTGTCCCAGAGTTTGGCTGTCATCTCTGGCTTTTAAGTCAGAGCCGGGATGGATACCCTCTCAGTTGAGGCCCCTGAAAACCGGAAGTTCATACTTCAACGGCTTCCGGTCCGGCAGCCTGCCATCCCTGAGAAAATCCCGGACTGTGTCTGCAGGGATTATAAATCCCTGGTCGTGATCGTTTTTAAGCCTTCCCTTTATTACTCCCGCCAGTCTTCCCATACTGTCAAAGACCGGGCTGCCGCTGCTGCCAGGCTCCACTTCCATTTGGGCCTGCCACAGCAGTTGCCCGCCCATATTCCTGGGTGTTTCTATCCTTCCCGAACCCGTTACAAATTTTCTTTTCAGGGGACAACCCAAATAAAAGACCTTTTCACCTCTACTGAATATGTCACTTCTCCATGGAACTTCGGAAAGGCCGTTAACCGGGCCTTCGGGTTTCACCAATGCCAGGTCCCTGACAGTGTCTATGTCCAGGATACTGCCAGCAAGGTGACTTCCGTCCCGGAGGGTTATGGCCACGGATTTCACAGCACCTATGTCGTGGGCGGTTGTGAGTATGGTCCCGGATTCCGGAATAAAAAAACCCGATACCTGGATGGCTCCGCCCTCCTGGAAGATCACCATGCAAACGACAATCCTTCCATACCTGTCGAGCAGGTGCAGGGGCATCCCGCCATTTTCAGGGTGATTTCCGGAAACCTCCTTCCTTTCAATGGATTCCTGCAAGTCATTCCTGTTTATAAAGGCGAGAAGGTCCGAAAAAAGCCTGCCGCAACTTTCGGTGTCCTGCCGGCCAGGATGCATGACCATGTTTGTTGCCAGTGGCGAATCCGGCACGATATCTATGAAAAACAGGCCTTCGTCTCCCTCTATGGCCAGGCTCCAGCCATTGGCAGAGCTGTTTGGCCTTTTTTCCCGGACAACAAATCTGCGGCTGACTGCCCATTTGTCCACCATCTTCGTTACTTCAACAACGGGAAAATAAACGGTTTTGGTCAGCGCTGCTTCTGCGTGCTTGCCGGGAATGACCAATGGCAAAACAAGCAATAAAAGGGCTGCAAAGGGCCAACCGGGGATCATGCACCTTAATTTCATCGCACCTCTCCAACGACCACGGTGACATTATCCCTGCCGCCTGCACTGTTTGCCATGTTCACCAGAATCCTGCAGATTTCCGCTGGTGAACGCCCGGAGGTGATCACGTCTTCGATCCTGGTGTCCGGGACCATGTCTGTGAGGCCGTCACTGCAGAGGAGAAAGATGTCGCCACTCCGGTACTTGCCCCTGATGATATCCACGGCCAGGGTATCATTTATTCCAACTGCCCGGACAATGACATTTCTCATGGGATGGGAAACCGTTTCTTCCTCTGTGAGTAGGCCCTGGTCAAGCTGCTCCTGTACCAGGGTATGGTCCCGGGTAAGCTGTTTGAGGTGCCCGTTGCGAAACAGATAGGACCTGCTGTCCCCCACATGCCCGGCTACATACCCGTCTTCGCAGAATATCATAAGCTCTGCGGTGCAGCCCAGCCCGGCATGTGAAGGGTTATCGGCCGCATGCTGAATAATTGCCTGGTTTGCAGATAAAAACACCTGCTTCACCAGCTCTACGGCCTGGATCTGCAACTTGACCGGACCTTCAATTGCATGTTGTACCTGCCGGACAAAGATGGAACTTGCCACCTCGCCTGCAGCAGCCCCTCCCATTCCATCTGCCACGGAGAGCACCCTCATGTCGTTACTGACATAGAAGACATCCTCATTGTTCTCCCTGACAAGTCCGGGATCGGTCATGCCGCAGGCATTGAAGGTTGAGTTATTTCGGAAAAGTACTGGCATGAAAGCCTTCATCTAATGGCAAAGTGCCTGTTTGAATTTTCTTATTTTAACATATTCCCTAAAAATATTAAAAAAATCAATATATGGATGTCTCACAAAAGGCAGAATAACCAGATGACCTTTTCTGACGCCATGGGTGTTGTTCACTGCACAAGGAAATACCGGCTGCCAAGGCAGACAGCGGGCAGGGAAAAACCCCACAGGTGCTGACGGTTGTTTTAACATTAGACACTTGACAGGACCACCTGTGGCAAGCAAACTGAAAGTATGAAAAAGCCACCTTCCATAAAGGTTGAACTGATTCACATAGCCGGTCCCATGAAGGGAGAGATCCAGGAGTTTACCGGTCCGGAAATAACCATAGGAAGGCATCCCTCCTGCCATGTCACCTTCCCACGGGATCTTACCATAGTGTCCAGGAAACACGCCAGGATCGTCCGCGAAGGGAACCGGTTCAAGATAATTGACCAGAGCACCAACGGCACCTTTGTAAATGGAAGGCCGGTCAAGGAAGGTGTTTTGAGAAACGGGGACGTGATAACCTTTGCCCAAGGTGGTCCCAAGCTGAGCTTCCTGATATCAAAGGCCATCCCGGTGGTCCCGCGCGAGCCTTCCCGCCAAGCGGACCTGCCGGACCAGGAAACGCTCCACAGTGCCCCGCTCACGCCTTCTCCTCCGGGCACACCTGTCTTTGGAGGTGAAGGGCAGCAGGGCCCAGCCAGTTCCGTTCCGCCCGTGGCCTCGAGCGGTCCTGTACCGGAGGCTTTACGGCCACAGCCTGCCATGCCGGTGGTCATACAATTTGGCCCTGTCATAAAGTCGTTCAAAAGCGTGCCCGTTACCATGGGGACCGAGTCCTCCTGCGACTTTCAAATCGACTGCCCGCCATGCCCGGACATAAAACTGGAAATCCATTTTCATAACGGTGATTACGTCCTTAAAAACCTCTCGGGGAAATCTCCCGTCACGTTAAACGGTTCCCTGCTTCATGAGGCTGCAGTCCTTTCACCGAATGATATTATCGGGCTGGGCCAGGCCGGCGTGCAGCTGGAATTCCTGGGCCAGGGCCGTTTTGCCGAATTGTCTGGAAGCGGGCCGGGGAACGTGCAAGAGGCAAGCGATTCTCCTGAACCCTCAGAAGGCGGCCCAGGCGGGCACGAAGCCAGGGGCGGGTCTTTTTTAAAAAAACTTTTCAGATCCTGACAAGGAAAAAACATGCACATACCAGCCAAACCCTTTAGGATCCTGGCAGCCGCCCCGTTCAGGGGAATCCAGGGTGCCGGGCAGGATGGTCCCCTTTCGGTCACGATAGACAAATACTCCATGGATCGGGCATTCCAGGCGCTTAGACCCGTATTTTTCAAGAGGATTTCCATCCCCCGGATAAGAGATGCCGAGATCCAGGTGGAATTTGGTGCGCTCAGGGATTTCATGCCCGGGGAATTGATAAAAAAATGCAGTTTCCTTTCAGAAGTGGTCCGTGCCCTGGAATTTCTCCAGTCCCCGGACACCCTGCAGATGCAGCCGGAAGAACTGGAATCCGCCCTGAAGGGCCGGTGGCCGTATCTGCCCATAGATTTCAAGGTCCATCGGCCAGGCGCTCCTGGACTTGTCCATGCATCAACATCCTCCATAGTCGATGACATACTTTCAAAGGTTTCCCTGCCAGATACAGGTCCCTTGCAGGCGTCCTCCAGCGGGCCTTCTAAATCGCAGGCGCTTTCTCCTGCAAGGCAGGTTCTGGGCATCTTGAAGGAGCTGTTAGAGGCCATCTACACTGACCGTGATTTCAGGCAGATGGAAGAAGCCTGGAGGGGGCTTTGGTTTCTTGTAAAGCAGGGCAGGTGGGCTGATGATTTCACAGTGGAGCTGCTTTCAGCCGACAGAACGGTCCTGGCCCAGGCCCTGGAAACCTGTTTGTCAGGATGCAATAGCCATGCTTTGCCAGATCTTGTCCTTGTGGACAATCCCGTGGATGCAAGTCCTTACTGTCTTGAACTCCTGGAAAAGCTTGCAGGGATGGCAGAGGAAAACCTCGTGCCCCTGGCCATATCACTTGAACCCGGATTTTTTCATGTGGATTCCTGGGAGGCACTGGACAGTCTGCCCTTTCTGGGCAATTATATGGAAGAACCTTTTTACGGCAAGTGGCAGCACCTCAGAAGGGAGTCTTCGTCCAGATGGCTGATGGCCCTGTTCAACGAATTCCTCCTGAGGGAGCCCTTGGATTCCCCCAGGGGCATGCCGGAAATCGCATTCAGCCGGGGCCGGTTTCTGTGGGGTGATGCGGTATGGGCATTTGGTGCCCTGTGTGGCAGGAGCATCGAGGCCTTCGGCTGGCCCACTTGTTTCCACAGGCGCGGCATAATACACCTCGATGATCTTCCGCTGAAGAAAGACGGCAGAGACAGGTTCCTTGCAACGAGGATTTACCTGAATGCAGACAGGCTTGAGCAGATGGCAAGGTGTGGTATCAGCCCGGTTTTCAGCCTCTATAACGATGATTCACTGTTTTTGCCAGTTGACAGGTCTGTTTTCGGCCACAGCATGGCCTACCAGCTCATGGTCTCCAGGATCTCCCGTTTTACCATTCAGTTGAGCGAGCGGATAGCAGAATATGCGGCGGAGCAGGGGCCCCTGTCCCTTGGGGCCGTGGAAGAATTGGCAACGCGGGCTGTCAGCACCTTCCTGGATGATAGGCAGGTGCACGGCCCGTTCGCCATAAAGCTCCAGGCCAGTGAGACGGAGAAAGGAGATTACGCGATATTTCTGGAGATCCATCCACCCAGGGACCTGCTGTCACACCCTGAGCCAATATTCATGGAGTTTGCAGTTAGGCGCGGTAGGAGCAGTGGCGGATAACAAAAACAGCCAGGTAACGCTTCGGGATCTCGAGACGGGAGAGCTGTACCAGGCCCCCTTGCCTGCAACAATAGGCAGGAGCAGCAATGCAGACATAAGACTGAAAGATCCAGGCGTGTCAAGGATGCATGCCAGAATAGAGGCTTGGGACAATGCCTTCAAGGTGACGGACCTTGAAAGTTCAAACGGGCTGTACCTGAACGGCGAACGAGTATCGGGAGCGGCAATAGCCAGGGCAGGAGATATCTTGACCCTGGGAGGTTCCAGGCTTCAGGTAGACGGAGACGAGGCTCACCTTGGAACCGAGACGGTCATTCTGCATGCAACCCACATGGAAGAAAAATGGCACGTTGATGCCAGAAGGCTTCAGGCAATATATGAGATAGCCGTGGGCATATCCGAAAGTGCGGACCTGGACGGGCTCATGGATGCCTTCTTCAGTTCCCTTGGGGAAGTGATGGTATTCGACAGGTATTTTCTTGTGGTCATAGATGATTCCGGCCTTTTTTCAGTGCGGTATCCCGGGGGCATAAACGGCCTGCCCCTGAGCCGCAGCATCGCGAGGAAGGTGCTTCTTTCAGGGCAAGCGCTGCTTCTCCGGGATGCACTTTCCGACAGTACCTTTTCCATGGAAGAAAGCATCATGGCCATGCAGGTGCGTTCAGCACTCGCGGCACCCCTTCGTTTCAAGAAAAAGATATTCGGACTGATCTATCTCGAGAGGAAGACGGCAGGTGCTTTTACCGACGAAGACCTGGAATTTTTAAGGGCCGCTGCATTCATCACCGGCCCCATAATGGAAAATGCAAGGCTCAGACAGGAGATAGAAAAAAGATATCATGATACGCTGTCCCACCTGCGCCAGACAGAGGCTCGCCTCATAGACATGGAACGGCTGGCTGCCTTCGCCCGGCTTGCACAGGTCGTAGCACACGAGATCAGAAACCCCGTGATGATAGCAGGCGGCCTCCTCAGGAGGCTGAAAGTCCGGGAGGGCGGGGCAGATGCTGAAAAAGTCCGTGCTGTAATGAAGGCCCTGGAAGGGATAGACAACGTTGTCCGGGAAGTGGACTCCTTTGTTAACCTCAAGCCCCCAAGGCCGGAGCTCACAGACCTGGCGCCGGTTATTGAAAGGTGTCTTGAGAGCATGAAGCCGGAATTCGCCGGCAAGGGCATCACGTGGAAGCTGTCTGTTTCCGCAGACAACAGCCTGGCATTTATTGATGAAGGCCTTTTTTCAAAGGGGATATGTTTCATCCTCAGGGAACTTGTGGAAAGGCCCCCTGAAGACAGGTCCATTCACATAACCCTGGCCAGGCCTGAGGCAGGAGGCGGCCTGGAAATAACCTTTGGCAAACCGGGTGAGGACGAAAGGCTTGTGGAACCATTCAGCCGGGAAATCCTTGGTGCGCCCTGGCGCTTCGGCCTTTTTCTGACCATGGCATACAAGGTGATGGCAGACCACGGAGCGAGAATGCTCATCAATGCCCGGGGCAATGTCATGCTTCCCATAAGGATCGAGTTGAGGCAGGGGGAAGCAAATACATCGGGGCAGGCTATTTCAGCCTGAGCACATAGGCCTCGGCCTGGTCCTCCTGGGAATACGGACCGAATATCACGGTGTCGGGCCAGCCGTCCACCTTGACGAAGTAAGAATCATTTTCCGTGATATCGTTTTGGACTCCCCATGCAAGGAATTTCTGGTTTCCCATCTCGATATCCATGCCCTGAACTGGATAATTGAGCACCGAGCGCTCGGGAAGCCTGCCCCTTGATCCAACTGCATGAAAGGTTATATCGCCGCCAGACACCCCGAACATGGCCCCGTGCCAGCTTCCGTTTCCGGGTCCTGTCTCGAACCATTGCCCTATCTGCGGATTTCCATATACGTCTATCCTGTATCTACGCTCTGGCATATCATGGGCAGGGGGTTTATGTACTGCCGCCACTACCCTTGCCATTGCTGCAGGATTGTTAGCTTCCATTGATTCAAAGCCGGCAAGCGGAGTGGGAAGTTCCGGAAGGGTTGTCTCTGCCCCGTCAAGGAGGACGAACATGGGAAAATCGAGTCCCCTGCCGGCAGTTACGGTGAGGGCCAGCAAGGAAAGGCCGTATCTGACATCCTCGTCATCGAGGTCACCATGCTTCAGGTATAGCAACCAGGCCGCGGTGTTGTCAGACAGCAGTTCCTCCCTGGGCCCCATCCAGGCCATCTTTTTCAGATCATTCTCCCAGAAATGGCCGTCGACTTCCAGGCCATAGCCTTTCAATCTTTTCATGAGCTGCTGCACCCCTAGCTCATCCCTGGAAATTGCAGTCAACCAGACTCTCTTCATTTGTTCACCTCCCAGCGGTTTCCTCGGCCCGGCTGCCATTATCCAGGGCCGGCAAGAAATCGGCATTTCCGACTATGCCGGCAGAGCTGTTGCTGACATCGGGTCTGCCCCACCAGTTCCGTCTCGCATCCACCTCGGAATTACCATCCATTACCTTGAGATTCCATTTACCATTGTTGAATACGTCACAGCCGTGCATGTCCATCCTGGATTCCTTTACCAGGATGCCGCCGGATGCATTTTCCACTATCGCCGAACCGGTTATCACTGCCCTGGATTTCCGGATGCTTATACCCGTCTTGGCTGATCGACTGATGGTGGAGTCCGTCAATGTGGCCCGGGACCCATCCAAGACTATGCCCCAGGTGTT
>Ga0256914_1001349_pt1 | contig 22528 bp, 17 predicted proteins | sample HulkmetaG_FD_191571 | JGI IMG/M metagenome (GOLD analysis project Ga0256914, IMG submission 191571) | Hydrothermal chimney microbial communities from Main Endeavour vent field at the Juan de Fuca Ridge, Pacific Ocean - Hulk | ecosystem: Environmental > Aquatic > Marine > Hydrothermal vents ... | reverse complement strand
ACTCACATACGCAAACGGGGATCCAGGGCGTCCCGGAGGCCGTCACCCAGCAAGTTAAACCCCAACACGGTGAGCATGATGGCTAACCCAGGGAAGATGCCAATGTGAGGGGCAGAGAAAAACACCTGTTGGGCTCGACTGAGCATTGTGCCCCATTCCGGTGTGGGCGGTTGCGCGCCCAATCCCAGAAACCCAAGCGCCGCAGCATCCAAAATAGCCGTACCAATGCCCAAAGTACCCTGCACGAGAATGGGCGTTAACGCGTTCGGCATAATCTGACGGAAGAGAATACGAGTACCACCCGCACCAATCGCCCGGGCAGCCAACACATAATCACTTTCCTTCTCGGCAAGCACAGACGCGCGCACCAAACGCGCGTACGTAGGAATAGAGACAATAGCAATCGCGTACAACATATTCAACAAACCAGGGCCCAAAATCGTCACAATAGCAAGAGCCAGCAACAGACTGGGGAAAGCCAAAAGAATATCCATCAACCGCATCACAATATTATCCACCCACCCGCCTAAATAGCCGGAGATAGCGCCAATAATGGTACCCACCAAAATCGCACCGAGGACCGAAAGAATACCCACCTGAAGGGAAACGCGAGCCCCAAAAATAATGCGGCTTAGCATATCACGGCCCACCTCATCCATGCCCAGGGGATGTTCACGGGAAGGGGGCGCCTTCCGCAAGCGCAAGAAGGCTTTCGTCGGATCATAGGGGGCAAGAAGGGGATGTGCCTGCTCCTTCGTCAACGCGTACCACTCCTTCAAAAACGCAACCGGATTCACCCCCGTCTTGTGAACATCCACCTGGAAAAGGGTACGGGGCGCCACGAAGAGAGAAGTATCGGCAAACAAAGCCATAAAAAGGAAAAACCCCAAAATAATCATACCGGCGATGGCTAACTTATTGCGCTTTAAACGTCGCCATGCATCCCTGAAATAACCCACATGAGGCGGTAACTCCGTGTCGAATTCAGCAATCGGTGGATTTGTCGCAGTCATGGGCGTGTCCTCACGCGAAGTGTTTACTGCCTTTATTGATACCGAATACGCGGGTCAAGATACGCGTATGAAAGGTCCACAATGAGATTAATGAAAACGAACGTAGTAGCAAACACCAGCACCGCCCCCTGGACAACCGGATAATCACGGGACAGAATGCGATCCACAATTAAACGTCCCATTCCAGGAAGGGAAAAAATCGTCTCCGTCAGAATAGCACCAACCAGCAAAGTACCCAACTGCAAGCCGATAATAGTGATCACGGGCAAAAACGCGTTCTTCAACGCGTGGCGGAAGATAACCGTCCGCTCACTTAAACCTTTGGCTCGGGCCGTGCGGATGTAATCTTGCCGTAATACCTCCAACAGGCTACTTCGTGTCATCCGAGCAATAATAGCCATGGGAATGGTCCCCACCGCCACCGCGGGCATAATCAAATGCTTCACCGCGTCCCAAAAACCACGCCAATTCCCGGTCAGCAAAGCATCCACAGTGTACATGCCCGTAATAGGCCTAATTTGCACATCCACACTCAGACGCCCAGAAGGAGGCATCCAGCCCAACTTCAGAGCAAACACATAAATGAGCAACAATCCCAACCAGAACACGGGCATGGAAATGCCGATCATGCTCCCCACCATAACAATCAGGTCCCACCACGAATTCTGTTTGTACGCCGCGATAATACCCGCGGGAATCCCTATCAAAATAGCCACAAACATCGCGGAGAAGGCCAACTCAATAGTGGTGGGCAAAGCCCAACGCAACTCCTCGGTCACCTCTTCATTGCGCTTCAGGGAACGTCCCATGTTTCCGTGGAGCAAGTTCCGCATGTACACAAGGTACTGCTCGTGAAGAGGTTTGTCGAGCCCCCACATCTCGCGCACCCGTTGCACTTGTTCCTCTGTCGCGCGCTCACCCGCCATAATGCGGGCAGGGTCACCGGGAATAAGGCGAATCATCACAAACGTAATAATGGAAATTCCAATAAGTACAGGAATGAGCAAGAGCAAACGCTGAATAATGTAGCGTATCATCGTCCTATCCCTCAAGCAGGGTGGTTTGGGACAAAGATGCCCTCTCCTGAGCGACGCGCGATTGGGCTAATGCCACGTACTCGGGAGAAATCTCATATCCCACGAAATGCCGTCCTGTACGAATGGCGGCCAAAGCGGTCTGGCCGCTCCCCATAAAAGGATCCAGAACCACATCACCCGCGAATGTGTACAACTGAATAAGGCGGTACGGCAATTCAACCGGAAACGGAGCAGGGTGTCCTACCTTTCGGGCTGAAACAGGAGGGAAATGCCACACACTCTTCGTGTACTCCAAGAACTCCTCCCGCCGGATTGTGGCCGCGCGTTTAGACGGGTTGGCCCGACGAAACATCCCCTTGGAAAACACCAAAATGTACTCATGAGTATCCCGCAAGGTAGGATTAGTAGGCGACATCCAACTCCCCCACGCGGTGGATGTGCCCGCACTGGCCCCCTTATCCCAAATAATCTCCCCCCGCATGAGAAATCCAATATCCCACATATCGTTGATGATAAACGCGTGCAAGGGAATATAAGGCTTGCGGCCCAGGTTAGCCACGTTGATACACGCTCGGCCTCCGGGGACCAATACCCGATACACCTCCTGCCACACACGTCGCAAAAAGGCGAGATACTCACTCAGAGGAAGATTGGCGTCATACTCCTTACCCACATTATAGGGCGGGGAGGTCACCATCAAATGCACACTGTTATCGGGCAAATCTGCCATGTGCTCAGCCGAAGCCAGCACAACCGTGTCCAACACGTGGGGAGGAACAGGGTTCTCCACATACGCGCTAGGCTGCTCTTGCGGAACACTGGCGTACAGGCTACGCCCGTAGAATGCCGATGAATCATGGTTCTCTCGAGCAGAAACCCCAAACGGACGTGTCTTCGTACCCTTTCGCCTACCTGCACCCATCTCCTAGTTATGCTCCTCAGACATCGGCACACAGTGTGATTTCGTGTGCATCAGGATAACCGCGGTCGCCTCCACAAAATTTACCCTCGCCATAGCCACCCACAACATGCCAGCACGCCACTGGCACCTAAGAGATCACTCCCGACGTACAAAAAGGGGAACGGAGGAAATCCTCCGTTCCCCTTCCAGCGCACATTACTCGCCCTTGAAGCCGCCGAACATGTAGGCCCAGTAATCAAAGGCCCAGTCGGGGAAGTGGGCCGGATGTTCCGGATCCCACCAGCGCTCGAAGTTGTACACGACCGCATCCGCGTTGAATTCGGTGCCGTCGTGGAACTTCACACCCTTGCGCAGGTGGAAAGTCCACACCAACCCGTCGTCCGACGCCTCCCAGGAAACGGCCAGACCCGGTTCGGGGATGGTGGTGCCGGGCTTGTACTTCACCAAGCCCTCCAGGATCTGGGCCGACACCTTCAGGCTCTCGCCATCCGTCGCGTCGGAGGGGTCGAGTTTGACCGAATCGCCACCGCGGCCGAAGATGACCGTGTCGCCTGCTTCGTTCTCCACCAGGTCCCAGCGAGCAATGCTCATGGGGCTGGGGATGTAATTCTTAATGGTCTTCTTGAAGAAGAGAGGCACCTTCGTGTGCACAACGGGCACGCCAGGCACGATGTCATGGATCATCGCGTTGGCCTGCTTGTACATCTCCTCACGCTTGGCCTGGTCCGTCTCGGACTGGGCCTTCAGGAGCAACTGATGGAGTTCCTCATCCGGCGGTCCTTGAGCGAAGGAATTGTCACCACCGCAGAAGAACACGCACAGGAAGTTGTCCGGGTCACCGTTGTCACCCGTCCAGCCCAGCATGAACAGGTCCGCCTCGCCCGCGGCCACCTCATCCAGGTAGGTGCCCCAGTCCTTGGTCACGATCTTGGCCTTGATGCCCACATCCGCGAGCATTTGCTGGATAGCCTCACCCACCTGCTGCGGCTGCGGGAAGTAAGGTCGAGGCACAGGCATCACCCAGAGGGTGGTCTCGAAGCCGTCGGGATAGCCGGCTTCAGCCAGGAGTTCCTTGGCCTTCGCGGGATCATAGGCGTAGTCCTCGATGTCCGGGTTGTAGCCCCAGAGGCTGGGCGGCATGAATTCCTTGGCCGGCTCGCCCAGGCCGCTGTAGAACGCGTCCACAATGGCCTGCTTGTCAATCGCGTGGGCGATCGCGCGGCGCACGCGCACATCGTCGAAGGGCTTGTGCGCCTGGTTGATGCCCAGGTAACCCACGTTAAAGGCCGGGCGCAGGAGCACCTGGATGTTGGGATCCTTCTCCGCGACAGGCATGTCATCCGGGTTCGGGTTATCCATGCCGTCAATTGTGCCCGCCTGCAACTCTAAGAAGCGAGCCGTGTTGTCCGGAATGGAGCGGAAGACCAGCGTCTTAATCTTGGCCTTGTCTCCCCAATAATCTTCATTGCGTTCCAACGTAATCTTGTCGTTGGGAATCCATTCCACGAACTTGAAGGGCCCTGTGCCCACCGGATGCTTGAAGATGTCCGGACCGTACTTCTCAATCGCGGCCGGGGACATAATGGCGAAGTTGTTCATGCCCAACGTGTTGATGAGCGACGCGTTGGGACGATTCAGGTAAAGGCGGACCGTGTAATCATCCACCTTCTCCACACCCCGCAGCAAGCTCTTCGCATCCGGGTTCGGAGCAGGAATTCCCGCGGCCTCGCCCTCGCTGGGCTGTTCCATGCCCGCTTCCTTCATGGCCTTGGGCGCGACCTTCTTGGTCAGATCCACGCCGAACCACTTCATGGACAGAGCGGACAGGGTGCCATCCGCGTGCATGCTCGCGATGATCTCGTTCAACTTGGCCAGAGCCTTGTCCGCAGGACCGGCCGACTTGTCAAGAGCAAAGGCCAGGTCTTCATAGTACACCGGATCACCCAGTTTCTTGATGGGCACGCCCTCCTTAATCGCGTTCTCCACCACAGTCAGGGAGGTAAGCACCGCGTCCAGGCGCACACCATCACCCAGAGCCAGATCCTGCACGGCCTCCGCGTCGGTGCTGTAGGGCACCACCTCTACGTTCTGCGGAGGAGGCACCAAAATCTCCTCGCCCACCAGTTCAAGAACACCGTTCAGATAATCCTCGTAAGTGGTCGCGGTACCCACGCCGATCTTCTTGCCGTTCAGATCCTCGTACGTTTCAGCCTTGCTGTCCTTGTGCACCGCGAACTGGGCCGGGGTGAAGTAATAAGGCGCGGTGAAGTACAGGCGCTCCATGCGTTCCTTGGTGATGGTCATGGAGCCGATGCTGATATCCCAGCGACCACCCCAGTTCCCCGCGGTGATCAGGTCCCAATCCGGGGTCACGAATTCCAGTTCCAGGCCAAGACGTTTGGCCACTTCCTTCGCGACCTCGACATCGAACCCATCCAGTTCCCCTTTATCGTTGAGGAAGGATTGGGGCGGGTAGTTGGGGTCGGTGGAGACCACAATCTTCCCCTTGGCCATCCACTTGTCCAACTGGTCCTCTTCCTGGACCTCTTTAGTGACGACCTTCTCCACCTCTTTAGTTACAACCTTCTCGACCTCCTTGGTGACGACCACGGTCTCAACGATTTTCTCAGGGGTGGGTTTCGGACACGCGGCCAACACCAAGGCGGCAATGATGAGGACCGCGACTAGAGGAAACCACTTAAATCTCCGCATGACCTCTCCTCCTTTCAGAGTAAATAACTGGGACAATTGGGGGAATAGCATATGCTAGAGAACCCGGATTGAGTAAATTATAGGAACAGGGCATGGGCTTGTCAAATACTTTGAAATACATCCCTTGCGCTCGTACAACTCAACGGCGAAATCTTTGCCGTACAACCTGCCACACAAAGCGGGGCAAGGCCAACTGACGCCGCCAGCGCCACGGTTCCAAAACCAACCGCCACAGCCACTCCAACCCCACGCGGCGTACCCACACAGGCGCGCGCTTTTGCACCCCTGCAATAAAGTCCAAACTCCCGCCCACGCCAATAGCCACATTTACTTGCAAACGAGGGAGATTTCGGGCCATCCACCGTTCCTGTTTAGGCGCCCCGTACGCGACCAGGAGGATATGGGGACGCGCCGCGTTAATCCGCTGCACCACCTCCTCATCAAATTCCGGACGGGGATCCCCCGGTTCCGCGCCCACGATGCGCAACCCTGGGTACCGTTCCTGGAGAATGTGCGCTGCCTGTTGAGCCACACCGGGAGCCGCTCCCAACAGATACACCCGCCACCCCTGTTCAGCCGCGCGTTGAGCAATCAAGGGCACACCATCGGATCCGGTGACACGTTCTGGAATGAACGTGCCCAGAAGACGACCGGCCATAAGCACTCCCACACCGTCGGGCCAGGTCATGTGCGCGGCATTAAGGATCTCCCGATACGCCCCATCATCCTGGGCACGCATGATAATCTCCGGATTCGCGGTGACCACGTACCCCTTTTCACCCTGCTCAATCATGCGCTGAATCTCATCCAGAGCCTGGGCAAAGGTCAACCGATGCACCCGCACCCCCAGAATCTCCACAGTTAAACGCTGGAGGGCAGGGACTGAAGAGCGTACCGGAAGAGCCCCCGAAGTTGACTCGGGGCCCGGCTTCTGATTTTTGGAGGGAGGAGAGGGATGAACGTGGCCTGCACGTGGACGTGATGAAGCAATCTCAAGGAGATGAGTGAGGATAATTCTCGCGGTGTGTTCCCAGGAGAAGCGGAGAACATTCTCCCGTCCCTTGCGGATCAAAGCAGCCCGAAGATCAGGATCGCGCAGGAGAGCGCGCAGGCCCTCAGCCATCGCGTCCGTGTCCATAGGATCCACCAACAGAGCCGCGTCCCCGGCCACTTCGGGCAGACTGGATGTGGACGACGTGAGCACGGGCACGCCCAGGGCCTGGGATTCCAGCACAGGAAATCCAAACCCTTCGTGCAAGGAAGGGAAAACAAAAGCCAGCGCGCCCCGCATGAGCGCGTACAACATCTCATCCTCCACATACCCGGTCAAATGCACACGTCCCTGCACATCTGGAGCCTGGGCGCGCTGCACAATCGCCTCGGCCAACCACCCCACCTTCCCCGCCAGAACCAGGCGCACGGGGTTCCTCAGAGGATAGCCATCATCTCCGATGGTCGGCTCGTCCATGACCCGCGCGAACGCGTCAATGAGCCGACGCACGTTCTTGCGAGGTTGAAGCGTCCCCACAAAAAGCACATAAGGGGGTTCAATGCCCCACCGTTCTCGGACAAGGGATAGCGCCTCATCTCTGGTGAGATCAGAGGGCACAGGGGGTAACCCAGGGTAAGCGACCACCATCTTCTCCTCGGGGACACCGTAAAAGTGGCGGAGATCCTGGGCTGTAGAGCGGGAATCCGTGAACACCACCCGGGCGCGATGGGCACTGTGGCGGGTACTCCAGCGCAAGTACGCGCGTTGCGACCAGGGGTGGGCCTGAGGGAAGTGCTCGTACCCCACATCGTGGACAGTCACCGCGATGGGCAAGCGCGGAGGGGGCATCGCGGGCACCACATGAGCCGGGATAAAGAGCACATCTGGAGGATGCCTCCACACCTCCGCGGCCAAGGCCGCGTGCGTCCACAGGCGTGGCAGAGCGAGAACGCGCACCTTCACCTGAGAGGGCCACGTAGTCAAGCCAAAAGTCCGAGGCTGGAGAGGATGACGCGTGTACAAAATGATCTGGTGCTCTCGATTAAGGGTAATAAGATGTCGGATGACGTGCAGGCTGTACGTCTCCGTACCGGTGCGGCCATCCTCCTGCACGCGGCTAGCATCAATCCCTATTTTCATGGATAATACCCTGAAGATATCGTAAGGTGACGTGTTTTAGACCTTCTCAGTGTCCATTGTACCTACCCATCCGCACTTCGGCCAACAATAGGGAAAGATCATGCCCGACACGGTGGTGGAGATTTCGGCCAATGTAGAATGGCAAGCACTTCTCGACATTGTGCAACCCGAAGAGACGTATCACTCCCCTTTTGGGGAATGGTTCGTCCTGCCAGCAGGTCCAAACGCGGAGCCGGTAATCGTTTTTCACGGTGGGTGGGGAAAAATCGCGGCGGCTGCCGCGACCCAATACGCGATTGAACGCTGGAAACCCCTCTTACTGGTTAACTTAGGCACGTGTGGTGGCTTTGCAGGGTATGTGGAACGGGGTACGATTATACTGGCGGAAAAAACAGTCGTGTATGACATTGTGGAACAAATGGGGGACTACGATTCGCACATCGCACACTATACCACTGTTTTAGATCTCTCCTGGCTTCAGGAGCCCTATCCCCAATCCGTGCTGCGGACAGTGCTCGTATCGGGGGATAGGGATTTGAGGCCCCAGGACATTCCCTGGTTGCAGGAGCGGTTTGGTGCAGTGGCTGGAGATTGGGAATCAGGAGCCATTGCCTGGGTTGCTGCACGCCATCGGGTGCGCACCCTCATCCTGCGCGGGGTGTCCGACCTGGTGAGTGAAGAGGGGGGTGAAGCCTACGAGGACATGAACGTTTTCATTCAAAACACACACTCTATCATGGCCGAACTTTGGCATCACCTTCCGGCCTGGCTTCATAAATTGGAGGGTGCACACCCAAAGTGGTAATTCTTGAACCCGTGATTTCCAAGGAGAGCGTATGTCGTTACTGGATGCATTCATTCGCGCGCTGAGCGAAACGTTTGGGGTCCAATTGAGTTGGGGATTAAGCGTGTTGCCCGCGCTTATTGTGGGCTTCACCCTGCACGAGTACGCGCACGCGTGGACCGCGGTGCGCCTGGGGGATCCCACCCCCAAATGGCAGGGACGCTTAACCTTGAACCCCCTAAAGCACCTGGACCCTATAGGTACGTTGTTGGTGTTCATCGCCCACGTGGGATGGGCCAAACCGGTTGTGTGGAATCCCGTGTACTTGCGGGTATCCCGACGGTGGGGGATATTACTGGTGGCCGCGGCAGGCCCCCTGGCCAACCTGCTTTTAGCCGCAATCGGAGCGCTTGTATTGCGCCTGTTAGCCCCACTGTTGCACCTGTTCCCTGCCTGGTGGGGAATCATTCCGGGGCCTTCGTCGCTTCTGATAACATTTGTCGTGTTCAACGTCATCCTGTTTGTGTTCAACCTGATTCCTCTCCCCCCACTGGACGGCTTTGTTGTGTTAAGCGGTTTGGTGCCACCATCGTGGTATCCTGCGTTGGAGGTACTACGCCGGTACGGGATGTTCCTTCTCATTGTGCTCCTGTTCATGCCCAGCAGTCCGTTGATGTGGGGGTTTGACCTGGTGGTTCGTGGCCTTCTTGCCATTCTGCTATAACGTGTAAGGCTGCCACAGGGAATGGTGCGTGAACACAACACAATTCACACGGCTGGGAAAACGCATCCTCTACCGGATAGGCCAGGTCATCCGGGGACTATGGCCACGCCTTTCCGCGGCGGATAAAGCCGAAGTCGCGCGGTGGCTAACCCCTGAACAGGTGAAATTGTGGAACCGGCAGAGCCGGCGAGACCGATCTCATTCCTTGCGGGTACTGCGAACTTTACAGGCCCAGGGATGGGACGCGGCGCCCCTCATGCGGGCTGCGCTCCTGCATGACGTGGGGAAAGTACAAGCCCGCCTGACAGTAATACACCGCTCCGCATGGGTTCTGGCCACGCACATCGCGCCTCACTGGGCGCAGACGTGGCTAGCGCGACCAAAGGGATGGCGACATCCCTTCTGGGTATTGGCCGAACATCCCCACCTGGGAGCGCAATTGGCCCGGGCTGCCGGGGTGGACGAGCAGACACTCTGGCTTATCGAACACCATCAGGACAAAGACGTAAAAGCCCCACCGCTCATGCGTACCTGGTGGGAAGCACTGCAAAAAGCGGACGACCAAAATTGAAACCCTTGCCATAACCAAACGTGGGAGGACACATGACACAAACGTTGCGCATCACCATCATTGGCTTAGGACACATTGGCACTTCCATAGGGCTTGCGCTGAAGCACACGGATTTAGACCTGTACATTGTAGGACACGACAAGGAACCCAATCACACCCGAGTCGCGACGCGGCGGAAGGCCATTGACAAGGGAGAATGGAACCTTCCTGCTTCTGTGGAGGGTGCGGACCTGGTCATTCTGGCCTTGCCCCTGGATGCTATTGAGGAAACCCTCCAGTACATTGCCCAGGACCTGCGACCCAACGCGGTGGTGATGGACACCGCGTCCCTGAAAGTTCCGGTCCTGGAATGGGCCCGCAAGCACCTGCCAGAAAACGTCCACTTTGTGGGAGGACATCCAATTGTGCGGGATGTTCGATCGGGCCCGGAGAACGCGCGCGCCGACCTCTTCCAAAACCAGATTTTCACCCTGTGCACAACGCATGATACCCACGCCAAAGCCGTGGCCCTGGCCACTAATTTGGCCACCGCGCTCGGTGCTCGCCCCCTCTTCCTGGACCCAGAAGAGCACGACGGGATGATGGCCGCGGTCGAACACATGCCCGAACTTCTGGCCCTGGCCTTAGGACAGGCCGTCATGGGGCAAGGAGCATGGCGGGAAACGCGTAAACTCGCGGGGTCGCAATTCGAAGCCAGCACCTACACCGTGACTCGAACACCCAGCGCGCTGGCCGCGGACCTCTTGCTCAACCGAGATCGCGTTATCGCCTGGCTCGACGTGCTAGACCGGACCCTCGCGTACTGGCGCAACCTCCTGCAGACAGAAGATGAGGAAACCATTCAACGGATGGCTGCCTCAGTCCTCGAGGCCCGAACAGATTGGATTATCGCAGCAGAGACAGGTCAGTGGGAGGAGAAGCCCAAAGTGGAGACATTCTCTGTGAGGGACTGGCTCTTTGGACAATCCCTCACCCGACGACGGACCAAGAAGTAAGGTTCGCAACAGTACAATGCGCATCCTGGCAATTGCACCTACATCCTTCTTTGCGGATTACGGATGCCATGTGCGCATCTGGGGACAGTTGGTCGCGCTGATACGCCGCGGGCATACTGTGCGCCTTGTGACATATCCCTCAGGGAAGGACCGCTCCCCCATCCTCACGGTGCGCCCCCGCATCCTTCGCGGTTGGCCTATCCAGGTAGGATCCTCCTGGAAGAAGATCGCGCTGGACCTCACGCTCGCGCCCCTGGTTCTTACCGAAGCCCTCCGCTTCCGCCCTCATCTTGTGTACGCGTTTCTGCACGAGGGTGTGGCCCTGGCCCTGCCCCTTCGGGCAGCAGGCATTCCCCTGGTGTTCGACTATCAGGGAAGCCTCACCGCGGAGATGCTCACCCACCACTTCCTCTCCCCCCATTCCCCTTTACTTCCCGTGTGGAGGGCATTGGAGCACTTCCTGGACGCGCGCGCGGATTTGGTGTTCACCTCCACCGAACACGCGCGCGAAGACCTCCTGGCCCGCTGTGCCCAACCCCCGGATCGCGTCATCCGCCTGCCCGACGCGGTAGACCCCCACACTTTCCGCCCACCACGCCCTGAAGACCAGCCCCGGCTTCGCCTCTTATCCCACAAGTGGGGAATCCCTCCGGAAAGGCCGGTCATCGCGTACCTGGGTTTGTTGGCTCCATACCAGGGAATTGACCTCCTCCTCCACGCGTTTCGCACACTCTTGGACACGTGGTCCGAGGCTGTTCCCCCCCTGCTCCTACTAATGGGCTTCCCCTTTGTGGAACGGTACCGGACTCTCGCCCACGACCTGGGCTTGGACAAAGACGTGGTCCTCACCGGTCCAATGCCGTATGACCAGGCGCCCGACCACCTGCGCCTGGCCCGGATCGCGGTTGCGCCCAAGCGTCCTGTATCCGAAGGTGCGGGGAAACTTCTGCCTTACATGGCTACCGCGTTACCTGTGGTGGCCACGGACACTCCCGCGCATCGCGCCTACCTGGGAGATGACGCCTACTACGCGGCCGTGGATGACCCCGTTTCCCTGGCCCACGCGCTGGCTTACGCGCTGCACGATCCCGAAGCCCCGCAACGGGGACAACGCCTCCGGAAACGAGTCCTGGCCGCGTACACGTGGGATCACGTGGGTGCGGCAATAGAAGAGGGCTTCCAGTGGGCTCTGGAAAAAGCGTGACGCTGTGTTGAGGAGGGAATCCGACGACGCGGGACCCAGTCCTCCCGGCGCCATAAGAGCATCGGGTCGAAGAGCATTCCCGTCTTCCCTTCCTCCTCTTCTTCCTTGTGAATCACGTAAATGCGCACCGGTGGGCTTTCGGCTTCGTTCCCGGCTTTGTCGATGGCTTTGACAGTGAGCACGTGGCTCTCGGTGTAACCGTGAGTATCCGAGATCACCATGAACCCGTTATCCCACTGCTGGATAAGGCGTAGACTGCCGTCGGGCAACGTTTCAGTAATCACTTGGGTAACGGTGTACGTCTCGGGAACAACGGTCCCATCGGGCAACGTCATTGGTCGGGTGGCGGTAATGGGTTCCATCCCTTCAATGGGGATGGTATCGGACATGGTGATGGTCCACTTTTGGTTGAAAGGTGGTACTGTGCTCTCCGCGAATTTCTTGCCGTCCAGGTAGAATTCCACCCGGTCCATGGCCCAGGCCTCATCAATCTTGGGCTGAATGGTCACCCATTCATCATCTTCCATGACGTATACATCCCCCTCGTTGGGGTGCTCCAGAGTTACCTGGGGGGGCGTGTTATCCACGGTAACCTGAGTTTCCGCGGTGCGCACACTGCCATCGTTGCCGAACACGCTCAGACGCAAGGTGTAAAGGCCTTCATCCAAAAATCGGGTATCCCAGTACTCGAGGACATTGCGATCCACTTGATTGTAGTGTTCTGGCCCGATTTGCGTCCACTGGGTTGGGTTCAAACCCGGTCCGAAGGTCAGGACGTAGCGGCTAAAGTTTCCACCCCGCGCGTTCCCGCGCACTTCAACAATATCCCGCACGTAACTGAACGGCCGTGGGGAGATGATGGCAACTTCGCGGTTAAACGCTGTGGGGCCGTATTCGTCGTCGTAGACCCGCGGGGGTTGGGGGATGTTGTTCTCCCGAATCCAGTCATTGGCCTCAGGAGGAAGGATCATGTAAATGCGGCGTTCTCTCAACTCCGGCGGTGTGTACGGTGTGGCCAGTTTTCCGTTCACTTTGTTGATTTCAAACGCACGCCACACATTATCGTACTCTTCGGGGATGTGATCCTCGAAGAAGATGTCTGTCCGCACTTTGCCCACTTCCCGACATTCGTCTGTGGGCAGCAACCCGCTAGGCCAACAAACCTCTACATCCACAATGCCCGGTGGTCGGTAAAATTCCGCCGGCGGCAAGTCCTTTGTGGCTTCCTTTATCACATCATGGAAGATGGGCGCGGCCCCCACCGCTCCGGACACGTGTTTCATGGGGGTGTTATCCGCGTTGCCCACCCATACGCCCACCACCACCTGTGGTGTATACCCGATGGTCCACGCATCCCGAAAGTCATTGCTGGTTCCCGTCTTCGCGGCCACTGGCCGATCGTCCAGCACCAGATATTTGGCAAAGCGGCCAAACGCGGGCGGGCGCGGGGTCGGGTCAGAGAGGACGTTGTTCATCATGTAAGCCAACTGGGGTGAAATCACCCGCTGGGTTTCTGGCTTTTCGTACTGATACAGGATGTTACCATCACTATCCCGCACCTGGAGGATGGAAACCGGATTCAATGTGCGATAGCCAGGTCTCTGTTCCTCCGGCGGCATGGGTTCCCCAACCATGAGGCCGTTGTTGGCAAACACGCTGAACGCGTATGCCATGTCGATGAGTTTTACTTCGCCGCCGCCCAGGGTGAGGGAAAGGCCGTAGTAGTCCTTGTTCAGGGTGGTAATTCCCATGCGATGGGCAAAGTCCACCACGTTCTTCACCCCGACCTGCGCCAGCGTCCACACGGCCGGAATATTGTGGGAACGCTGAAGGGCTTCGCGCATGGTCTCCGGACCGTGGTAACGACGGTCGTAGTTTTCGGGCACGTAGATGCCGGCTTCTGGATCGGGGAACACCTGACGAACATCCAAGACCATCTTAGCCGGATAGTAGTCCCCGGTACTAAAGGCCTTAGCATAAGTAAACGGCTTGAAACTGGAACCCGGCTGGCGTTCCGCGGTGGCCATGTTCACTTCACCGTCAATGTCCTTATTGTAGAAGTCTACACTGCCCACCATGGCCAGGATTTCACCTGTGTTCGCGCGCAGGACGACCACCGCGGCGTTGTGAGCCTCTCGGCCTTCTTCCTCCAACTTCTTGATCTGCTCCCGCGCGATCTGTTCAGCGCGCTTTTGCAGGTCATAGTCCAGCGTGGTGTACACAATGACCCCTTTACGCCAGATGAAGTAGGGGTCCTCGGGGGTGTTGAATTTCTTCTCCAACTCCTTGAGCACGTAGAGGGCAAAGTGGGGAGCGGCTGAAATGTTGTAACGCTCAGCCACGGAATCCCTGAGTTCCAGTTTTTCCGCGTACGCTTGCCGGGCCTGCTCTTCAGTAATGTACCCAGCATCCACCATAGCCTGCAGGACTTTCCACTGCCGACGCTTGGCAGCCTCAGGGTGCTGGAAGGGATTGAGCGCGGGAAATTGGGGCAAGTGAGCGAGCATGGCGGCTTCCGCGAGGTTCAAATCTTTCGCGTGTTTGTTGAAATACACCCGGGCCGCGGCTTCAATCCCGTAGGCATTGTTCCCGTAGAAGTTGTAGTTGAGGTACCACTCGAGGATTTTGTCTTTTGGATAACGGCGGGTAATCTCGATGGCCAGGATGACCTCTTTAATCTTTCGGGTGTACGAGCGTTTAATGCGTTCCTCGTAGTCGAAGACCACGTTTTTGATTAACTGCTGGGTAATGGAGGACCCTCCCTGAATGGCCCCGCCCCGCAAGTTGGAAATAAACGCGCGCACAATACCTCGCACGTTGACACCGGGGTTCTGGTAGAAACTCCGGTCTTCGAGGGCGATAGTGGCCTTAATAACCCAGGGGGAGATCTCGCTCAGAGGCACGTATGTCCGATCTCCCCGGAAGGGACGGGGGTCAATGGCTTCGTAGAGGAGGTGTTTGCCGGTGCGGTCGTAAATTTTGACGGTTTGAAATTCCTCCTGCGCGGTCTCGATAACGCTTGGATCCGGCAATTGCCGCGCGAAGTACATGTACACACCGGCCACGGCGCCGGCTGTAGCCGCGATCACGGCTGTGGTGCTTACCAACGTAACAATAAGCACTACAATGACCAACCGCGCCAACCACACCCCAAAGGATGGCGGTCGATTGGCCAGCCGACGTCGTCTACGCTTGCGGATAACGTGATACGTCCCGTTCATACGTCCTATCCTATCACCCTCTCGACGGTCCTTTCACTTTCCTATGTACGGTCAGAGTGCTGGTGCAGTTTTACCGCCCTTCCAGCCAACGGGGCAAATGTTCGAGTAGAGGACGTAAATCCTGTTCAGGGAGAACCAGGGTGGCCGCGGCAGCCACCTCTTCATGTGAGGGAGCCACGGCTACGCTCACTCGCGAGCGTTGAAACATGGGCACATCCCCGTGTGTATCTCCCACGGACAATGTGTTCTCTGGAGGGATGCCTAATTGCTCCTGGAGTTGGGCTAACACCCACCCTTTGCCGTTATACGGGCAATGAGCCCGAACGTCCCCGTTAACTACCCACTCATCCCCGACCCGGGAGAAGAAAATCTCGTTCCCTATAACCCATCGAATACCCAGTTCCTGGGCCACCAATTCCGCGTGCAGGAGGAGTCCTGTACTGATGATTGCGATTTCCACGCCGTGCGCTTGGAGCACGGAAACGACTTCGCGGGCTCCCGGCACATAGGGGTTCTGACGGAAGTGATGCTCTAACACGCGGCGGGGGATTCCCTTCCACAAGCCCACATCCTGACGCAACCACTCTTCGTACGCCAGTTCGCCCCGTTTTCCCTTCTCCGTAATGGGTTTGGAAAGTTCCTCCGTCCCCAGACGGCGGTGAAGGTACACGTACGGATCCCGTTCTCGCTTGAGCGTACCATCCAAATCGAACACAGCCAACCGAATCATTTCGACAATCCCATCCGCTTGCGGAAATCTTCAATCGTCCAGGCCAAACCTTCCCGTAAGGGAACTGTGGGTTCCCACCCCAAGACGCGACGGGCCTTTGTAATATCAGGACGTCGTTGCTTTGGATCATCCTTAGGCAAGGGCTTGAACACAATCCCCGCTGTGTTCCCGGTCATCTCGTTGACCAACTTGGCAAAGTCGATAATCCGATATTCCTCCGGATTCCCGATGTTCACCGGTTCAATTTCATCGGAGAACAAAAGCCGATAGATGCCTTCCACCAGGTCATCCACGTACGTAAAAGAGCGGGTTTGGGTTCCATCTCCGTAAACTGTTAAGGGTTCCCCGCGCAGGGCTTGGGTGAGGAAGTTCGGCACTACCCGGCCGTCGTTCAGGCGCATGCGGGGGCCATAGGTGTTGAAAATGCGGACAATGCGTGTGTCCACCCCGTGAACCCGATGGTAGGCCATGGTGAGCGCCTCCGCGAAGCGCTTGGATTCATCGTAGATCCCTCGAATGCCGATGGGATTCACGTTGCCCCAGTAGGTTTCGGGCTGGGGGTGAACCAGCGGGTCCCCGTACACTTCAGAGGTGGAGGCGAGCAGGAAACGGGCTCCTTTGGCCTTTGCTAAGCCCAGGGTTCGGTAAGTGCCTATAGCGTTCACCTTGCCGATCTGAATGGGAAACGCGGGAAAATCCGCGGGGCTGGCAGGTGACGCGAAGTGGAGGACCACATCAATGGGCCCGTCTACGTAAATGTACTCGGTCACATCGTGAAAGATAAACTTAAACCGGGGGTGACCTGCCAAGTGTGCGATGTTGTCGGTCGATCCGGTGATGAGATTATCCATGGCAATGACCGTGTGACCCTCGGATAAGAAGCGATCACAGAGGTGCGAACCAATAAAACCGGCACCGCCGGTAATTAAAACCCGCATAGTACATACACCTCCCTTATGCGTATGAACAACCAGTGAACTACAGAAATACCGCCGCATCATAACATAAAGGGCACTCGCGAGGGGAATTTGTGGGTGCGTCGAGTACGCCGATAGGGAAGCAATTTTTGACCAGGGACCCATGTTTCCCGTAAAATGTGGGACTGCTGTCAGGGCATTGGTCCTTTGATGAGAACAAGGGGGTATAAGGAGATAGCAATTATGGACGCGTTGGTTTTGAATGCGGAACCCAGAACAGTAACAGGACGACGGCCTGTGCGACGTTTGCGCAAGACAGGGAAGATTCCCGCGGTGTTGTACGGTCCCGGCGTAGAACCCCGTAACCTTCAACTGCGCGCGCTGGATGTGGAGCGCGTTTTGCACGCAGGCGGCACCACACAGTTGGTGGATTTATACATCGAGGGGGAAGAGAAGCCGGTCAAGGTCCTTATCCGCGAACTACAGCGCCACCCGGTCCGTCGGTCCCTCTTGCATGTGGACTTGGTGCAGGTGAGCCTGTTGGAGAAGTTGGAAGTCGAGGTGCCGTTGGTGTTAGTGGGCGAATCGCCTGCGGTGGCTGCTGGGTTGGGTAATGCCAGCCAGGTGTTGGACACGGTGGCTGTGCGCTGTCTGCCTGAAGATATTCCCGCGGAAATCCAGGTGGATTTGAGCCTGCTCACCCAGGAACACGACGTCATCCGCGCGGCAGATCTGAGCCTGCCCGAACGTGTGGAACTGGCCGAAGAGCCGGACGCGGCAGTGGTCATCCTCGAATACGTAACCGAGGGCGAAGAGATCGAAGAAGAAGGGGAAATCGAAGAGGGCGTGGAACCCGAGGTTATTGCTCGCGGCAAGGCCGAGGAAGAAGAGGAAGAATAAACCACCTTCCTGTGACGAGTAACGGGTTATGGCCCGGCTACCTCACAGATGGCCGAGCCATCACTCGTTACTCGTCTTGTGTCCACGTTGCCGTAACCATTTCTCCTCTAACTCCTGCAGTGTGCCGTTCTCCCGTAGGATGTTGAGAGCGTTGTTTACCTTCTCCTGAAGCCGAAAGGCCTCATAGGGCATCACAATCACGTAAGGGTCGTGGTAAAAAGGGGCCCCTATAAGCCGCACGTTCTCTTGCATCCGAGCAGTGACACCATCCACAATAGCCGCATCGGCTTCGCCACGCCGCAATGCCTGCAATGCTTCCTCTGAAGTGGATTTCAACACCAACGTTACCCCCGGGAGGGTACGCTGAAGCCGTCGTGCCCACACATCCCCTTCTGATCCCCACTCCACAGCCACACGATGTCCTGCCACATCGTTCACCTCGCGAATGGGAGACATCGGCAACACCACCAGTCGCCATCCAGCATCAAAGTAGGGGTCGGAATAACGCACATCCTTGGTCAACAGGGGATCATAGGGAATGGCAGAAATGGCCGCATCTACCTTATGGGTTCGCACTGCATCCACCAGGCCGTCAAAGCCCATGGCGACTATTTCCACCCGAACACCCCACAGGTGGGCTACAGCCTGGGCCAAATCCACATCCAATCCGACCACCCGGCCATCTTCAGATAACATCTCAAAGGGTGGAAAACTGGGATCCATGCCCACCCGCCACACATGCGTGCGTTCTATGCGCTCCCACACAGGATCCTGGGAAAACAGGTGAACGCGCAGGAGGATGCCCATAACGCCCACGAGGAACACAAGGGTCACAGCGAATCCAACCACATACCACCGTCGCGCCATTGCAATCCTTTCCTAATAAACTTTCTCGCGTTTTACCTTGTCCCTTTTTGCCTCTAAAAGTATACTTCCCTGTACAACGGTTGCCTACTGCGCCCGTTGTGCTGTGCACACTCCAGAACATGAGGAAAGCATCCATGCTCTGTATCTGCAATGCAACCGTGTACACACCACGCCGTATGTTCGCCCCCCAACACATTCTGGTAGAAAATGGCCGTGTTGTGGACATCCGCCCCGCTCAGTCGAACCTTCCCTTTGCGGTTGACGAGACATTCGACGCAAAGGGACTCATACTCTCCCCGGGCTGGATAGACATTCAAATCAACGGAGCCTTTGGGCACGATTTCACTGAAGACCCCACCTGCATCTGGGATGTGGCAGCCCAATTGCCCCGTCTGGGCGTCACCGCGTTCCTGCCCACAATCGTTACCTCTCCACCGGAAACGGTTGAAAAGGCGATCCGTGTACTCCAACAGGGCCCACCTCCCGGCTGGAAAGGGGCCATTCCCCTGGGATTGCACATCGAAAGTATGTTCCTAAACCCAGAAAAGCGCGGGGCCCACAACCCGGCATACCTTCGCCCCCCCACTCCTGAACTCATCGCCGGCTGGACCCGTGAACGGCATGTGCGATTGTGCACTCTCGCGCCAGAACTCCCGGGCGCCCTGACAGCCATCCGGACCCTTCGCTCAAATGGGGTTACGGTCAGTATCGGGCACACGATGGCCACGCTGGCCGAAGCCGAGGCCGGATTTGTAGCCGGGATCACGTATGGCACGCACTTGTACAATGCCATGCGCTCTCCCCATCACCGTGAACCTGGTGCGGTGGGAGCGCTCCTCGCCCACGAGGAAATCACCGTGGGGCTCATTGTCGACGGTATTCACGTCCACCCGGCCATGGTGGTCGTGGCCTGGCAATGCAAGTCTCCCCATACGATAACCCTGGTGACCGACGCGATGGCTGCTTTGGGGATGCCGCCCGGCCACTATCGCCTAGGGGACCTGGACGTGACAGTGGATGAGACGAGTGCCCGTTTGCAGGATGGTCGCCTGGCCGGAAGTGTACTCCGTCTCAACCAGGCTGTGCGTAATTTGATGAGATATACGGGGTGCTCCCTGGAAGACGCCCTCACCACGGTCACTCGCACGCCGGCTCGCGTCATTGACGAACCCAGGGGATACGTCCAGGTCGGCGCGCGCGCGGACTTCACGTTTATCACCCCAGATGTAGACGTGGTCGCCACTATGGTAGGCGGAGAGTTCCTCTACAAGCGTTAGTTGTCCAACAAAAAAGTGGCCGAGGGAATTCCTCGGCCACTTCGCATCCTCACACCATCGTGAGGGAGAAAGCAAATTACACCCAGCCACGGAGTTTCATGGCCTTTGCCACACGAGAGACCGCGACCAGGTAGGCGGCCAATCGGTTGTGGACTTTGCGTTCCTGGGCCATTTCGTGAACGTCGTAGAAGGCCCGGGTCATCTTCTCGTCCAACTTCGCGTACACTTCCTCGGCCGTCCAGTAGTAGTTCATCGCGTCCTGCACTTGCTCGAAGTAGGAGACGGTCACGCCACCCGCGTTGCAGAGGAAGTCCGGAATGACGTAGACGCCGTTCTCGTGCAGGATGAGGTCCGCCTCCGGTGTGGTCGGGCCATTCGCCAACTCGGCCACAATCTTGGCCTTGATATTGGCCGCGTTCTCCTCCGTGATGACGTTCTCCAGCGCGGAGGGGAAGAGAACCGTGACGTCCAGTTCCAGCAACTCCTCGTTGGAAATGGGGTCGGTGTCGGGGAATCCCACCACCGATCCGGTCTCCTTCTTCCAGGCAAGCACCTTCTCGTAATCCAACCCGTTGGGGTTGTAGATGCCACCCTTGGAATCGGAGACAGCGACGATCTTCATGCCCAAGAGTTCTACAGCCAACTTGTGGGCAAAGGAACCGGCATTGCCGTACCCCTGAATGGCCCCTGTCGCGCCCTTCAGGTCAATGCCCAACACCTTGGCCGCCTCTCGGACGGTGTAGATACCCCCGCGGGCAGTCGCGTCAATGCGCCCGGCAGATCCGCCCAGTTCCAGCGGCTTGCCCGTGATGACCCCCGGCTCCTGGTGGCCAACGAGGACGTCGAACTCGTCCATCATCCAGGCCATAATCTGGGGATTGGTGTAAACATCCGGTGCGGGCACGTCCACATTTGCGCCGATGAACCGGGCAACCTGTCGGATATAACCACGGCTCAGGCGCTCCAGTTCCCGTTCAGACATCTCCTTCGGGTTGCAGATGACACCACCCTTGCCCCCGCCCAGGGGAAGGTTCATCACTGCGGTCTTCCACGTCATCCAGGCAGCCAACGCCCGGACCGTGTCAATGGTTTCCTCCGGATGGAAGCGGATACCTCCCTTGGCCGGACCACGGGCATCGTTGTACTGAACACGGAAGCCCTTGAAGATCTTCACAGTACCATCATCCATGCGGACAGGAATCTGGAAGTGAAATTCCCGCATGGGCCAACGGAGGAGTTCGTGAGTGGCTTCATCCAACCCGAGGAGTTCAGCGGCTTCATCCAACTGCCTTTGGGCAATAATAAAGGGGTTCAACTCGTTGACAGCCTTGTCGCTCATGGCACCCTCCTCATCGAGGCTCGAGATGGAGTAGAGATGGGAAAACATTAGACTTCCCACGCGGCGTACTCTAGCACATTTCAGTGCTTTTGTCCAATTGACGTTGGCAGAAGGAACGCATTTCAACATTTCCTCCAGGCAGATAGGCACTGCAGGAACAAGGGGAAAAGACTATGAGTTCTCACCAGCACGCAAAACAGGAACCAGGTACGCTCCACACTGCAGGAAGGGACGCCCATGTGACCGGGGCGAACAGCGGGATTTCGCGAGGGGAATATTCTGGCCGGGAGCCCATGCACGCGTGGAGGCAGTACGCCTAACCGTGGAGAAAGGCCTTGTAGACGTGTAATCACCCTTCTTGCAGGGGAATGCTCACCCGCACCCGCGTTCCTCTCCCCGGAGCGGAAGATACATCCAAGGTCCCCCCGACCGCTTGAACACGCTCGGCCACCCCGACCAGACCATAGTGCTGGTCCCGCACCAGGATACTCAGACGGGAGGGCACAGAAAATCCGCGGCCATCGTCCTCCACCCAGAGTTCCACCCGTCCCGCCTCTTTACGCACTTCCACATGCACCCGTCGAGCCTGAGCATGGCGCCGCACATTGGCCAGCGTCTCCTGCAGGGCTCGAAATAACGTAATACTTATGACGTCGGAAAGGTCCTCAAACACCCGATATCCCCCCTCTGGGAACGAAAGCGTGATCTCCAGATCACTCTCCCGGCGTACATCATCCACCAATCCCTCGATAGCTGACCGCAAGTCCGTAATGTCCAACGCGGGAGGGCGCAGTTCAGTACACAAGCGGCGTAGTGTGTGGATTGTGTGCAGAATTTGTTCGTGGGAGCGGTCAAATAACTCTCGGTTGTCCTCGCCAAGGGCCCCTCGAACCTGGTCCAAAGTGACATATGCGTTGATCAAGTCCTGGAGCACGACGTCGTGCAACTCGCGAGCCAGACGTTTGCGTTCCTCCTCTCGGGCCAGAGCCAACTGAGCGTAAAGACGCTTCACCTCTTCAACCCGGGCCTGCAGGCTTTCCACCAACCGAACGTTTTCTACTGCCGTCGCCGCGTGGGCAGCCACGATGTTCAATAAGCGCAAATCCTCAGATTCCAGCGGATCACCACTGACGCGACCGCCGAGCAACAAAACACCCTCCAGGCGCCGATCACGCATCAGGGGC
>Ga0256914_1001348_pt1 | contig 22531 bp, 13 predicted proteins | sample HulkmetaG_FD_191571 | JGI IMG/M metagenome (GOLD analysis project Ga0256914, IMG submission 191571) | Hydrothermal chimney microbial communities from Main Endeavour vent field at the Juan de Fuca Ridge, Pacific Ocean - Hulk | ecosystem: Environmental > Aquatic > Marine > Hydrothermal vents ... | reverse complement strand
TCGGAAAAGGGGGACAAAGGGTTTTAATGAATGGGATGTAAAAAAAAGCCGCCTTCCTCGAAAAGGAGGAGGATGGGAAGGCGGCCCGGGCGGATTCTCCGGTACCATGGTCGTCTCGGGGGGGGGGAGTGAGGAAATTTCCGCCACCTCGGCGGCCGGAAAGATGGATCTCCTCCAGGGGGGCAGGTGCCCGGGGATCCCGGGTCGGCTGAGGAAAGCGGTCTCTTTCCGGAGAAGGGGAGGCCTTCTCAGCGTAGGGCTTTCAGACGTTTCTCCGCCTCGGGCCTGGCGTCGGAGACGGGAAAGTCCCGGATCACCCTTTCCAGGCACTTCCGGGCCTCCTCCTTCTTTCCCAGGGAGAGGTTGCACTGGGCCGCCATGATCAGCGCCGCCGGGAGGTCGGGGCTCTCCGGGGCGGCCTTTTCCATGCGGCGGATCTCCCGGAGGGCCTCGGCGGGTTTGCCCATGCAGACGTAGAGGTCCGCTTTGAGGTAGCGGAGGAGACCGGTCATCTTGTCCAGGGGGGCGTCCCACTCCCAGGCCCGGAGTTCCTTCAGGGCCGAGGCGTAGTCCTTCCGTCCTTCGTATTCCTCGAAGGCCACCATGTGCTCTCCCGCCGAGGCCTCTTCGTCCCCCAGGAAGGTCCCCTTTCTCTTCATGGAGGCCGCCCTCTCCAGGAGGGCCCGGGCCCCGGCCCGGTCCCCGGACTCCAGGAGGAGGTCGGCCTTCTTGATCAGGGCGAACCTGAGAATGTCGTCCTTCTTTCCCTCCTTCTTCCGGATCACCTCCTCCAGGAGCGCTTTCGCCCGGGGAAGGTCTCCCATGTTCTCGTAGAGGATCTCCGCCATGAGGGCGGCGGCCTTCAGGGAGACGTCCAGGGAGCGGGTTCCTTCGCGGATCCCCCGGAGAATCTTGAGGGCGCCCTTGAAATCCTGCCTGCGGGTGACCAGTTCCCCGGCCAGGAAGAAGGCCTCCGAGGCCATGCCCCCCTTGTCCATGTCGCCGCTCTTCTCGATGAGGGAGTAGAGGAAGGGCAGGGCCCGGTCGAATTGTTTGGCCGCCCTCAGGACGAAAACCGCGTTGGCCAGGGCGCCGGGCGTCAGGCGGGCCGGGTTGTAGGAGGCCAGGACCTTGGCGAACTGCTTCACGTCCTGGTAGATCCGCCATCCCGGGGTCCCCCTTGGATGGACGAAGACCCGCTGGGTCAAGGAGATCCTGTTTCCGTCACGGGTATAGATGACGTGGGTGACGGGGAAGATCCCCGCTTCGAGGAAGACGTGCTCCGGGTTCCGTGCCCTGGATGTCGTGCCGTCGCCGAAATCCCAGAAGTCGCCCCGCCTCTTGGACAAGGGAATACCGGAGATGTCGCGGAAGAAGATGTCCGTCACGGCCTTCCCCGAGAGGCCCAGGTCGCTTCCCCTGCTCCAGGCGAACCAGGCCAGACGCCGTTCGTCCAGGGCCTTGCAAAGGGCGGGCCGGGCCCGGGTCCAGCGGACGAAGAAGGAGGGCGGGGCAAGGGTGAGGCGCGGCGCCCCGGGGAGCTTCACTCCCAGGGAGCAGAGGACCCCCCTGAACCTCGTGGCGTTCACATAGAAAAAGGAATGGACCCCCTTGGTCAAAGTCACCGAGCCGCTGTGCAGCTTGGAGGAGCCCCAGGTGGGGCCGTGCCAACCCAGCCAGGAGGTGACCACCTTTCCGTCCACCATGAAGAGGGATGCGTCGTAGGAGTTGGTGGCGAAGGTGTAGACTCCGTCGCGGCGGGCCACGAGGGCCCCGTAGATGACGGTGAGGCACTTCCGGTCCGACGAGAAGGGGTTCATCCCCTGGAAGACCCGGTCCGTGAAGTCCCTGCCCAGGACGGTCCTCGAACGTTTCATGGCGGCCAGGACCTGGGCCGTGGTGTCCACCCGGGAGGCCTTGAGCCGCCGGACTTCGAGGATCGGCCCGTGTCCGCCCTTCCAGGGCTTTGCAGGCGGCGGGGCCTTGGGATTTCCGAAGTATACGAGGCATCGGTTCTCCGATCCCCGGAAAGGGGATGCGTCGAAGTAGAGGAGCACCCGGTCCCCGGGGCCGTTGTGGAGGATCGCGTGGGGGACGGGCTTTCCGGAGAGGGTGAAGACCCGGATGTCCGCCCCGTCGGGCCTGGCCAGGCCGGCCGTGGGAAGGAGAAGGGCCGCCGAGGGACCGACGTATTTTCCCACGACCACAATGGCCCTGGCCTTCCAGGCCCGGTTCCACCAGGAGGGAATGGGGGGCCTTCGCAGGGGCGGCGCGGCGGAGATCCCCGTGCCGGAGAGGGCCGCCAGGAACAGGAGTGGAACAAGGAGATCAATCTTGGGGCGCAAGTCTGCTCTTCCTCTTCTTCGCTTTCTTCCTTCTTTGCCTGGGTGAAGGGACGTTGCCCGCCCCCCGGCCGGGAAGGACCTTCCCCTTTCTTGCGGCCTCCCGTTTCTCCAACCGGAGGAGGAGTGCCCTCTCTCTCTCCCAGCTCTTCAGGTCCATGGGCGTCACCCGGACGTTGTCGAAGAAGTACTCTCCCGGGGGCCAGTAGGGAAAGAGCATGACCTTGAGCCTCTTTACGGAGGGATTTTTCCGGCCCGGGAAGAAGTAGAGGGTGTAGGTCTTCCACTTCCCCCGGACCCCGTCATCCAGGTCCTTGTAGATCTTGAAGGCGACCCGGTCCAGGGCCCGCTTCACGGTCTTGCCGTTCACCCAGATCTCCCGGGTCATTTTTATGTAGCCCTTGACGAAGATCTTGGGGACGAGCTTCTTTCTTCCCAGACCGCACTTGCCGGGCATGAAGTCCACGGTGAGCTTGTAGGGTTTCCGGGGGTCGATGGGGAAGAAGTCGCTGAAGAAGGGGACCCCCGTGACGCCGGCGGCGGTGTTGTACTTGTGGCCCTTCGTGGGGGTCTTGGGGCGGGGTGGAGGCGGATGGGGGAGTTTCATCTCCTCCCTGCGCTTGTAGTACTCCTCCTTGTTGACGTCCGTGTCGAAGCGCATGCACTTCCCGGGCCTGAGGGGGTCCTTCACCCAGAAGGAGGTGAGCCCGTCGGGCCTGTCCCACCCGAGGGGGCGGCCTTCCTTTCCCTTCTCGAAGTCCCCGTTGGGAACCAGGTTTTTCTCCTTGCGGGGCGGTTTCGCCGAAAGGAGGGGGGGAAGGAGGAGAAGGAGCCAGACTGCGGCTGCGCTCTTCATCGTTCCACCTCCAGGAGGGACCGGAAGTAGTCCTCCACGAGCGGCCTGTATTCGGCCGGCGGTTCTTCGGCCCTCGCGCTCCTGACGCTCCCCGGGACCCTCCGTGGAAGGAGGAGATTGCCTTCCCTCTGGAGGCGGAGCCTGTCCTCGAAAAGGGTCTTCACCGAGGAAAGCCGGTCCGAAATGGCCCGCCTGCGGGCTGAGTAGTCGGCGGGAAGGCCCTTTCTCAGGCTTTCCTCGAAGGCCCGCATCAGGCGGATCGCCTCGGAGAGGTCCTTCACGTGGAAGCGCCTGGCCTTGAGCTTGCGATCCAGTTTCTCCGCCCGCTGGCGGATCTTGGCCTGCTCGGAAGCGAGGCGCTGCATCTTGCGGTTGAGCAGGGGGGAGGGGACTCCTCTCAGGCCCTGCTCGTTGGAGCCCGAGAGCTTGCCTCCCCCGGTGGAGCCCGAAGAGGGGTCGGTGGACTTGTCCTTCACCTCACCGCCCTCGAATGGGTCTGGCGTATACCGGGTGGGCGTGCGGCGCCCCCCTTTTCCCGTGGCCGTCTTCTCGACCATCTGCCCCGAGGACTTGGCCGTTCTTCCTTCCCCGGACCGGCCGCCCACCTCGTGGCTGTTGGGGAGCATGTTTCCCGTGACCCCTTTGGCGCTCATGTTGGAGATGGGGCCGTCCATGGCTCCCCAACCGGCGCCTTCGTTTAGGCTGTCCATCCAGCCGGAGGTCACGTCCTCCGTATCTTCGGACATGGCGTCCTCCGAGTCGATCAGGTCGCCGATCAGGTCTTCGAGTTCCTCGGGAAGGTCGGCCATGGGCACTTCGTAGTCCCCGGGAGGCTCCTCCATGACCCACTTCTGGTAGTCGTGGACGTTCATGAGCCAGCGCTCGATGTTTTCCGTGATGGACTTGGCCAGTTCCAGCCCGGACTGCTCGAAGGGCACCGCCATGGTTACGGCCTTCCGCGTCAAGGCGTCTTCGGCCAGCTCCACCTCGCTGTAGGCCTCGAGGAGTTCCGTGCATAGCCGGGAATTGGAGAAGTCCTGGGGATAGAGCTTCGAAAGGTCGTTCCATGCCTCCATGAGGATCCCTCCCCACTTCTGTTCGGTGGCGGCCAGCTCCTGGAGTTTCTTCAACTCCTCGCCGGTGAAGTCCTGGGGCCTCACGTCCCTTATGGCCTCTGTGGCCTTCACGACCTTCTCCTGCTCCTCCACGAAATTCTTCATCTTCTCCGCAAGCGCCTTGAGGGTCTCCGTGGACCGGTGGAGCCTCTGGAGGGACTGCCTGAGAGCCGCCTCGGGGCCCTTCTCCCGGATCAGGGCCAGGAGATCCTTCCCCGAGGCCAGGACCTGCCTGAGGATCTTCTCGATCACCTTCTGGACCCCCGCTCCCCGCTCCAGGTCGAGCCTCACCGGCCTTCCCCTGGAGGCGGCCTGGAGGAAGACCCGGGCGGCGGCGGGCATCTCCCTGGCCGCCACCTGTTCCAGGAGCACCCTTGCGGGGGCCCTCAGCAGGAGGGGGTCCGTCCAGTCGGCCAGGACTCCCAGGGTGTCCTTCCGGATCTCCTCCTGGTCGGCGGCGAGCCCGGCCGTCTCGGTCCTCCAGAGGCGCCGGGAGACGCGGGGGAACCTGGCCAGGAGGGCCTCGTTGCGGCGGCGGGCCGCCACTTGCTTCTCCAGGATCGCCTTGATCCGCTCCAGGAGGGAGGCCAGGTCCTCGGCCAGGCGTCTCCTCTCGTCCTCGGGGGTTCGGACGGTGATGGTGAAGAGCCGGGAGCGGGCCCGGGTGCCCTTCAGGTCCACGGCCAGGGCGTAGTAATGGATGACGTCGCCCGGCCTGGCTCCCATGGCCGAGGGGAGGAGGACCCCGTTGAACCGGCCTTCCCGTCCCGAGGCTTTCCACCTGGTCAGGGGCTTCTCCCCCCGCTCGGTCCCGGCCACGAGGACGACCTCGGCCAGGCCCACGTCGTCTCTGGCGTCCACCTCGAAGGGGACCTTCGACTCGGCGGTGCAGAACACGTCCCGCCCGGGGAGGGGGATCCTCACGGCGGGGGGAAGGTCGTCCCTGGCGCGAACGGCGTAATCCAGGTCCCCCCGGTCCCGGTTTCCAGCCTCGTCGAGCAGGTGGAGCGTATAACGCCCGCTTCGCTCGACCGCCAGGTCGAATCTCCAGGTCCGGGCGTCTTCCTTCTCCATGGGGACGGGAGGTTTTCCGAAGAAGGAGACCTTCGCCTCCCGGAGGGGATGGTTGAAGTGGAACCGGACGGTGGCGGTGGTCCCCTTCAGAACGTCCAGGGGCCCCTGGATGGGGACGCCCGTCTTGGGAGGCAACTTCGTATAGGCGGGGTAGGCGAAAGTGGCGGTGATCCTGTCGGGCCTGGGCGGGACGACGACCCGGACCCGGAAGGCCCGGGTCCGGACGCCCGGTGCCTCCACGTAGTAGGAGAAAGGGGCCTTCACGGCGGGAACGACGTGGTGGAAACCCCTTCCATCGAATTCCATGGGAAAGGATGCCTCTCCGCTCTTCCTCTCGAGATGGAGGACGGCCATCTCGGGGAGGCCTCCCCCCTTGGCCTCGGCCCGGATCTCCAGGTCGGAGCCCTCCAGGACGGTGCAGTCCCCGGGTGTGACGAGAAGGAGGATGGAGGAAAGGGGCGGGGCGTAGTCGTCGGGCAGGCGAAGGCGCCGGAGGGCGTTCTCCGCCTGGGCCGGGAAGGCTCCCAGGTAGAGGGCCCAGAGGGCGAGGATCCCTCCCAGGAAGAGGGCCAGCCTCTTGAGCTTCCCCCAGGGGGCGACCCGGGCCGGGTCGGCCCTGGAGGCCTTCTCCTCCGCCCCGTGGAGGAGGAGGTCCACCATGGGTTCGCCCCGGCGATGGGCCAGGAGCACGGAGTTGACCAGTAGGTTGTCCAACCCGGGATTGGTGCGCTCCACCTTCACGGCCAGGGCGGCCGGGGGGGCGGGCCTCGAAGCGGGGCGGAGCCTCTTCCAGGCGAACCAGGCCGCCGGCACCGCCAGGGTGGCGAGGAAGGCCGTTCTCCTCAGGATCCAGGGAAGGGCCGCCAGGTTGTCGGCCAGGCAGAGGAAGATGAGCACTCCCGCAGCGGCGGCCAGGGCCAGGAGGAGGCCTTCCAGGAGGAGCATGGAACGCCACCTCCTGTCGGCGGCGGCCAGGATCTTTCGGATTCGATCGGGGATCACGGCAACTTCACCTCCCCCAGGTCCACCCGGCCGCCCGAGGCCGGAACCTGGATTCCCCCGAAACGGGGGAGGGGAACGACTTTCTCCACACCTGGAACGGGGACTCCCGGCTTCTCTCCGACCCGGCGGAAAAGGAAGAAGCGGAGCTTTATGTCCCAGGTCCCCCGGTCCGCCTCTTCCAGGAGGTAGAGGTCCCAGCGGGCCGCTTTCCGGTTCTTGTAGGTGGTTACGCCGAGGCGTCTCCCTTGGACGAGGGCCAGGACTTTCTTTCCGGGAAGGGCGCATGCGAGGAGGACCTTCTTCTCGTCGAAGAATTCCTCCACGTCGGCGATCTTGTCCTTCACTTGCCGGAGGGCCCGGGGCGGCACGGGGCGGGCCTGGGGCGGCCATCCCGCCCAGAGGGTCTTCTCCCCCAGGAAGAAGAGGCTCACCCGCCCGGGGAGGACTCCTTCGAAACGGACTTCTCCGGGGCCTCCCGCCCGGGGTCTCGAGGCGGCTCCCGCCCGGGGCCTCTTCTTCCTCCGTCTCTTCTTTCCCTCTTTCTTCGGCGCATAGGAGACCCGTTCCTCCAGGGAGACCGCCCTGGCCAGGATCCCCGGGGGCAGGCGGAGGGTGAGGATGGCCGGCCTGGTGAGGGGGGCCTCCTTGCCCAGGACCAGCTCCTTCACCCAGAGGAGATCCTCCAGCTTCTGGCCCTTCTTTCCTCTCTGGCGGCTCGTCAGGACGAGCCTGTATTCCTTCTCTTCCTCCCCTTTTTCCACCCAGAGGTGGAGGACCGCGGCGTCCAGGTGTCCTGTGATGCGCTGTCCCGTCTTCAGGATCGCCGTGACGGCCAGCTCTCTCACGGGCCGGAGGAAGGGGAGCTGGATCTTCTCGTTCCTGGATTCCTCCCGGAACATCCAGCCCCGGACCAGCTTCTCAGACTCCACCGAGAAGAGGAGCCTGGCCACCTTGGAGGGGGGGATCCGGAATCTCCGTTTCCGGACCGGATCGAAGAGAGAGAACCAACCCGGCGCATCCATCTCGATCTCCCCCCGGAGCACCCTCCCGTCGGAGATCACCGCCGTGCCCCGGAGGTCCTCGTCCTGGGCCGGGGCCCGGGGGAGTAAGGAAAGGAGGGCCAGGGCCGCCGAGGCCGGTATCTTCCACTCAGATGCCATAACGCCTCCTTCTCACCCACCATTCGACTCCCAGGAGGAGGACGACTGCGAGAAAGAGCCAGGGCGTGGACCTGGGATGGTACTCCCTCACCTTCTTCTCCCTCAGAAGCCTCTTCTCCAGGGACTCGGGAATTCTCTTTGCCGTAACCGCATCGAAGACCTTTCCCCCCGTGGCCCGGGCGATCCGTTCGAGGAAGGGCTTGTCCAGGGACGTGTCGGTGGTCTCCCTCTCGTCGGGCTCCGCGAGAAACCGGGTCTTCAGCTCCTTCACGGCCTTTCCCTTGGGTCCTTTCACCTCCACCCTCGCCTTGACGATGTAGGAACCCGGCACGGAAGGAGTGAGGGTGGCGGCAAGGGCGCCTCCCTGTTTCTCCAGGGCTATGGGGACCGTCCCGGAAGGGGCCTCCAGGAAGGCCGAGGCCGAGAGGATCCCTGCGCCGCCCAGGGTCACCCGGAGTTTTCCCCCCACGGTCACCACGGGACGGTCCACGGCGAGGGTGAGAGCGCCGGACCGGGCCCGGGAGGCGGCTTCCTTCCCGGCCACCCAGCGGACAGCCTGGCTCCAGAGGTGGTTGAAGAGAAGCTCCCCGCCTTCGCGCCGCCTCTCCATGACCCATTTCCAGTCCGAATCGGAGGCGAAGACCAGGGTCCTGCCGGCACCGATCCGTTGGACCGCAAGAAGTGGGAATGTGCCGCCCTTGGGACCCGTCGCCGCGGCGAGGACCTGGGCCCCGGGTTTCATCCCGGTGAGACGGAAGATGTTGGAGAGAGGGAAGAGGGCGGCCCTTCCCCCGCGGAGGACCTTCTCCAGCCCCGAGAGGATGGGGTGGCCCCTTCCCTCCCGGGTGATCCGCACCAGGAGCCGTCCCCTGAGCTGGCCGGCCCCGCCGGGACAGGGGAGGATCTGGGCGAGGGGTGTGGCCCCGATCCCGCCGGGACTCCAGGAGACGGGTCCCCCCAGGAAGATCACTCCTCCCCCCAGGCGGTTCACGTAGGTCACCAGGAGCCGCCATTGCTGGGCCGTCAGGTCCCCGGGCCCCAGGTCCCCCAGGACCAGGCAGTCGAAGACGCCCATCTCCTTCATGTCCGAGGGGAAGCCTCCCCTGAGGGGGGTGGGGGAGGACCCTTGCTGGAGGATCCGGGCCGGGTTGGTCCGGAGCTGGAAGGTGACCGAAAGGTTCCGGTCCCTGAGAAGGGCCTGGCGGAGGAACTTGTATTTCCACCTGGGCCTGGGCTCGTAGTAGAGGACTCTCAGCTTCCTGGGGTCCACGGAGAGGACGAAGGCCCGCTTGTTGTTGTCCGGCTGGGTCTCTCCCGGCACGGGGGCGAGGGAGACGACGTAGGCGTGGTTGCCCGCCACCTTGGGAACGAAGGCGAACTTCAAGGTGCTCTCCCCCGGGGGGACGACGACCTTCTTCTCCAGGACCTTGTTGCCGTCCCGCTCGAGGACCAGGCTGGTGGTCACCTGGGGGAGTCCCTTGGAAGAGACTTGGATGAGGCCTTCCATCCTGTTGGCCAACAGGGCCCTCTCCCCGACCTGGACGGCTCGAAGGGCCAGGTCCCGGAAGGCGGACCCCCCGCCGGAACTCCCCAGGGCCACGGGATACACGGGGATTCTCCCGGGGAGGGGGCCCGTGCCCGAGCCGGTCTCCCTCCCGTCGGAGAAAAGGAGGATCCCCCCGAGCCTCCCCCCCCGGTCCCGGCCGGCCAGGGCGTTCACCGCTTCCCGGATCAGGCTCGCTCCTCCCCGGGCGATTCCCTTCGTGGAGGCGGCCCTCTCCCGGGTGACCGAGACGGGCGGACCCGAGAAGAGGTGGAAGGAGAGAGTCCAATCGGCAAGGAGGCGGGCCGCCAGGGAGTGTTCCCCGCCGGCGAAGAGGATCTTTCTCGCCGCCTCGGCCCGGGAAGCGCCTCCCAGGGAGTCCCGGACGGCCATGGACCGGGAGTCGTCCAGGAGCACCGCCAGGAGGGGTTTCTCCCCGCTCTTGCTCCGGAGGGCCAGGACGGGGTGCAGGAGGACCAGGCAGAAGAGGAGAAGAGCCAGGAGGCGGACGGCCAGGAGGGCCCTTCCCGTCCGGTTCCCGCCTCCTCTTACGGCTTCCTTGTATCCCCAAAGGGCGGCGGCCGCCCCGGCCAGGAACAGGAGGATCCCGGCCCAGGCGCTCCAGCCACCGCCGAACTTCAGCCAGAAGGCGATCATTCTCCACCTCCACCGAAGGCGATACGCCGGGAGAGAAGGCCCTCGCCGAGGAGAAACAGGATGGCCAGGACGAGGAGGGGATCGGCCAGCGAGAGGCCCTGGAGGCCGGCTTCCACCCTTTCTGCTGCGGAGGCCGGCTCCTCCAGGGGAATCCGGAGGCCGGGGAAATCTTTCCAGGGGTCTCGTTCCAGGTCCCCTTCGGCGGGATCCACGTTGACGGGAATGCGGATTCGCGAGGACCGCCCCCGGCCCCGGAGCTCCAGTTCGGCGATGCCCGGGCGGTGGAGGACGCCCAGGGGGAATTCCATCCCTCCTCCCGAGGGCCTGCCTTCCACCCTGCGCCGGAGGGCGCCGGCGGAAAGGAGGATCTCCAGGGGCGCCTCCCGCCGATCCGGCCAGGTGAGGGTCATGGGTCTCTCCGGGAACCACTCTTCTCCTCCCAGGGGGCCCTTGGGGGCGAGGGCGTGGACAAGGGAGTGGAGGAAGGGGACGTAGGAGACCCGCCAGGCCAGGTCGTTCCACTCGGGATTGGCCGTGGAGGCGAAGACCAGGAGGCGGCCCTTTCCGCAGCGGACCTCCACCAGGGCCGGGTCTCCTCCGGAGAACCTGGCCAGGATCCGGGCCGGCTTGGGAAGGCGGGAAAACCTCCGGTAACGGAAGATCCGGGCCAGGCCGAGCCGCACGGGGGGGGATGTGGCCCCCAGGGGGGCCAGGGCCGGGTGGCGCAGGTCCAGGGCGGTCAGGTGGAAGGTGCGGGTCTCTCCCTCCTGGTCCCCTGCAACGGTTCCCACCCGGATCCCGAGGTCAGGAGAGATCCGGTCGAAGGTGTCTTCTTCCGTCCCGGGGCCGAGGAAGGCCAGCACGCCTCCGCCCCGTTCCAGGTATTTCCGGACGGCCAGGGCCGTTTCGGCCGGGAGAGGGAGGGAGTCGGCCAGGACCAGGGCGCCCAGGGAGGAGAAGTCCCGCGAGGCCGCCTCCGCCGGCGTGGTCCGTTCGGGGGAGAGGGTGGACTCCTCTCCGGGCCCCAGGGCCCGGACGAGGTAGAAGGCCGGGTCCAGCCTGGGAACGGCCGGCGGGGCGCCGGAGATCACCAGGACGGGCAGGGGGCTCCTCTTGGGAAGGAGGAACCAGCGGCGGTCGTCGCCTGGGAGCTCGTCCCCAGAGAGGCGGGCCAGGCCCACCCTTTCCTTCTCTCCCGTATCCGGAAGGTCGAATGAGAGCTCCAGGGCACCGCCGGGAGGGACCTGGACCTCCTTCCCGGCCCGGGCGGCGCCGTCCACCTCGAGGGTGAGGGTCGCCTGTACCTCCAGGCCGGAACGGTTGACCAGGCTCACCAGGACCCTGTGGCCCCTTCCGCTCGAGGGGAGGGGGCGGACCAGGACGGACCGGATGGTCAGGTTGGCGGCGGCCCGGTCCCGGGGCGAGGCGAGGAAGAGGCGGGTCCCCTTGGGGAGCCTCTCCAGGAGCTTGGAGGTCCGCACCTCCTTGACGGCCCCGGCCTGGCGGTCCGTCAGGATCACCAGGTCCTTCTCCGCAGCGGGGGCCTCGGCCAGGAGGGAGATCCCTTTGCGGATGGCCTCGTTGAGGGGGGTGTCCCCCAGGGTGGGCCTGAGCCTGAGGACCGATTCCTTCACCCGGGATATGTTGCGGGTCAGGACCGGCTCCTCCTTGCCGGGGTGGAGGGTGACCAGGGCGGCCGAGTCCCGGGAGGTCAGGGGGGCCAGGAGGGCCAGGGCGGTCTCCTTGGCCTTTTCCAGGAGGCTCGAGCCCCCCGGCGGAGTCAGGGACATGCTCATGGAGTCGTCCAGGACCAGGACCCGGGCCAGGGACATGCGGGACCCCGTCCCGTTCCTGAAGACCGGGGCGGCGAGGCCCAGGGCGAGGAAGGCCAGGGCCAGGGCGCGGAGAAGGAGGACCAGGTACTCCTCGAGCCGCCGCCTTCGGGCGATCCGTTTCTCCACGAGTCTCAGGAAGCGGAGCGACGAAAAGGGGAGGACCTTGGATTTCTTCCTGTGGATCAGGTGGATGAGGATGGGCAGGGCCAGGGCGGCCAGGCCTGCCAGGAAGGCGGGAAAGAGAAAGGAGAAGCCTCCCACGACGCCCTACCTCCTTCCCGTGGACCGCTTGTGAAGATATCCCGCCAGGTAGAGGTCGAAGGGCCGGTCCGTGCGGGCCAGGTGATACTCCACCCGGGCCTGGGAGCAGACTCTCCGGACCCGGTCGGCGAATTCCTTGAGTTCCTTCAAGTAGTTCCTCCGCCAGGAGAAGGCGTGGACCTGGAGGCGCTCGCCCGTCTCCAGGTCCTGGAAGTCCAGGAGTTCCGTGTAGGGGAACTGGATCTCGGCCGGGTCCAGGACGTGGAAGAGAAGGACTTCGTGGCCCTTGAACCTGAGGTGCCTCAGGCCGGAGAGGACTTCGTCGGGCTCGTCCAGGAGGTCCGAGAGAACCACCACCAGGCTCCGCCTTCCGGCGCTCTCCGCCACGGCGTGCAGGGTGGGAGCCAGGGTGGTCTCCCCGGCCGGCTCCAGTTCCTCCAGGAGGCGGAAGAGATCGAGCAGGTGGCCCTGTCCCCCCTTCGGCGGGAGCCCCCGGGTGCCCTCGGAGGAGAAGGCCAGGACACCGGGAGCGTCCTGCTGGCGTGAGGCCACGAAGGCCAGGGCCGCCGCCAGGAAGAGGGCGTAGCGGAACTTCGTGACCCCTTCCACGGAGGAGAAGGCCATGGAGCCGCTCCGGTCCAGGAGGATCCGCACGGCCGTGTTGGTTTCGCTGTGGAACTTCTTGATGTAGAGACGGTCGGACTTGCCGTAGGCCTTCCAGTCCAGGTAGCGGAGGTCGTCTCCCTTGACGTAGTCCCGGTATTCGGCGAACTCGATGGAGAAACCGTGGTAGGGGCTCCTGTGGAGCCCGGAGAGGAATCCCTCGACGATCTCCCTGGCCACGAGTTGGAGGTTGGCCAGCCGGGCCAGGGCCTGGGGGGTGAGGAGCCTTCCGTGGGAGGGGGTCATCGTCTCTCGGCGGAAAGGGTCTTCAGGTCCTTCTCGTCCGGCTCGGGGACGGCCTGGAGGAGCATTTCCACCAGTTTCCCCGGGGTGAGGCCTTCGGAGTCGGCGGCGAAGTTGGGGAAGATCCTGTGCCGGAGGACCAGGGGGGCCACGGCCCGCACGTCGGCGGCGGAGACGTTGACCCGCCCGTGGAGGACGGCCCGGGCCTTGGCGCCGAGGACCAGGTACTGGCCCGCCCTGGGCCCGGCTCCCCAGGTTACGTATTTCTTCACGAAGTCCGGGGCGTCCTCCTCGGAGGGGCGGGAGGCGCGGGCCAGGTCGGCGGCGTAGAGGAGGACGTAGTCCGAGACCGGGACGGACCGGACGATGGCCTGGAGTTCCATGACCTGCTTGGCCTCCAGGACCACCAGGGGAGGCTCGGGAAGGCGGCCCGTCGTGGACCGGAGGATCTCCAGTTCCTCCCTCCTGGAGGGGTAGTCCACCCAGACTTCGAACATGAACCGGTCCAATTGGGCCTCGGGCAGGGGGTAGGTCCCTTCCTGCTCGATGGGGTTCTGGGTGGCCAGGACGAAGAAGGGCCTGGGAAGATCGTAGGTCTGCCCGGATGCGGTTACCTTGTATTCCTGCATGGCCTCCAGGAGGGCCGCCTGGGTCTTCGGCGGAGTCCGGTTGATCTCGTCGGCCAGGAGGATGTTGGTGAAGACGGGCCCCTTCACGAACTTGTAGCTCCTCTGCCTGGTGGCCGGGTCTTCCTCGAGAATGTCCGTGCCCGTGATGTCGGCAGGCATCAGGTCCGGCGTAAACTGGATCCTCTTGAAGGAGAGGTCCAGGGCCTGGGAGAGGGTGCGGACCATCAGGGTCTTGGCCAGGCCCGGCACACCCACCATGAGGCAGTGGCCCTGGGCGAGGAGGGCCGTCAGGAGGGCCTCGATCACGTCGTCCTGGCCCACGATGACCTTGTGGACCTCTTCGAGGAGCATCTTCCTCGCGGAGGCCACCTTTTCAAGGAGGGCCTCGACCCTTTCCTTCCTGCTCTGGCCAGTGGCTGTTTCGTCGGTCATGGAACGTCCTCGTTTCTGGTCCTGGTGATTCGCGTCAGTGGCTCATGGCGTAGACCACGGCGTTGACGAAGATCTTGGATGCGTCGTCGGGTCGGATGCCCAGGGAGAAGGGATGGGGGATCTTCTCCAGGCCGCTCCCCAGGCTCAGTGGGCTGTATACCACCCTCAAGGAGCCGTCGAAGCCGATTCCCAGGAGCGGGAGGCCCTGGAAGCGGCCCGTGGCCCGGGCGCGGGGTGTGAGCTCCACCTTGCGGATGGGGAAGTAGGCCGCGTAGATCGGGGAGTCGGGCCGGACGGGTTTGAGGGGGAGACCGGGGACGATCTTCCTCATCTCCCTCCGGAAGGAAGAGTCGAAGGCCAGGTCCCCGCAGGCGGCGTCGGCCAGGAGGAAACCGCCGTTCCGGAGGAAGTTCCTCAGGCAGGACCGCTCGGTGTCGGTGAACCGGAAAGGTCCCGTCCCGGTCACGTAGAGGAAGGGATAGTTCATGAGATCCGGGTCCGAGGCGGTGACCACGACCCGCTTGAAGGTGGTCTGCACGTTGGTCCCGGTGAGGATCGCCTTGGCGAGCTCGGCGAAGGCCGCCGGGTAGGGGTCCCAGTTGCCGCCGTGCTTGAGTTGGGCAAGGACGAACTCCGCGTTGGGATCGTTCTCCATGGAGGTGCGGGATGCCTTGAACCAGTATTTACCGTAGGGGATCCAGGCCACCGAGTAGGTGATCATGTTGAGGCCGAGCTGCACGGCGTCCCAGCCCACGACGGACCAGGCCCCTTCCTTGACGTGCATGGAGTCCCAGGCGCAGGTCAGGTCGTAGGGCGAGAAGATCACGGCCACCCGGCAGCCCAGGTAGATCCCTTCCAGGACGGGCCGGCTCTCCGGGCGGTCCGTGACCCACCTGCTGTAGCGGACGTGGTCCAGGGCGAAGGTGCAGTGGAAGAGAGGATGGCCGGGGGGAAGCTGCATCAAGGGCCGGTCCGGGAAGATCTTCCCCATCTCGGCCCGGAAGGCCTTGCGGAAGGCCTGGGAGCCCCAGCAGGCCTCTCCCCAGAGGAAGCCCCCCTTCTCCAGGTAGGAGCGGAGCTTCTTCCTCGTGGCGTCGTCGAAGGTGAAGGGCTTGGCCCCGGTGATGAAGAGGATGGGGACCCGGGCCGGGTCGAAGTGGAAGGCCCTCAGGGTCACCACCTCGTGCTTGTAGCGGATCTTGAGCTTCCTCGCCGCCGCCTTGAGGAGGCCCTGCATGTCCGAGGGATCCAGGTTCCAGTCGGAGAAACGGACTCTCCGGCCGTCGGAGAGGAAGACCGTGTGGGTCTGGCCCCAGCGGATCTTCCCGATCAACGTGGGAGGGGCAGGGTCCCGCTTTCTCTCGGTCCGCCGCAAGGGTGTGGCGGGGAGGGGAAGGGGAGGGAAGGCCTCGCCGCCCTTGATGCGCTGGGGTTTCCTCTCGGGGGGAAGGCCGCAGGGCCCGTACTTTACGTGCTGGGCCGGGAGGAGCGGGGCGGCCAGGAGGATGGCGGAAAAGAGGGTGAATGCGCGTTTCATGGCCCGACTCCTGTGTTTTTCAGATCACCTGATTCTACGACAGGCGGGCCGGGCGGGGGACGGGGGGGAGGGACTTTCCAGGTAATGAAGGTGTAAAGAGTTCTCCGGGGAGAGGGGTTTCAGGGAACGCAATCCCCCCCGGGCGGGGCGGTGGAGGTTCCGGACGGGGGGTCAGATCTCCTCCACGAGGCGGTTCATGGCCTCTTCGTTCTCCGTGATGGACTGGACCAGTTTGAACTGGGTCCGGGCCCGGTCGAGATTGTGGTCGGGCCGGTGGACGTGGAAGTACACGTCTCCTGCCAGGTAGTCCGTGAGGAAGCGGGTCCCGATGATCAAGGTGATCAGTTTCCCCGAGAAGACCAGGTGGGCCCGCTCGGTCTCGTTGAGGAAGGATCCCGCCCCTGCCAGGAACCCCCGGAGAACCGCCGAGAAACGGTCCAGGTCGACGCGGACCTTCTCGAGGTCCCGCTCGTCTTCGTCGGAGTTGCTTACGGTGGTCCGGACGATATCCCCGAAATCGAAGAGGGAGAGGCCGGGCATCACCGTGTCCAGGTCGATGACCGCCAGGGCTTCGCCCGTCTCGTCCGAGAGGACGACGTTGTTGATCTTCGTGTCGTTGTGGGTGATCCGCAGGGGGATCTTCCCCTCGGCCTGGAGCCTGGGCAGGACCTGGAAGATCGGGGCGTGCTCCTGGAGGAAACGGATCTCCTCCTTGGCCTTGGCGGCCCGGTTCTTCGGATCCTTGTCCAGGGCCTCCTGGAACTGGCTGTAACGCCAGGGCCCGTCGTGGAACTTGGGGATGATCTCGTGGAGAGGGGGGCCGGGGAGGTCCTGGAGGTCCGACTGGAAACCGCCGAAGGCCTTGGCGGCCTGGAAGGCCTGGTCCAGGCTTTCCAGCCGGTCGTAGGTGCGGCCTCCCTCGATCATGTTGTAGACCCGCCAGTAGTATCCCTCGCCGTTGACGAAGTAGGTCTTCCCCTCGCTGGTGGGGTAGAGGCGGAGCACCCGGTTCGGCCAGTCGGGGACCCCCCTTTCCTTGAGTTTCCTTTCCAGGTGGCTCGTTACGCGCTGGATGTTTTCCTGGAGGGCCTCGGCGTCGGGAAAGATGGTCTTGTTGACCCTCTGGAGGACGTAGCGGATCGGCTTGCCCTCCCTTTCGAAGGTGACGGCGAAGGTCTCGTGGATATGGCCGGAACCGAAAGGTTCGGCCTTCCGGAATTCACCCTCCAGGGCGAAGTTGCTCAGGATGGAAGGGAAGTCGTAGTTCATGTGAAACCTGCTCCGGACCGGTCCGGCCAACGGCGTGTCTCCGGTTCGTCCTGAAACGGGACGATTTTATCCATTGTATTCCGGCGCGCCGCCGAAGTCCAGGGAAAAGGAGAACTCCCTCACGAAGGCCTTTTCCTTTCAGGGCCGGCCTTTGCCTCAAACTGATGCCTGGGATCGGCCGGGTCCAGGCGGTGGAGACTCATCCTTTGGAATACCCGGGCCGGAAGGAGGAAGCCCCCCTCCGGCCCGGGTGATCCTCACCCGCCGATGATCCCCTTCAGGCCGTTGGTCCAGCTCAAGCCGGCCTGGTTGGCGGGGGGATCCAGGATGAGGGCCTGGAAGTAGATCCTTCCCAGGATGAGGGAGGAGTCCCGTGGGAGGGTGAGCCTCATGGCCGCCGATCCCTTGGCGTCCACCGCCGTGGGGAAGAGGACGTTCAGGCCCGCGAGGAGACTGCAGTTGGGGGCTCCGATGGGGGTCAGGTCCAGAGGCAGGGTGAGGCCCGCCCAGGTCCTGTCGGAGAAGCCCAGGACGATACCCCCGACGGCGTTGGGCCTGGCCCTCTGGACGGCCAGGGTGATGGTCTTCCCGATCCTGGGCTCGTCGGGGGAGTCCAGGACCGGCACGGCTCCCTCGTTCTTGGAGGGGACGAAGCCCACGACGGCGCCCATGCCCTGCTGGACGGTCCCGAAGTAGGCGGAAGCGCTCGAGGAGAAGAGCCTGCTCACCGGGACGTTGGTCGCATCCGAGACGGCGTCGATGAAGTAGGCCGCGTTGGACGTGCCGATGGAGGAGTTGGTCTTGACGATATCCAGGATCAGGTATTCACCCTGCTTCTTCACGTAGGTGAAGGGCCTGGCCAGGGGAATGCGGATGAGCCAGTTCGAGGTGGAGGTGTTCACCTTGGTCCAGTAGGGAAGCTTGACCTTCGTCTTGGGAAGGACCCGGAGCATGGTGCCCTTGATGTTGCTCACGAAGTAGCGGGTCATCCTGGAGGGGCTCACGGTTGTGGTTCCCATGTCGATGGTGAGCTCTGCCCAGTAGTTCCAGATGGAAGGACTGTAGGTTTCGTCGTGGCGGAAGGCGATCACCGAGGTGGAGAAATACTGGGGGACCTGGGATGGGGAGTAGATCTGCTGGCACCGGTGGTCGTAGTAGCCCAGGATCTTGTCCGTCTGGGTCTCGCCCCATTTCCCGGCGTAATCCATGGGGAGGACCGTGGTGACTTCCCGGACGATCCCCGTTCCCTTGCAGCCCCTCCCGTAGGATGTGAAGAAGCCGGAGAAGGCCGTGGGCGGCACTTCGCAGGCCACCAGGGAGAAGGGTAGGGGGGACCTCTCCAGGGTGGAGGCCTTCACTTCGATGGTCACCTTGCCCGAGAGGACCGTGGAGAAGACCACCTTCTCATAGAGGTTGCGCGGCGTGTCGGAGGCGGCCAGGATGCGGTTGGCCATCTTCACGGTGAGGGAGAGGTCGCTCCAACCCCGGCTCTTCACGTTGTACCGGTTCCATGCCAGGGCTATGGAGTAGCCCTTCCCGGCCTGGACGGGCATCTGGAAGGTCTTCTTCCTGGTGAAGGCGGTGAGATTGTCGTTGACGATGAATCCCTTGCCCTGGGCCACCTCGGCCAGGCGGTCGTCCCGGAGGAAGCCCAGGCCGTAGGCGTTCCGGGAGTTGTAGGGGGCCGAGGGGTTCTGTTTCGCCACGTTCTCCGTCGTGGCCAGGATGGCCGCCTTGGTCTCGAGGGCCGTGGCCTTCTTGCGGAGGGACCTGTAGAGGGCGGCGGCGCCGCAGACCTGGGGGGCCGCCATGGAGGTTCCGGAGCCGACGGTATTGGAGGTCTCCCGGTTCCTGGCGGGCATGACCACGCTGACTCCGCAGGCGCAGAGATCGGGGTAGTAGCGGCGGGCGTCACCGTAGAGGGGGCCTCTCGAGGAGAAGGAGGCCACCTTCTTGGTGTCGTACCGGACGGCTCCCACGGCCAGGCCGTTGGCGCAGGACTGGCTCCTCATGGTGTAGCGGCCCGAGTTTCCGCAGGCCACGACGGGGAGGATGTCGGCGTTGAGGGCCACCGAGTCCAGGGCCTGCTGGGCCGGGTCGAGGGGGTTGGGGCTTCCCGAGTAGGAGTTGTTGGCGGCGACGATCCCGTAGAGGGCCTTCTCGGCGCCGCACCTCTGCCAGGCACGGACGACGGTGGATGTGTAGCATCCCCCTCCCCTGGTATCCGCGATGGAGTATCCGACGATGCCCGCCATGGGGACGTGGCCCATGTCGGCGGCGGAATTCTTCCAGCCGCCCCCTGCGGCGATGCCCGCCACGGCCGTGCCGTGACCCTGGACGTCGTCGGGGGGCATCTTGCCGATCTGCACGTTGGCCAGGAGGCGGGAACCCTTGATGCCGCCGCCCGTGGTGTTCGTGGGATCTCCGTTCACGTAGTAGACCGCATGGGGTCTTCCTGTGCCGGCCATGTCGGAGTCCTGGCCGGTGTCGAGGATCGCCACGGTAACCCCCTTGCCGAGGATGCCCTTGGCCTGGAGGGGGTCGACCCTGTGGTTCTTGATGTTGGTGGAGTTCTTGATGGGGGACAGGGGGACCTGGATCCTGTCGGGGACGAGGAGGAGAAGGTTGGGATACTTGCGGAGAAGGGGAATCTTGGAGTAGGGGATCTCGAGGGCGCAGCCGTCGATGATCCACCACGTCTCGGTCACCCTGCCGCCCAGTTTCTTCACCAGGGCGGCGAAGGGTGCGTGCTCCCGCCGGGCCCGTTTCTCCAGGTCCGCCGTAATGGCCCGGATCACTTCGGGAGAGGCGTGGTCGAAGACGGCCCGGCGGAAGGAAGAGAGGTCGAAGCTCCTTTCCTTGAAGACGGCGATCCACTTCTCCGTGCCCGGCAGGAGACCCGCCGGTCCGTGAGGGGAGGCGGAAGGCGCCGGGCCTTCCTGGGCGGTCGCGGGATTTCCCCGGAGTCCGAGGAGAAGAATTCCGGAAAGGAAGGCGAAGAAGAAGGATCTCGTTTTCATGGGGCTTACCCCCTCCGTTCGAGTGGAATCTGAAGTCGAAGAAACGGCACGGCCGTCTCGGGCGGCGGCCAAGGGGAAACCACCTTCAACGATGAAATTTCATTCTGGTTCCCCTTTTTCCCAGTGCAATCCCCCCCCCGCCAGGGAGGGGTCAGCGGCCCCGGTGGAACTCAAGGACGGCCTGGAGGAAGGCCAGGTAGTTCCGGGGGGGGACGTAGTCCGGGATGGAGTTGCCCGACCCGGCCGCATAGCCTCCCCCGGGAGCGCAGGCCTCCAGGACTTCCAGGGTCCGCTCCCGGACCCTTTCTGGAGTGGCCCGGGCCAGGAGGTCCACGTCCACTCCGCCCAGGACGGCCACCCGGTCTCCCCAGCGGCGTTTCACCTCCTCCACGGGAAGGATGGCGTCTTCGAAGCTGTGGCGGGCGTCGATCCCCACCTTCTCGATCAGGCCGGGCATGACGGGCTCGATGTTGCCGCAACTATGGAACAAGAAAGGCTTTCCATGGTCGTGGGCCAGGCGGGCGTAGCGCCGGAACCAGGGGAAGAGCAATTCCTCGATATGTTTGGGATGGATAAGGGTGGAGGAGCGGAAGCCCAGGTCGTCGCCGATCCAGAGGGCCAGGATCCTGTCGTCCTCCACCAGGCCTTCGAAGGTCATCCAGACGGCCCGGCCCACCCGGTCCACCACTTCCCGGACAAGTTCCGGGTCGTCGTGGAGGCCCATCATGAAACCCTCCATGCCCATCAAGACGGTGGACCATTCCAGGACGCCTCCCGAAAAGAGGATTCCCTTCATTCCTTCGGGAAGGAGGGAGAGGGTCGCCTCGCTCAGGGCGAACCCGATCGATTCGGGCCAGGGAAAGCGCTCCAGGTCCTCCCGGCTGGAGATGATCCCCTTGTGCTCCTCCATCCAGGTCCGGTCCCCTTCGGTAAAGGCGGCCAGCTTGCGGAGGTCGAAGGGGGACTCGGCCCGGACCAGCATGTAGTCGAAGCCGATCCGCCACCAGCCCTCCACTCTCGGCGCCATCCAGGCCCGAAGTTCCTCCAGGGAGTCCCCTTCGGGGCGGGGGGGCATGGGTTTTCCCAGGAAGGCTTCCAGGATGGAGTCGGCGATCCCGAGCTCGAAGAGGGGGATCCTGTCGGGTTCCTCCCGGCGGAAGACCGCCTCGAGGCGGCGGGCGTCGGGGGCGGGCTCGGGAAGGTGATCGGCCAGGGGCGTCATGGCGTTCTCGTGGGGTTCTCTCCCCGCCGGGGGCGACGGGGGGAGAATTCTTTTACCCGATCCGGCCGGGGGTGACGATTTTTCTCCCCGGCTCCGGCGTCGGGGGGGCCTGGATTTCGGGTCTTGGAGAGCTTCCGGGAGCCCAGCCCTTCCCCCGGGGGCCGCCGGGCTTGGGCCGTCCTCAAGGGGCGACGGAGGCGGTGTCCACTTCCAGGGGGCGGGGTTTCCTCCAGGCCCCCCGGGTGAAATCGGGGAACTCCACGGGGATGGATCCTCCCTCGATGGAGCGGGCCGAGAGTTCCGTCACGGCGCTCCAGGATGCGGCGTCGTAGACGTCCAGGTCGGGGGGACGGCCCAGGGCGAAGGCCCGGACCAGGCGGTGGAGGGCCAGGGTGTCCATCCGTTCCCTGGTCTCCTCCCTGCCCAGGGCGGGGATCCCCTTCCAGAGGGGATGGTCGAATTCGTCCATGCAGGGCGCCAGGTCCTCCCACTCCTTCCCGGGGGAGCGTCCCTCCAGGTGGATCAAGGGGGACGGATATTTCCGGAGGATCCCCTTGGTGCCCTGGACGAGGAAGTTCCGGCTGTAGGGCCTGGGGGAATTCGTGTCGTGGATCAAGAGGATCGTCTCCCCCCGGGCGGTCCGGATCATGGTGAGCACGACGTCCCCCTGACCGAAATCGATCCCCGCCTCCGGGCTTTCGGGACCGAATCTCTCCCGGGCGAAGAGCTTGAGCCCCAGGGGGGAGGAGGACATGGAAACGAGCCGTTCCATCCGGTTTCCCCTTCCCAGGTCGAGGCACCAGGCCACGGGCCCCAGGCCGTGGGTCGGGTAGGGGTCCCCGTCCCGTCCCAGGATCCTGTCGTCGCTCCAGGATCCCTCCCCTCTCGGAGAGAATTTGATGGCCCTCAGGTCGTGGAGATATCCGCCCCGGGCGTGGACGGTCCTCCCCAGGATCCCCTTCCGGACCAGGTTGAGGGCCAGCATCTCCACCCGGTCGTAACAACAGTTCTCCAGCATCACGCAGTGGCGGCCCGTCTCCTCGGAGGTCTCCACCAGGAGGCGGCACTCCTCCAGGGTCGTGGCGGCCGGCACCTCGGTCACTGCGTGCTTGCCCTGCTTCATGGCCTCCAGGCAGACCGGCACGTGCCATTGCCAGGGTGTGGCCGTGAATACCAGGTCCAGATCCTCCCTCCCGCAAAGCCGGATGTAGGCATCCTCGCCGGTGTAGGCCTCGGGTCTCCTCCTCCCGGCCTTCCCGGCGACCTCCATCCCCATTTCGACCCTTTCCGGCCGGGCGTCGCAGAGGGCCCGGATCTCCGCCAGGGGGTCGCGGAGGAGTTTGGCCATGTGACGCAGGCCGATCTCGCCCAGGCCCACCATCCCGATCCGGACCCGGCCCCGCCCCTCGGGAGGAGGGGCCGGGCGGGGGGGCGGGCCTTCCCTGCCTGGAGAGGGGGGCTTTTCCTTCATGGAATCCACGAGACGGCGGGCGGGAGATCAGACCCGGACCAGGTCCACGCCCAGGGGCCTCTTCTTCTTCCATGCGCCCCGGGTGAAATCGGGGAACTTCACCGGGATGCTCCCTTCGGCGATGGACTTTTCCGAGAGCTCGGTCACGGCGCTCCAGGCCGCGGCGTCGTAGACGTCCAGGTCGGGCTGTTCCCCTCTGA
>Ga0256914_1001347_pt1 | contig 22554 bp, 22 predicted proteins | sample HulkmetaG_FD_191571 | JGI IMG/M metagenome (GOLD analysis project Ga0256914, IMG submission 191571) | Hydrothermal chimney microbial communities from Main Endeavour vent field at the Juan de Fuca Ridge, Pacific Ocean - Hulk | ecosystem: Environmental > Aquatic > Marine > Hydrothermal vents ... | reverse complement strand
GTTCCTCTTTCACACTGGTAGGAGGATTAATGGGACCCGCAATAGTTGAGTACGGCCACAGAGGAATCCCATGGGCAATTTTTTTAACAAAGGTTCTCTTAGCTATGTTTCTCTCTCCCCTTCTGGGGATACTATTTGGGTACTTGATATACAGGGGAATGCGGAGACTCCTTATAAATGCGGATTTTAAGTTTAACAGATACCTAAAAATTTCTCAGATAGGCACATTAATAGCCCTTGGGATGTCCCACGGTACCAACGACTCTCAAAAATCAATGGGTGTCATAGCCCTGGCCCTGCTATTTGCGGGCAAGATACCACACATCGGGGTTCCTCTATGGGTTATGGCTCTAAGTGCCGGTGTTCTTGCAACAGGGATAACGCTCGGAGGAAATAAAATACTAAAAACCGTGGGTTACGGAATTTTCAAACTCAGACCAATTCATTCATTCTCCGCTCAGATATCCTCTTTCTCCATACTTCTCGCGTGTAACCTAATCGGTGCCCCGGTTAGTACAAGCCAGATCATTGCCTCCTCCGTAATAGGGGTAGGAAGCGGATATAGGAGAAAAAGTGTTAACATGAAGGTTATTATCAATATATTTTTAAGCTGGTTGCTAACAATTCCTCTGGCAGGCTTGATGTCAGGCATTGTTTATATTATCATCACAAAACTCATTATAGGAGGATAAATCAGATATGGGGATTTTTTCAAAATCAGGTAAAAAAACAGATTTTTACGGCCTTTTAATAGAACATTCCAAAAAGGTCTACGAGGCTTATCACATAATGTATAAGGCAATGGAAGAAAATAAACTTGAAGAGTTTGAAAAGATATTTTTTCTTGAAAGGGATGCCGATGATCTGAGACGAATCCTCATAGAGAAACTCAATAAAACTCTAATTACACCCTTCGATAGAGAGGATGTTTTTTCACTCTCTCGCTCTGTAGACGATATCATAGACGCAGCCAAAAGTACAGTGGAGGAGATAAAAGTCTTCAAGGTTGGGATAACGGAAGACTTAAAAGAAATGATCTCCATACTGGAAAGGGGAACACTTGAAATACACGACTCCCTTAAAAATCTAAAGAATTATCCTGAGGTAGCATTAGAACACGCTAAAAGAGCAAAGGCCACAGAAAATGAGATGAACCATCTCTACCTAAAATCCATTGCCGATATCTTTGACAGCAAAGAAAACACCCCTGGGTACATGATGAAAATGCGAGAGATCTACAGACATCTAAACCGCTCGGCGGACAGGTGCGATGATGCGGCTAACATTATTTCTGACATCATCATAAAAACAAGCTGAAGGGAAAGGAAAAATAGAAAGAGGAGAAATCTTAGCAAGATGCTGGATTACCAGATACAAGCTGTTCCTCCCCTTTCAAGTTAATTCCTTCCCCGTAGTTTTTGCTACCTAAGAAACTTAGAGACAAACGGTGAGTTTTCTCCCTGCCTCATGAAATGACCGGAGGGACCCTCTCCTAAAAACTCTGAAAACCACGATTCATGCTCGATTTCCTCATTTAGAATTGCCAGTGCCAGATCATAGGTCCTATGATCCTTCCCGGCAGTCATACTACATATATGCGAATATCCTCTTACAGCACATCGTTCCGCCTCCACAAGCACCTTTAAAATCGCCTCTACATCGGTGGGATTTTCAGGTAACGGAGCTGGTGGACATGCCGAAATATCGTGAAAATCCTTCATATTCGCCGGTAACTTGCCTCCAAGTTCGTAAATTCTTGGAACCAAAGCCTCAAAATGATTCCTGTCCTCTATACGTGCAGCCTCTGCAATCTCTTTTAACCCCTCTCCCTTCATTCCAATCAAATTAACCCTAAGAATCGTATAGTAATAATAGGTGGTTAATTCCGCCGATGCATTTTTTACCAGAAGTTCAACGAGTTCATCCACGTTAACTCCTGCCCTTTCAACCATTTCTCTCGCAACTCTTGCCATATAGTTGCCTCCTTACCAAATATTTTAATATGGTAACAACGTTACCTTGTTTCCGGTCATTCAATAATTAATAATCGGAACGATTATTAATAAATACCAAAAAATAACTATCAACCTTCCCTTTTCATCTCCAACTTTCCCCTACATTTATCACAAAGCCCGTAAAACTCCATCGTATGATAGTTAACCTTAAAGGTGGTCATACGTTCCACCACCTCCTCCACTTTTTTCTCCACAGGGATATCAAGATCTACTATAGCCCCACAACTCACGCAGATGAAGTGATAATGTGGCCTAATGTTCGCATCAAACCTATCAAAAGTACTCCCAAAGGTAATTCGCTTAACCTTTCCCTGATCGACCAGTATATTAAGGTTTCTATACACCGTTCCCATACTTAGATTGGGGAATTCCCGCTTTAACCTCTCATAAATCCAATCAGCGGTGGGATGATTGTTCGTAGATTTGAGAATTTGATAGATTCTTTCCCTCTGTCGGCTTCTCTTGTAGTTCATACATCTAACAGATTACGCTCCTCTCATGTCCATCCAAAAATTCATTAACTATTTCAGGTGCTTTTATTCTATAGAAAAATACAGATAAGCGGAGTATAACTCCGCATTTATCTGCTTATTGATTGCCTCTTCAACCCTCTTGGGTATCATCCATTCCCCACTACGCTTCCCAAAGGCCATGGACATTACAGTACTCTCGTACCTTAACATCATCACCCTTAACACTAAAGAATGCCTCCGGTTTGTCACCAGGATTTAAAAACTGCCTGTAGGCTACACCGTCAACTATTAGTTCGATCCATTCAATAAAATGCTTTTCCTCCATAGGATGAAGGGTACTTCCAACTACGACCCTATATCCGTCCTCCTCCCTCGTAACAACAGGTACATGCTTCTCCGTGGTAGAATCCGCCGTTTTAGCCTCGTAGAGTTTCATCGGTTGACCACAACATACCAATTCACCCTTACCCGGGTGAAGCACCTCGACAATATTACCACATATCTCACATTTATAAATCTGCAATTTCTCTGTCATAAAGACCTCCTAACTAATAATCGTTCTTATTATTAATAATAGCGCTCTAATTCCGGATGTCAAGAAAAATATAAATAAATCAAACGAAACTAACGTGAAAGTTTTTAAAAACTCTAAAAGCTCCTCCAAGGTGCCCTATCCAGAATAGCCTTCAAAACCTCAACAGGATTTTCTATCTTGCTTAAAAATATAGCTGCAGCTATTACATAGGGTTTATAACCGGCCTCCAGGTACGTTTGCTTTCTAAAACGCTCAAACACAGATGAACTAACCTCTCCATGCTCACAGCTAACCCCACTTATATCCGCGGGAAGACAATGCATATAGAGGGCGTCATTCGTATAGGACATTAAATCTTCGGTGCATTCCCAATCCATAAATTTTTTATTATTCTCAAGGGCCTGTTTCTCAAGTTCTCTAAGGCCATCCGTGTCACCAGCCTTTAAAAGTCTTGTCCGCTCCTCCATAACGGAAAAGGGAGCCCAACTCTTGGGATATACAATATCGGCACTCTTAAAGGCATCTTTCATCGAATTGGTAACCGTAAAATTTCCCCCGGACTCCTCACTTTGTCTCCTGGCCAACTCCTCAATTTCCGGTATAAGATGGTAACCCTCGGGGTAAGCAAGTACCACATCCATCCCAAACCTACTCATAAGACCAATTACCCCCTGAGGTACCGAAAGAGGTTTGCCGTAAGAGGGAGAATAGGCCCAACTCATCACTATTCGTTTGCCCCTCAGCTTTTCAAATCCGCCAAAGTAAGAGACCAGATGGGCAAGATCGGCCAACGACTGAGTGGGATGATCAACATCACTCTGGAGATTCACCAATATCGGAAGTTGAGGAAGCACCCCCTCCTCATACCCCTCTCGAACAGCCTTAGAAACATTCTCCATATACCTATGCCCCTCACCCAGAAAGATATCGTCCCTAATCCCAATCACTTCTGTAAGAAAGGAAATCATATTTGCCGTTTCTCTCACAGTTTCCCCATGAGCTATCTGAGATTTTTTTTCATCCAAATCCTGAACAGCAAGCCCTAAGAGGTTACACGCACTTGCAAAACTAAACCGGGTTCGGGTGGAATTGTCTTTAAAAATAGAAACCCCTATTCCGGAATCAAAAATTCGGGGAGAGATATTAGCATCTCTTATCTTCCTTAAGATAACTGCAAGGTTAAGTATCGCTTTTATCTCTTCGACACTCTTTTCCCATGTAAGCAAAAGGTCACTCTGATACAAATTCTCCATTTTCAAGGTGCTCAGAGCTTTAATCTTTTCTCTTATCTCCTCAATACTCATGCTTCATCCTCCAAACAAATCTATAATTTCTTTAATAGTTTCATAGATATTTGATTAGCCCTATCCCTAATCTCTTCCTCATCAACCCAAACGCCCCCTCCATACCTACCATTATCACTACTTACATCTCCGACACCAACCAATCTTCCCTTATCAACCACAATCTTACCATTAACTATGGTGTAGTAACTACCATGGTTATAACCACTAAACACAAGCGCCGCCAAAGGATCGGAGAGAGACCCGGCATACTCCAACTTATTAAGATCAAACACGGCAATATCTGCCCCATACCCCTCTTTTAATTTCCCAATCTTATTAAAGCCCAAAATTTTTGCCCCATTTTCAGTGGCAAGTTTCATAACTTCCCTTGCCCCCAACGCATCGGCTCCGTAGCGTACCCGCTGAAGAAGCATCGCATTTCTAAGTTCCCCAAGCATATCCGATGAGTCATTAGAGGCTGAACCGTCAACCCCCAACCCCACCGTAATCCCCATATCAACCATCTCTTTAACCCGGGCTATCCCGGAGCCCAACCGCATATTAGAGGTAGGACAGTGGGCAATAGAAGTTTCCGTAACCTGTAAAATCCTTAATTCGTCATCATTAAAATGAATTCCATGAGCATAAAACACATCCGAACCTATAAACTCATACTTCTCCATGAACTTCAAGGGTCTAATTCCCAGAGTGTTAACACAGTAATCATCCTCATCCTCTGTTTCCGCAAGATGGGTATGTAATTTCACCCCGTATAATCTTGCCAGTCTAGCGGAATCCCTTAAAAGCTCAGGGCTAACGGAAAAAGGGCTACACGGGGCAAGAATAATCCGTTGCATGGAGAGTTCTCGTACATCATGATACTTTTCGATTACCCGCCTGCTGTCCTCCAAAATCTCATCTTCATTCTGTACAACCGAATCCGGAGGAAGACCCCCATCCTTTTCACTTCTTGACATAGACCCCCTGGTAGGAGCAAACCTTATACCAAGTCGTTTTGCCGCCTCAAACTGTATCCCCATTAAATCACCGGAAAATCCCTTTGGATACAGATAGTGATGATCCGTTGTACAGGTACACCCCGTTTTTAAAAGCTCCCCAATCGCCAGCATTGAGGAGTATAAAACCGCCTCCTCATCTATCCCCTTCCATATCTCATAGAGATAAACGAGCCAATCGAAGAGCTTGGCATTTTGCACAGCGGGAATGTTCCGTGTAAGGGTCTGATAAAAATGATGGTGGGTATTTATCAAACCGGGAATGGCAATCATACCACTGCAGTCTAAAACCTTAGCCCCTTCCGCCTTGGTTGGCTCTTTTTGTTTCGAGTTCCTCAACCACTTCGAAAGATTTTTGCCTATCTTTAGAATACGTCTTCCGTCAATCAAAATATCACAGTTCCAGCATCCTCCATCTTCAAAGGATTTGTAAACATACAGGCAATTTTCAAGCAATATCATAGGTAATACATCTCCCCCAAAAATTTCTTGAGTAAATTTATAGCAACCTCTCTTCTGTACTCCGCCGTTGAACGCTGATCGTCTATGGGATTTATCAAGGCCTCGTATCCAGTAATAACCTCGCCAATCATGGCAAAATCTTTTAAAGAGAGGAGTCTCCTCTCCAATTCCCTACTCCTTACAACTACCGGACCCACGGCACCAAACGCAATCCTTATATCCTCTATCTCCTTTCCGGCAAAACTCTCACCCCTTGAATTACCATCTTTTAAAACCCCTGAAGAGAATTTTATCAGACCTAAAAAACTCACTTTGGAAAGGGCATTCGCCTTCCTCGTACCAACTTTTTTGTACATATACCTGTCAAAATCCACATTTCTAAACCTAATACTAACAAGCAACTCATCATCCGATATCACGGTCTTCCCCGGTCCTGCTATGAAGGATTCTATGGGTAAAGCCCTTCTGGCGCCCACACTCGCCAGAACCACCTGGGCATCAAGAGAGTAAAGAGCCGGCAGAGTATCACCCGCAGGGGAGGCATTGCAGATATTCCCGCCTATCGTAGCAGTATTTCGCACCCCGGGAGCCGCTATACCCCTTATAACTTCCCTCATAAAGGGTGGTAAAATTTCACTCTTCAAAATTTCAGAAAGCTCTGTGGTGGCACCTATCTCTATAAACCCATCAACACGTTTGATTCCCCTAAGTTCTTCTACACCATTAAGAAAAATCACGGGATCCCCCGCACGAGGAACAAGACCCGCGGGCTTCTTATACTTGACCATCAAATCGGTACCCCCCGCCACAGGGATTGCCCCCATACGCGATCTAATCTCAAGCGCCTCCCTCAGTGTTTCAGGGAAAAAGTAATTATGACTTTCGTAGTGGGTATTCCCAAAAGGGATATCTTCCAACACCTCCGCTCTGTTAGAGGCCTTAGAAACCACAGGAACTATCTCACCCTCTTCTTTCTCCTCCCATAACCGGGAAGATTGCTCCGCTACCATGCGTATGCCATTAACAATAGAAACATAACCCGTACACCTACACAGGTTACCTGAGATCCCCTCTCTAATAGCCTCCTCACCAGGATGCGGATTCTCCCGGAGGAGAGACTCTGTAGCCATAACAAACCCTGGCGTACAGAAACCACATTGAACAGCACCGCTGCGGGCAAATGCCTCTTCTATTGCCCTATAACGTTCCGTAGTTTTATATCCCTCGATTGTAATAACCTCTCTCCCATACACATACCCAACCGGAACAATACATGAATTTACAACCTTACCATCCAGCAAAACAGAACAAGCTCCACATTCCCCCTCTCCACATCCCTCCTTTACTCCGGTAAGTCCAAAATTTTCCCTTAAAACATCAAGAAGCCTCTTAAGAGGGTCCACTAAAAGCGAAACTCTTTTTCCATTTAAATAAAAGTGTATATTTCTCTTATCCCTTGCCACCCCTATACCTCTTAGTTATATTAACAATATCAAGATAAACTTTCTCTTAAGATGATAAAGTCTTTATAGAGACATGTAAAGAAAAAAGAAGCTCTCCTCGTTACAAAAAATGGAGAGGGGTATATCTTTTTTCAGTTTTCTTGTACAATAGGAGAATATTATGAATAAACATATAGATGCGGAAAGAATAAATAACACCCTGTTTAGAGAGGGAGAGAGGAAACTCTTAAATTTCTTTGTAAAAATCCTCCCCGTAAGGGTTATGCCGGACCACTTAACCGGCATAGGTCTCGTAGGTTCCTTTATGATATTTGCAGGCTATGCACTCTGTAATTACAGTATCTACTATCTGTGGCTTGCAAATGCGGGTTTCCTTGTAAACTGGTTTGGAGACAGTCTCGACGGGAGTCTTGCCAGGTATAGAAAGATAGAACGACCCCTATACGGTTTTTTCGTTGACCATAACGTTGACTCTATCTCCATGCTCCTCATTGCTTTTGGGTTGGGCTTATCTCCATACATGCGCTTTGACATAGCTCTATACACACTAATCGGTTACTACATGCTCTCAATAAGCACATACATAAATGCTTACGTGAGAGGGATATTTAGAATCTCCTTCGCCTACCTCGGCCCCACAGAGGTACGCGTGTTTGCCATAATAGGAAATACAATCCTCTTTTTTATAGGGAAAAACATCAACATAAAGATCTTCTCCATAGAGGTAACCTATCTTGATCTACTCGGAGCCCTTGTGGGCACATTATTCCTTATAGGTTATTTTATTTTCTATTTTAAAGACAGAAAAGAAATCGCTAAAATTGATCCAGTTAAAAAACCCAAGTTAAAAAACAGCAGACATACTCAAGAGGGAAAAGAAACATAGTACGACAACTTTTTCGCAAAAGACGAGAGAAGTTCAGGGGTAATCGGTATCTTTTCCATTACCATGCCAAATGCATCAGAAACCGCAGCGGCAAAAGCCGGAGCCGCACCAACAAAGGGTGGTTCACCCGCTCCCTTCGCTCCATAGGGTCCATATGGAGAGGGATTGTAAACAAGTTCACTATGGATAACCGGTAAGTCAAGTGAGGTAGGAATTATATAATCCGTAATTGAAGCCTGTTTCAATTCACCATCAACCTCTTCCATTTTTTCTAGGCTAGCCCATCCCAATCCCTGAGCAATGCCTCCTTCTATCTGGCCTTTAACAACAGCACTGTCAAGGGGAACACCAAAATCAAAAACTCCCCAGACTCCATCAATTGTAATTTCATACGTGAATGGATCTATACTCACTTCAACAACGTTAACCCCCCAGGAATAATCCGGGTAGGCATCTCCCTTAAAGGTATCCTGATCCCAAATTATCTCTTCGGGCTGTTTATACCTCGTTTCAACTTCGATAAGTTTCTCCCTCTCTACCCTACCTAAAGGTTCGCTTCTCATTTTCAGCTTTTCCGACATCTCTACAGCCGCTTCCTTAACGATATTCCCAACAATCATTGCAGTTCGCGATGCTACCGTGGGACCGGAATCCGGCACACGAGCTGTATCTGGATTTTCATATACAACCTTATCAAATGGGATCCCCAGCGTATCAGCTACAATTTTTCGTAAAGTTGTCCTTGCACCCTGCCCCATTTCTACAGACGAGACAAGTAGCTCCACCCTACCATCCCCACGTTCCTTCAACTTAACCCTCGCTTTTATTTTGTCTCTCTCCCCACTCCCTGTAAAACCACAGCCATGGTTAAATACCGAAAAACCAATTCCCCTTAGCCTCTTAATATCCCTAATACCATCCAGTGCATTACCATTAGAACTAAGAGTTTCCCTAATCTTTTCATAAACCTCTCTATTACTCTCTTTAAACCCCTTAATTTTTTCACCATACCCTGAAACAAAGAGAAGTTTCTCTGTCATTTCCCTCAACTTTACATCGGTATGTATCTTACCACCGGTCAATGTAGTATCTCCCCTGTTAAGGAAATACCTTTTTTTAAACTCAACCGGTTCCAAGCCCAACTCCACAGCCGTTTTGAACATATGCATCTCTATTGCAAATATTGCTTGAGGTCCACCAAATCCCCTAAAAGCCCCACGTGGCACATTGTTAGTTCTAAGTGCCCTACCCCTTACTATCACGTTATCGATTTTGTAAACACCCGTAGCGGCAAATATATCACGCTGAAGTACAACAGAGGAGAGTCCCTCATAAGCGCCCCCATCAAGTACTGTGTCTATCTCCATACCCAGAATATTGTTCGAATCATCAATGTAAGATACAATCTTCGTTCGCGAGGGATGACGCTTTGTAGTGAGCTTAATATCCTCACTTCGCCCGAGAACAATTTTGACAGGTCTATGGGACCTATACGAGGCAAATGCGGCATACGCAGCTATTAAGGAGGGATAATCTTCCTTACCACCAAATCCCCCACCCGTGGTCGTCTGAACAATCCTAACCTTATCACCAGAGAGACCAAAGGCCTGTTCTATAGCGCCCTTAACATAGAAGGGACACTGCATGGAACCATATATGGTAACACCTCTCTCCTCATCATAAAGAGCAATCATCCCCTGGGTTTCCAGGTATATGTGTTCCTGTAACCCCGTTCTATACGTGCCCTCAATTATCCTACTAGCCCTCCTTTTAGCCTCTTCCATACTCCCCTTTTCAATTCTATAGTCAACAAAACAGTTTTTCTCTCCCTCCCTCTCAGCATCCTCAATGGTTAACACTGATTTAAATTCCTCATACTCTATCTCTATCTCCTCTACAAGGGCCTCCAGAACAGTTCTCTCAGGCCCTGTAACAATCAGAATAGGTTCACCTATGTAGTTCACCTCTCCCTCTGCCAAAAAGGGCCAATCATCGGCTATCATTTTAACCCTATTTTTCCCAGGAATATCCTTGTAATCCAGCACAAAGTATCCATCCGGGATATCCGGCAATCGGATAGATTTTATTTTCCCCCTTGCAATCCTGGAAGTTACAAGCCTGGCATATATCATTTCCTCAAATACATAGTCGTCTATATACTTCTCCACACCAGAAATTTTGGATCGTGCATCAACCCTTTCTACAGGTCTACTGATAGAGGGAAAATCAGTAAATAGCACCGCACTACCTTCCAAAATACTGCTATTATCTCTCATAAGAACACCTCGTTTCTATACATTCTCAATGTCTTTTATTTTATACCCAACTCCCCTGATAGTCTCTACAATTTTTCCAATATCTTCACCATATTTTCCAAGTTTCTTTCTAAGTCCTAAAATTTGCACATCCACAGAGCGTTCTGTTACAGGATAATCCTCCCCCTTAATAGCGGAAATAATCTCAGTTCTGGAAAAAACCCGCCCGGGATTTTTGGCAAGAAGGTAAAGTATTTTAAACTCGGTAATAGAAAGAGGCAGTACAGTATTATTGTACAAAACCTCATACCGCTCCGGAAGAATAGTAAGACCATGAACCACTATTCGTTCATCACTCCTTAAGCCCTCAGAGGTATCCAAAGACCCCTTACCATTAATGCGTCTTAACAATGCACGTACTCTCGCTATTAAAACACGCGGGCTGAAGGGCTTTGTAATGTAATCATCAGCTCCAACCTCTAAACCAGTAATAATATCCACATCCTCACTCTTCGCAGTGAGCATGATAACAGGTATATCCTTTGTACGCGCAGAGCTTTTTAGCCTCCTACATATCGTAAAACCATCTATGTCCTCAAGCATTATGTCAAGAATTACAAGATCGGGGTGTTGAGCCTCTATTTTTTGTAAGCCATCAAAACCGGTATAGGCAAAATCAACGGTATATCCCTCCCTTTCCATGTTGTACTTTACCAGGTTGATTATATCCTCTTCGTCTTCAACTATAACAACGCGTTTCTTCATAGCCACATCATGCTTTACAACCCCCCTGTTGTCAATATCCGAGCTCAACTCTCTATCCCACTACTCCGGTTAAAAATTTACTTGTCATCTCATTCTTGGGTTCCTCGAACATATCTCTTGCATTACCATGTTCGATTAACTCCCCGAGGTACATAAACAATAGATAATCAGAAACTCTATTCGCCTGAGCGATGTTATGTGTCACAAGCAAAATCGTCACATCCCTCTTTAATTCAACTATCAACCTCTCGATATGTGCGGTAGCTATCGGATCCAGAGCCGAGGTTGGCTCGTCCAGAAGAAGAACATCCGGATTCACAGCAAGTGCCCTGGCTATACACAACCTCTGTTGCTGCCCACCGGAGAGAAAACTTCCCCGCTTGTGAAGATCATCCTTTACCTCAGCCCATAAACCCGCTTTGATCAAGCACTCCTCCACGATAGAATCTGCCAAAGATTTTTTCAATCTCACACCATTCAATTTAAAACCTGCCATAACATTCTCATATATACTCATGAATGGAAACGGATTAGGTTTCTGAAATACCATTCCAATTCTTCTCCTCAATTCAATTGGCTCCATTTCATTTATGGACTCGCCATTTAAAAGTACGTCCCCTGTAACCCTCATTTCAGGATTAAAATCGTGCAATCTATTAAGAGCACGTAAAAAGGTTGTTTTACCACACCCAGACGGTCCCATCACAGTGGTAACTATACCCCGGGGAATACTCACATTCAAACGTTTAACGAGTTCCCTATCTCCATAAAATACACTCAAGTCCTTAAGTTCCAATACTGTCTCCATTCTTCACTCTCCTCCTTCAGATTTTTCTCCTGACAGAAAAACTTTCTTAAGGGAGTTTTCCGACACAAAAAAACGCGCAGAAAGATTTAAAACCAGCACAAAAACAATCAATATAAGAGAAGCCCCCCACGCCATTCTGTGCCACTCCTCATAGGGCGATGTAGCATAATTAAATATTACAAGGGGAAGGGAGGCTATCGGTTTGACAATACTAAGGCTAAAGTAAGGATTTCCAAAAGCAGTAAATAGGAGAGGGGCCGTTTCTCCGGCTACTCGCGCAACTCCAAGCAGCACACCTGTAAGAATGCCACCCTTACTCATAGGGAGAAGAACCCTCAGTACCAACTTATAGTAGGGAATACCTAGAGCTAAGACACCTTCCCGTATAGATTCCGGAACAAGGCGTACCGTTTCCTCCGTAGATTTTACAACAGTGGGAAGCATCATCACCCCAAGCGCAACCCCACCAGCAAGGGCAGAAAAGTGACCCATCTGAAGCACTACCCACATCCAGATCACTATTCCAATAACGATAGAGGGCACACCCTGAAGTACCTCCACAGACAACCCTACCCAACTGGCAAGTTTACTGCTTCTTCGCTCATTAAGGTACAGCCCCCCTAAAATCCCCACAGGAATGGAAAAGAGAGAGGCTATAAAAACGAGTACCACACTTCCGACAATTGCATTAGCAATTCCTCCCCCCATCTCTCCAACTGGAACGGGTAATGAGAAAAGGAAATCAAAATTTATACAGGATATCCCTTTTACCAAAACATACCCTACTATTAATAGGAGGGGTAAAATACCTAAAAAAGAAAGGGAAAATAACAAATATGCAAATCCTCTATCTTTAATAAGTCGCCATCCCTTGAGAAGTCCACCAGTAATCCGTGCATCGTTAGAAATGTGCCTCTCAAAAACGCATGTTTTCAAAGAGCAAACCTCCTCACAGTCCATTTCCCAATTCCATTAAGAATAAGGGAAATGATAAACAGAAATAGCCCTATCTCGGTCAACGAGGAGAGATAAACACTATTCGTTGCCTCAGCAAACTCGTTAGCTATAACAGATGCCATGGTATTACCCGGACCCAAAATAAACCTGAGAATATTGGCGGGGAGCCTATTTGAATTTCCAACAAGCATGGTAACCGCCATAGTCTCTCCCATAGCCCTACCGAGGGCAAGCACTATACTAGCTACAATACCGGAAGCAGAATACCTCAAAACTACTCCCCCAACAGTCTCGTATCTGGTGGCACCAAGCGCATAGGAAGCCTCTTTTAATTCTGCCGGTACCAGTGCTATAACTTCCCTCGAAATAGAGGCCATGTATGGAAGAATCATTATAGCTAGAACAACAGAAGCAGCGAGAATACTTACCCCATAGACAGGAAGATGTAGCAATTCCTCAAAATACCTAATAACGGGAGTTACAAAAACCAATCCCCAGAAACCATAGATAACAGAGGGAACACCGGCAAGCAGATCTGTTGCATTCTTTAAAAAAGAAATAAAGAATCTACCATTTCGATACCCTGGCAGATACTCCGACAAAAGAACAGAAATGGCGAGAGCGGAAGGAACAGATATTATAAGTGCTATGAACGAGGTTAGCAATGTCCCTACAATAAACGAAAAAATTCCATACCTTCCACTCTGAGGATTCCAGACACTGCCCCTTATAAAATAAAATCCATTATGTTTAATAGCCGGCAGGGCTTTTACAAAAAGGCTAAAGAATATGCCTCCCAGTAGAAGCACAATCGTAACACCGGCCGCAGTCAACACCATCCGAAACAGCCATTCTTTCAACTTTATCTTATTTTCACTACCGTTATACCTCGCCCTCATTTTCAACACCAAGCTCCATACAACATGTTCTTATCCATATAGCCAGGTTACCGCCCAAACTCAATAGGTTTGCCATCATACACGGCGGAGTTTATAATAGCCTCCGCTCTCCTAACCGCAGCCTCTGGCAGTTTTGCATACCCAAGAGCCTTAGTATATCTTTGTCCGTCATGTACCATCCACCACAGCAACGATAAAAGTTCTTTCGCCCTCTCTATACTTCTGTTACTGTAATGCTGTTCCCTGTAAAAAATTATCCATGTGAAACTCGAGATAGGATATCCCTCCTTAGCACTCGTATCCGTAATAGAAACTCTTGTATCCCCTGGAATATCTATATCCGCCGCAAGAGAAACTGTATTCAAAGAAGGAACAACGAATTTTCCATTCCTATTTCTAATCGCAGCGTAGGGCATATTATTTTGGACGGCATATACAAGTTCCACGTACCCTACAGCTCCCCTAATTTGTTTCACTAAACCGGCAACTCCGGGATTACCTTTTCCTCCCACTCCTACCGGCCAATTTAACGATTTGCCCTTGCCGATTTTTTCTCTCCATTCTTCGCTAGTCTTGAAGAGATAATCACTAAAAATAAAGGTAGTTCCGCTTCCGTCCGATCTATGAACCACAGTTATATCCATATTGGGTAAACTAACACCCGGATTAAGTTTTGATATTTTCGGATCCCCCCATTTTCTAATTTTCCCAAGAAAAATATCACTTATAACCTCAGGGCTCAAACGCAACCGCCTAGCAGTTAATTCCTTAGCAAACGGTAAATTATAGGTCACAACAACCGCTCCGAGACACGTGGGAATATGAAGTATCCCTTCAGCATTGTTCATAAAAGCATCCGTTGCCCCAAAATCCACCGTTTTACTCAAGAGTTGACGTATTCCTCCTCCAGAACCTATAGCCTGATAATTCACTTTTACCCCTCTTAATCTTCCATACTCGTGGAACATCCTGGAGTAAAGTGGGTAGGGGAAGGTTGCACCCGCACCGAGAAGTTCTTCCCCTCTGATCCTGTGCTCTTTACTCCCTCTGGCAAATACCGGGCTACCAAGCATCACCAACAGGAAAACCATCAACGTTCCTAACAATCTCCTCCCAATTCTATTCTGTCCGTACGCCAAGCCTTTTTTCATACAGCCTCCTCAAAAATTTGCTCTTAACCCAAACACCTCGAGCCAATTTACTACAGCATTTGGATGTCTTTATCCTAGAGGAGAAATGTTAAACTTTTATTAGGGATTTGTTAGTTTTTTGTTAACTATACCTTTTGCTTTTCAAATCTGAAAATTGCAATGGATTTATCAAATTTTAATCCCAACTCCCCGAGCAGCCGCATCTATATCCTTTAACCCGCTACCCGTAAGAAGCACCACAACCGTATCACTCGCTTTAATCCCCCCTCCCCCACTCTTACCCCTTAGAAACGAACCCTCTTCCCTTTCCACTACCCCCAGATTTCCCGTGACCTTCAAAAACCCCGCATAAGCAGCAGCAGAGGCAGGTTCCGCAAAAAGCCCACTTAACGAGGCAAGTTCGCGTTGAGCCCCTAAAATCTCATCATCACTAACCGTTATACATCGCCCGTTAAACTCCTTAAGTGCCTTAAGGGCATAATAACCACCACGGGGAATCTCCACAGAGATAGAATCCGCAACTGTCCTCGCCACTACAGGCTTTCCAAAATCTCCCGCCTTTAACGCCCTGCATATCGCACTACTACCTTCAGCCTGTACACCATAGATAACCGGCATCCTCCCTATAAATCCGCTCTTCATAAGATCTTTAAAACCCTTGTATACCCCGCTAAGAATAACCCCATCACCTACAGGTACAAAAATATAATCCGGCGCATAGCCAAGCTGATTAAAAATTTCAATAGAAACGGTCTTTTTACCCTCAATCGTCATAGGATTATACGCCGTATTCCTGTTAAGTCCCCCATGTACCCTCGTGTAGCGTATCGACTCATCAAATGCCTCATCATAGGTTCCCTCAACCAGTGTAACCTCCGCCCCATACTGGTAGGATTGAACCATCTTAGCCCTGGGCGCCGAGGATGGAATAAATATTTTTACCCTAATACCAGCAGCCGCCCCTACACCAGCCATAGAGGAGGCCGCATTCCCAGTAGAGGCAACAGTAATACTTTTAAAACCGTACTTCTTCGCAAAAGCAGCAACAAGATATGAGGCTCTATCCTTAAAAGAACCCGTCGGATTTAGAGTATCATCCTTCAAGTAGAGCTTTTCAAATCCGTACTTAGCTCTAACTCTTAAAGGCCTCCACATAGGCGTATTCCCCACAGGAATCGAGGGAAAATACTCACGCTCCACCGGAAGAAGAGAGTACACATCCCCACCGGTAGGCCTTGCTATTACTACCTCAAGAACTCCTCTTAGAGGTTTATCGCTTCCCTGTCTCCTGCTACACTCCGGACAGAGCATTAAATCTGGCTCTATCCTATACTCCCTACCGCAATCTATACATCTATAATAAAAACTTTCTCCCTCTATCATTCAAATCCCCCTACTTTTCTCCTGAAAGCACAAAGGGAAGCATGGCATAAAAGGCAGAGGCCATTTCCAGATCATCTATGCGTGTTACTTCGTTAGGAGCGTGTGCCTGTTCCTCGTCTCCGGGTCCAAAGCCAATAGATGGAACCCGATACCTACCGCAAACCGCAACACCATTGGTAGAGAATGTCCACTTATCTATCACAGGTTTTTCACCGTACAGTCTTTCATAAGTTGTGACTCCGGCTCTCACAAGGGGATGATCTCTATCTGTCTTCCAGGTAGGGAAGTAAAGGTCCTGGCCATATCTCTTACCGGTCCAACTCACCTTATCATAGTAGGGAACCTCAACAGAGTAATACTCTCTTATCGCATTTTTCACTTCATCAACTGCCGAATCCTTAGTTTCTCCCCAGGTTAGCCTCCTATCAAGATATATAAAACCCTCATCCGGAACGGCACACTGCGATGGACCACGCACTTCCATTTGAGTCACAACAACAGTTCCTTTGCCAAGAAATCGTTCCTTGTCCGGTTTCAATTCTTCATTAAGTTTCTCAATCGCAAGAGCGCCACGCGATGCCATATATGCTGCATTTATCCCTCGTTCGGGAGCAGAACCGTGACAGGACAAACCCTTAAAATTCACCCTTATCTCCATCCGCCCCCGGTGTCCCCGGTACAACCTGCAGCTCGTTGGTTCCGTACTAACAAAAAGATCGGGTTTAAATCCCTCCTCCTCTATCATGTACTTCCAACACATACCATCACAGTCTTCCTCCATAACGGTAAAGGTAAAGTAAACGGAATATTCACCATCGTAACCCAGCTCCTTTAATATCCGGCCTCCAGTAATCATAGAAGCAGCACCTCCCTTTTGGTCGGAGGCTCCCCTACCATGAACAAGTCCATCCTTAATGAGTCCGGAAAAGGGATCAAAATCCCACTGAGACCTGTCCCCGATACCTACCACATCTATGTGCGCATCTATGGCAATCTTTTTACTCCCACTACCAACCCGACCTATCAGATTGCCCAGACCATCAATCCTTACCTCATCAAAACTAGCCTCAATACAGAGTTTCTCAAGAAGTTTTATAACCTCTTCCTCCTCACCACTATAGGAAGGAACCTTCACAATTTTAGAGAGATTCTCCGCTGTATACTCTCTATAATCCTTAGCCTTTTTAAGAATATCTTTCTCTATCATTCTATTTCATCCATCCTTTCCCACATTTTTTTAGCCACATTGGCCGCTCTCTTATAGATATCTTTAACATCAAAGGGAAACTCCCTGTTTCTAAAAACCACCCTTCCACCTACGATAACAGTATCTACAACAGAAGAACCAGGCCCAAAAGCAAGGTGCCCCGCAACGTTAGCATCCGTAAGCGGAGTGGGACTGTTGTAATCATATATAACAATATCAGCAGTGTAACCCTTCTCTATCCTACCGAAATGTTTCCTGAAGTACCTATGGAGAAGCCTATTACCGTTATGGAGAAACCTCAGAAAATCGGGGGGCCACATGGATCCCCCTGCATCTCGATGCTTAAAGAAGGCTATCTTAAACTCCTCGAACATATCACTCCCTATCCCATCGGTACCAAGAGCCAAATTTTTGACTTGAGCGATTCTAGAATTATAACCCACCGCATTGTTCATATTAGACCTGGCATTATGCACAAGAAAAGCGTTATGAGTGTTTAGGATTTCTATATCTCTATCGCTCAGATACACCCCGTGGACAAGTATTGCCTTTTCATTTAAAAGGCTGTGTCGCTCAAGCCTCTCCGTAATATCCTCTCCATAGAAATGATGAGAAACAGAGGGATCGTAGGCATCCTCCGCTACGTGTATGTGGATTCCCCTCCCAGTCGAACGAACAGCCTCGGCAAGCATTTCCATAGTCCTCTCAGATAGGGTAAAGGGGGCGTGAGCACCTATTGCAGCCTCCAATAGATGGTTAGTAGTTTCACCACCGGAAATCCTCTCCGCGAAATCGAGATTTTCTTTAACACCATCCTCCGCTCCCCCCATTCCGTTCCTGTCCGTAACTTCATAGGCAAGTATCCCTCGTAGACCTACCTCGAGAAAACCCCTTGCGAGGGTGGAGAGAGATCCCTTTATATAAGATGGTGAAGCGTGATGGTCTATAACCGCCGTGGTACCCGCTCTTATAGCATCCAGAGCTGCAGTGATACTACTATAGTAAACAGATTCTTCATCCAGAGCCCTATCCAGCCTCCACCATAGGTTCCTTAAAACGGATACGAAATCTGTCGAGGGTTTTATCCTGGCCGTAATTCCACGGGCCAATGCAGAATAGAAATGATTATGACTACAGACAAGCCCAGGGGAGACATACGCTCCTTTGGCATCTATAATCTCTATATTCTCCCCACCCGAATCATTCCCACGCTCAGCATTGGAAATGTATCCCTCGCCTATTCCGACACCACAATCAACAATCGTATCATCCTTAACAATGACGTCTACGCCCTTTGTTACAGAGGGTGGATCAAATTGGATTACCGTAGCGTTTTTTATAACAAGCATAAACAAGCTCCTTAAATCACTCCTTTCCCCGATACTATTACTTGCATAGACAACCTAGGCTTCAATAAGGGGTTATAAAAGCAGTATGGCATTTTTATCCAAAGCGTCAAGGCGGATAAAAAAAATTTCAATAATCTTTTTTAGTTATAGAGGAGCAAAAACCTATATTTACTTCCATAAGAAGGACAAACAGAGACACACAAAATTATTCTTTAACAGAGCCCGTTAGTAAGCCCTTGATAAAATATTTTCCCAAAAATATATAGATTATAAGCACCGGTAACGCCGCCATAAGAGCCCCAGCCATAGGGATATTCCAGCTTACCGCCTGTCCTCCGGCCAACTGCGCAAGCCCCACGGTAATAGGGTTGGCACTCTTTCTTGTAAGCGTTATCCCCCATAGAAACTCATTCCATATCTGAGTAAACTGCCAAATTCCAACCACAACAAACCCAGGTATAGAAAGGGGGAGAATTAGTCTAAAGTAAAGCCCAAAATACCCCGCCCCATCTAACCTCCCGGATTCCATTATGGAATCTGAAATCTGATCATAAAAATTACGAAATATCAGGGTAACAATAGGGATTCCATATATAACATGGGCAAGTATTAAACCAAAGAGAGAACCGTAGAGACCTATGGACTTTAACAACTGAAAGAGGGGAATCAAGATTATCTGATAAGGAATAAACATACCAAAAAGGAGAAGCGTAAATATTATTTCACTTCCCTTAAACTTATTTTTAGAAAATACATAACCATTAATCGAACCAACAAAGGCCGAGATTATCGTCGCACTAAATGCAAGTATAACACTGTTGAAAAAATTGGTTTTTAGAAGGGCATAGGCATCACTAAATCCCTTAAAATTAATATGTTTGGGAAAAGACCACGAGGTCAAAAGATTTATCTCCGCAGGATCCTTTAAAGAGGTAATAATTGCCATATATACGGGTACCAGATAGACAAATGCCAGAACAACAAGAAGCCCATAGAATAATTTTCTTCTGATACCTATCTTAACATTGATTCGTAAAATATTCTCTCTCATCTTATTTTTCTCTCCCTATGGGAATGAACCATGTAAGGAATTATAAACAGAGCAGCTACAATAAAAAGAATTACCGCCATCGCAGCACCCGTTGCAAATTGATTCGCTCTAAAGGTCGTAAGGTACATATTTATAGAGGGATGTCCCGTATTTATATTGTCAGCCCCCGCCATAGCATAGATAAGATCAAACAATTTGAGAGAAATATGTGAAAGAATGATAACAGCACTCAGGGTAATAGGTTTAACATTCGGTATTGCAATCCTCAAATAATACTGAAACTCTGTGGCTCCGTCTATCTTAGCTGCCTCTCTCATGGAAACGGGAAGTCCTCTCAAACCTGCCAGATACAGAGCCATGGTATACCCGGAATACTGCCATACGGCAGCTATCAAAATACCCACCGTCGCGAGTTTAAATCCATGGGTCTCCCTGTACGGAAGAATAGGGGGTAATATATTCTTAAAAATGAAGATATAGGAGAGTAAAATGAATGATACCACAGAATATATAACCATTCTCTTTTTATTTTGTGTAATAAAACTCTTCACAAGGGGATAGATTAGGAGTATCAAAATAAAAACAGCCAGTATTGTAGGAACATCCTGCCAGTTAAAGGTTAAAACGGTCTTTCTACTGCTCAGCCATAAAAAATTACTCTTTGGTAGCCCGAACAATTTAGGTATAAGATTCACCCCTCCACTCGGCGCCAATAACCACCGCCAGATTGTACCCGTTACTATAAATGACAAAGCCATCGGATACAGAAATACAGTGCGAAAAAAACTCTCATACCTAACCGAGCGATCCAGTAAGACCGCCAAAAGAAAACCCACCGTTATAGTTCCAACCAAGAGACATAGTGAATAAAAAACCATATTCACCAGATCTTGCCTAAACCGGTTATGGATAAAACCCGCAAAGAGATTCTTGTAATTAACAAATCCAATAAAATGTTTAACCGGATGAAGGGCAAGACTCGCCCTTGCACCCCAATCGGTCAAAGAGGTGTATATCGTATTAGCTATAAAACCATATACAAATACACCAATAAGAATAACAGAGGGTGTTATGATTAGTAATGATTTAATAGTGTCTCTTCTATGTATCCTGGAGATCGTGCCCGCCATTATCCCTTTCCTCGATAAAATCCTTAAACAAAAAGCATATGGGCTTTAACAGAGTAAAGCCCATATGCGTATCAATACTCTATAGGCCTCTTCCGATTCCATTCTGAATTGCAATTGCCTGACATGCATTAGCCGCCTGCTGAGGATCTCTGTTGTTCAGGAACATCTCTATTACAGAGGAGAAATCATTCATAAAACCCTCATTAGCGACAACTCCATGAGTTAAACTCCCCACGATTCTATTGGTTGCCCAATCCTTAGCTGCAGACTGAGAGTAAACATTGTACAGTGAAAGATCGGAATCCGTGCGTGCGGATATAGAACCCTTAAGGGGATTAAAGACATCTTGTCCCTCTTTGGATCCACATACCTTTAACCACGCAACCGTAGCATCCGGATTCTTAGCCCCTACCGGTAACCCGAAACTATCAGCCAGGAAGATAAAGACTCCCTTGGTATTGGGAGAGGGTACCCATCCGTAATCCTTTTTCGGGGTAAGCTTAAGGGTTGTGGACATATAACCGGAGGCCCAATCCCCCATAATATTAAATGCAGCCTTTCCGTGAACTACCATATCTATAGCCTGCTGCCAGGAGAGAGAGGCGGCATCCTTATTCGTATATTTAAGGATTCTATCCATTGTCTTCCATACCTTCACTACCTTAGGATCCGTCCACGACAACTTACCAGTCCACAGAGCATCATAATCATCGGGACCTAACACCCCCAGGGCAACACTTTCCCACAGATGCTTAACCGTCCATGCCTGAGCCAACGCAAGGGGAGTAACACCCTGTGCCTTTATCTTATCGGCAATCCTGAAAAAATCATCCCATGTCTTAGGCGGAGTAACTCCCCACTTTTTGAGATTCTCGGGAATATACCACATCACATTTGACCTATGAATATTTACAGGAACCGACCACAACCCGTCCTTGGTACCTATCAGGTTTAATAGATCCTTCGGAAAAACCTTCATCCAGCCCTGCTGTTTGAAGAGAGGTGTCAAATCTACCATCCTATTTGCTATAACCCATGTACCAATCAATTCCTGTCCGGCATGAACCTGAAACGTGTCAGGCGGTGCTCCACCCAACATTCTGGTCTTTAAAACCGCTTTGGCATTAACACCGGCTCCGCCAGTCACAGTGGCATTGATTACCTTAACCTGTGGGTAGTGTTTCTCAAAAACCTTAATTAATGCCTGCAATGCAGGGCCCTCATCACCAGCCCACCACGAAAAAATCTCTAACTTACCATGCGGAGTATTATTGTTAAGAACCAACCGATGTACTTTAGGTTTCGAAACCCCGGTCTGAGTACTACCGGCTTTTTCTTGAGTACCGTTCGCAAAGAGAGCGGCCCCCGTTAAGAAAAAGATCAAACCCATGGCGATGAAAAGAAATTTTTTAAACCTTTCCATACATCCTCCTTTAACCTTTGATTTTACAGGACAGGAACCC
>Ga0256914_1001346_pt1 | contig 22573 bp, 21 predicted proteins | sample HulkmetaG_FD_191571 | JGI IMG/M metagenome (GOLD analysis project Ga0256914, IMG submission 191571) | Hydrothermal chimney microbial communities from Main Endeavour vent field at the Juan de Fuca Ridge, Pacific Ocean - Hulk | ecosystem: Environmental > Aquatic > Marine > Hydrothermal vents ... | reverse complement strand
CCTGGAGCAGGCGGCGGCGGTGACCTCGTCTTTGGTGCGGGCGGAGAGAATGGTGGCAACCAGTACCTTGAAGGGATCGCGGCTCTGAACGGCGATGAGGTCCACCACCGGTACCTGGTAATTTTTCACCTCCTGTCGCAGCAGGGGGAGAATCTCGTCAACGGGGAAGGGCATGGGATTGTCTGGGCGCGGGGAAATATATCCATGGCGGGCGGATGGCGGCGACCGGTGGTCTTGCTCCAGTCCCGGGACAGGGGGCTGGGATCACCGGCCGCTGCTGCTGCAGGAGGGGCGGCTGATCAACCCGGGGGCCAGCTCATGGTACGGCCGCCGAGGATGTGCATGTGGATATGGAAAACGGTCTGCCCGGCCTGGCCGCCGTTGTTGAAAACCACCCGGTAATGATCGATTCCCTGCTGCCTGGCCACTTCGGCACCCACCCGCAGCACCTTTCCGGCCAGACATTCTTCCGCCTCGGTGATCTCCGCCGGGCCGGAGATATGTTTTTTGGGAATCACCAGAAAATGAACCGGTGCCTGGGGCGACAGGTCCTTGAAGGCCATCACATCATCATCTTCATACAGCTTGTCGGCGGGAATTTCTCCACGGATAATCTTGCAAAAAATGCAGTCCTTTTCCATGATGCCTCCTTCGAATCTGTGTGGGATAAGGGAATTTCAAAAATGATATCATACGCCAATCCGAGCACTTTTTCAACGCAACTCTTCATGGTTACCGCCGGTGGACAACGATTATCCGGAGCCCTTCCGGACCCGGGGCGTCAGGTGCATGATCAGGGTGTTGTCTCTGGTTTGAATATCGCTGATCCGCATCCGTACCGAGAGGGTGCGGCCGCCGATCCGCGCGGTGAGGGGCTGCAGATTGTTCAGGGCAACCGGGTATTCCCGGCCGGCGAGTCCCTGGATGAGCAGCTGGAGCATATCGGCGGGATTTCCGGCCTGCAGCGTTTTTCCCGGCGGCTGCATCCTGGGCTTGACGAAGAGGATCTTTTTCCGTCCGTCAAAGCGCAGCAGAAAGTCGGCGGCAACCGGCAGGGACACCGTCCCCACATTGAGGGCGATGTTGCGGCCGGCAATCATGGTGGTCACCTTCATGTTGCGGCCGGTGATATGGGCCTGCAGCGACAACGCGTTTTTGTAGATGCGCAGGTTGGTCACCGAGTCCACGGTGACGGAGCCCTTGAAGTTGTCGTTGAGGGGCTTGACCGGCAGGGGAAGACTCTCTTTGATTGCCTGTTCGATCACCGCTGCAGGCAGGGTGATGGTGATGGCGTCCGCCTGGTTTGGGCCGCCGCTTTTGCCTGCCTTGGCGGCGAAAAGCGATACCGGGATGAGAATGAGAAGGAGTGGAAGGATGAAGGCCGTTTTCGTTTTCATGGTTGTTTTTTGATGGTGGGCCGGAGGCTGCTCACAGGTACCGGCGCAAAATTTCGGAGAGATCCCGTTTGGTGAGCGGTTTGGGAAGGATTTCCCTGATCCCGTGTTTTTTGACGTTTTCCGGCAGCAGATCATCGCAGTAGCCGCTGTAGAGCAGAATGGGGATCTCCGGCCGCAGTCGCAGCAAACGGTCGGCCAGTTCAATGCCGCCCATCTGCGGCATGGCATAATCGGTGAGAACCAGATCGAACTCGCCGCTGTTCGATCTGAACAGCGCCAGGGCCTCGTTGCCGGAGGTGGCGATTTTCACCTGGTAGCCGAGACTTTCGATCATCTCGGCGCAGGTGTCGGCGGTGAAGGGTTCGTTGTCAACCAGCAGCAGATTGCCGCTGCCCCGCAGGGAGGGACGGTCGCTTTTCCGTTTCCTGGTCCGCCGCTCGTCGATCACCGGGAAAAGCACGGTGAAAACGGCGCCGCTCCCGGTGCGGTTGGCGGCGGTAACGGCTCCGTCCAGCCCCTTGACGATACCGTGGACGATGGAGAGCCCCAGGCCGGTTCCCCGGTTCTTCCTTTTGGTGGTGAAATAGGGATCGAAGATCTTGTCGAGGATGTCATCGGGAATGCCATGGCCGCTGTCTTGCACCGTCAGTCGCAGGTAGTTGCCGGGGCCGGGCTGGAAGAATCCCATGGTGGTTTTTTTGCGGAGCCTGATGTTGTCCAGGCTGATGTCCAGAATGCCGCCTTCTTCATCCATGGCATGACGGGCGTTGGTGCAGAGATTCATGAGAATCTGGTGGATCTGGATCGCATCCCCGAGCACGAGATCGTTGGAGACCTCGATATGCAGATGTACCTGGATGGGGCTGGGTAGGGTGCCACGGATGAGTTTCACCGTTTCCTTAACAATGGGGGTGACCGTCACCGGTGTGTAGTCGCTTGTCTCCTCGCGGCTGAAGTTGAGCATCTGCCTGGCCAGCTCCCGGGCGCGGTTGCCCGCCTGGATCACCCGGGTGAGGTTGGCGTGGGCCTGGCTCTTTTTGTCCAACTGCAGCAGGGTGAGCTCGGCATAGCCGTTGATGGTGCTGAGGATGTTGTTGAAATCATGGGCGATGCCGCCGGCGAGAATGCCGATGGCCTCCATCTTCCTGGCGTGTTGCAATTGGTTTTCCAGGTTTTTCTCCAGGGTGATGTCCCGGGCAAAGGTGAGGGTTGCCGGCTGCTCCTCCCAGGTGATGCGGACGGAGTTGATGTGAATCCAGATGGGTTCGCCGTTTTTGGGCACGATGCGCAGCCGCGAGGTGGAGGCGATATCCCTGCCCCGGAGGCGTTGGCGATATTTTCTATAGATTCTGTAGCGGTCGTCCGCGTGGATGAAGCGAAAAAATGGAATGGAGCGGATCTCCTCGGCCGAATAGCCGAGGAGCTTTTCGGTCATGGGGTTGAAGAAGCGGATAAACTCGTCCTGGACGATAAAGATGGCGTCATGGGTATGGGTGAAAAGGTCCCGGTACTTCTTTTCACTTTCCCGCAGGTCCCGTTCAGCCCGTCGCCGTTCCCGGATCTCCTCTTCCAGGGCCCGGGTCTTTTGTTGCAGGCGTTTGATCAACTGTTCGTGGTCAGTTTTTTTCATCGTTGATCAGGTTGTTGACATGACGTAACGAGCGGACATTGCTGCGCGGTTGCGGTAACCGCATGGTAATGACGACTTCCTCCAGCGCCACCAGACCCTGGGCGATGGCGGCGCAGCGGAAGGGCCAGGTGACACCGGTGAGAATGAGGGTCACCGCCGTGCTGCTGAGAATGATCATTGCCGCCTTGGCCGCCCAGGTATGGTAGCTGGGTAATTTGCCGAACTTGAAAAGTCCGGCGAGCAGGGGAATGGAGTAGGCGCAGAGGATGAAGAGAACGAAAAAGGCCTCCCGCCTGAGAATATCCGGCCAGAGCCACCAGGCACAGACAGGTATGGTGAGATAGGTGGCCAGATCGCCCCAGCTGTCGAGTTTGGCACCCAGTTCCGAGGTAAGGTTGAGAAGCCGTGCCACCGAACCGTCGATGAGGTCGGAAAAAAAGGAAAATCCCAGCAGGATAAGAAAGTGGTTCGGCCGTCCCTTCCAGGCCAGGTAGAGCAGAAAGGGCACGGCGACAAGGCGAAAACAGCTCAGGAGATTGGCGATATTAAACAGTCTGGCCGCTGGGTTTTCCGTCATACTCTCCGCTTGTCACCTGGGGACATCCTGAAAAAAATATTTTTGGCGGAAAAGGTATTTTTCAGGGTGCCCGAAACCGATCACCGGTTTTCAAGCCGATGGTGTAGTTGTCCTGTCCTTGACCGTGGGCGCCTTCTGTCTGTGGCAATGGCTGTTATTATACCCGATTTTGCCGCATTATTGAATCAATTCCGTTCCGTCCCCAGGGGAAGGGGAGTTATTTTTGTCTGCCTGCGGCAGCGTCTCAAGATGAAAAAAACCCGCGAACCGGTGAACGGTTGCGGGTTTCATGGGCGGCATCCGCAGATGCCGCCTGGAAAAATGGTGCCGAAGGCCGGACTCGAACCGGCACGGATCGCTCCACTGCCCCCTCAAGACAGCGTGTCTACCAGTTCCACCACTTCGGCGTTATTTAGTATTTTTTTCCTCCGTTGTCGGGGCGGCCTCCTCTGTCTGCTGCAGGGCCTGGTCGTTGCCGCCTTTTTTTTCACCGGTCATGGGAATGGTCAGCGGTTCCTTGTCCGCCGCCTTTTCCGCGGCCGGCGGCTGTACCTTTTCAACCTGAACCTCCTTCATGACCGTTCCCGTGCTCTTGTGCGATGACAGATAGGCAAGCGTGATCGAGGTGGCCATGAAGACAATGGCCGACATGGTGGTGATTTTGTTTAAAAGGGGTACCGGCCCTTCGGTGCCGAACAGCGTCTGGCTGGAACCGCCGAAGGCGGCCCCGGCATCGGCACCTTTGCCATGCTGCAGCAAAACGATACCGATGAGAAAGAAACAGACGATGACGTGAACAATAGTTAGCAGGGTGGTCATATCTTGAACCGGATTATCCGCCTGAACGATTCGGCCTTGAGCGCCGCCCCTCCCACCAGGGCGCCGTCGATGTCTGGCTGGGCCATGAGTTTGTCGACATTGTCGGGATTAACCGAACCACCATACAGTATTCTTATCCCCTCGGCAACAGTTTTTTCATACATGCGCGCCAGTAGCTCCCGAATAAATTCATGGGCTTCCTGGGCTTGGGCAGTGGAAGCGGTTTTCCCGGTGCCGATGGCCCAAACCGGTTCATAGGCGATTACGCAGGCGGCGGCATCCTCAGCACCAACATCGTTCAGCCCTCCGCGGATCTGTTTCTCCAGCACTGCCAGGGTGTTTCCCGTTTCCCGTTCTTCCAGGGTTTCGCCGATACAGAGAACAGGCGTCAACCCTCCGGTGATGGCGCCCCTGAGCCGGCGATTGATCATTTCGTCGTCTTCGCCGAAAATGCGGCGCCGTTCCGAGTGGCCGACAATGGCCATGGAGGCGCCCACATCCGCAAGCATGGCAGAGGAGATCTCACCGGTAAAGGCCCCCTGTTTTTCCCAGGCGACATTCTGACCGGCAAGGATCACCCGGCTGCCCTCCAGGGCAACGGCAACCGATGAGAGTGCGGTGAACGGCGGTGCGATCATCACCTCGCGGTCAATCTGGCCCGCGGCATCGTCGGCCACGGCAGTTGCCAGCCTCACCGCCTCATGAATCGACAGGTTCATCTTCCAGTTTCCGGCAATGAGTGATTTTCGCAGCATAGTTTTCCCTTTGCGTGTGGTTAATATGGTATGTGGATCCTGTTCACTGTTCAAGGGCGGCAACACCGGGAAGGGTCTTGCCCTCCATCAGCATGAGAAAGGCGCCGCCGCCGGTGGACATGTAAGAGATATTATCAGCCTCTCCGGATTTGTTGACCGCGGCGTTGGAGTCGCCGCCGCCGGTGATGGAGAGGGCATGAGAGGAGGCCACGGCGCTGACCATGGCCATGGTGCCGCGGGAAAAGGCATCCATCTCAAAGGCGCCCATGGGCCCGTTCCAGATGATGGTGCGGGCATCGGCGATGGCCTCCCGGAACTGGATCACCGTTGCCGGGCCCACGTCCAGGGCCATCCAGCCCTCGGGGATATCCCGGATGGTTACCTGCTTGGTGATCGCGTCCGGGGCAAAGCGGTCGGCGGCAATCACATCCACGGGCAGATAGATCTTGATGCCCTTTGCCTCGGCTTTATCCAGAAAGTCCCGGGCCGTCTCCAGCAGATCATCCTCCACCTTGGAGGCGCCCACCTCATATCCCCGGCCTTTGAGAAAGGTGTTGGCCATGGCGCCGCCGATGAGCATGCGGTCCACCTTGTCCAGCATATTCGTCAGCGCCCCCAGCTTGCTGGAGACCTTGGCGCCGCCGACAATGGCCACGAGTGGCCTGGTGGGTTCATCCATGGAGCGGTGAAAGTAGTCCATTTCCTTTTGCAGCAGGAAACCGGCGCCACGCTCCTCCACCAGTGCCGGCACTCCCACCACCGAGGCATGGGCCCGGTGGGAGACGGCAAAGGCGTCATTGACATAGACATCGGCCAGGGCGGCCAGCCGGCCGGCGAATTCATCGCTGTTTTCCGTCTCACCGCTGTGGAAACGCAGGTTTTCCAGCAGGAGAACATCGCCCTGTTCCATGGCGGCGACCATGGCCTCGGTTTCGGCGCCGATGCAGTCGGGCGCCATTTCCACCCGGGTGCCCAGGAGCGAGGCCAGGTGCGCGGCGACCGGTGCCAGGCTGAATTTTTCCACCCTTTTACCCTTGGGACGCCCGAAGTGGGAGGCGACGATGAGTTTTGCGCCCTTTTCCAGCGCGTATCCGAGGGTGGGCAGGGCCCGACGCATCCTGATATCGTCGGTGATGGCGCCGGATTCATCCATGGGAACGTTGAAGTCCACCCGGATAAGGACCCGTTTTCCCTCCAGATGCAGATCCCGTATGTTTTTCATGCCGTTCCCCCTGCTCTTAGACCATCTGTTCGGCCACGGACACCGTCAGGTCGCCGAGCATATTGGTGTAGCTGCCCAGTTCGTTGTCGTACCAGCCGTAGATCACCGCCTGGGTGACCGGTACCTCCAGGATCTCGCCGCCGACGGCGTCAAATACCTTGTCCAGTTTGACGTCGATGGTGGCGGTCCTGGTGTGGGTTTCCGTGCCTTCGATGATGGCGGCGGCCGCAGGGGTGCCGATGATATCCGAGGAGACGTTCTGTTCCTCGGTGTATTCGAGGTAGGGGGAGGCGGCGGCGAAATCGCGGTATATGGAGTTGATGAGCTCGCGTTTGATGGGATTTTTGAGGTCGTCCTGCAGGTTGAGGACCAGGACGATGAGCGAGCCGGTTACCGTGGGAACCCGCACCGATTCGGCGATAAAACCGATGGATTTCATCTCCGGAATAACCAGACCCAGGGCCTTGGCCGCCCCGGTGGTGGTTAAAATGATGTTGTTGAGCACCGAGCGCACCTTGCGCAGGTCCGAGGCTCCGGCAGCGGGCAGCCGGTCCAGCACTTTCTGGCTGCCGGTGGCGGCATGCACCGTTACCATGGAGGCGCTGAGGATGTTTTCGGCGCCGAGTTTATCCATGAGCGGCTTGATCATGTAGGAGAGACAGGTGGTTGTGCAGGATGCCGCCGAAATGAGGTTGTGCTTGCCCGGGTTATAATCGGGATCGTTGATCCCCATGACCACGGTGACCGCGTCATCGGGCATCTCCAACCCTTTGGACTTGATCTTGAACGGCGCCGATACCAGGACCTTTTCGGCACCGGCCTGCAGGTGACCGCGCACCGACCCCCAGCCCTCGTCGGGGTCGGCGGTGGGATCCTTGAACACGCCGGTGGTATCCACCACCAGCCGCACGCCGTTTTCCTGCCAGGCGATATCCTTGGGATTACGGTCGGTTCGCAGGATGGTGACCGGTACACCGTCAACCACCATGGTGCCGGCCTCTTCGTTGAGTTCCTCGATGACGCGGCCGCCCTTGTGCCCGTGCAGGTAGGTGCTCAGCCTGCCGTAGGTACTGTCCTTTTCAATGATGGAGGCAACATCGTGGAGACCGCGGCCCACTTCACGCCCAAGGTTGACGACGATTTCGGAAAAGTATTTACGCGAGACATGGTGCCAGAGAGAGAGTTGTCCTATCCTGCCGAGAGCATTGATCCCCAATTTCATAGTGTTGTTCTCCTTTACCGTGAACTGTTGAGGTTGATGACGCGATGGAGGCGCCGGGCCGCACGTCGGGGCACGAATCGATTTTCATACAATTATATGCATTAATTATAGAGCAAAAAGGATATATTATAAAGGACAAACATTACCGCCTCACCGCGGTTTCCACAGACACCCCGGAGGATATCCCATGCAACTGACCGCTCCCCGCCTAACCGGCATTCTGCAACGGCGCTACAAGCGTTTTCTTGCCGACGTCATCCTTGAAGACAAGACCATGCTCACCGTCCACTGCCCCAACTCCGGCAGCATGCGGGGGTGCTCCACGCCCGGTTCCCCGGTGGTCGTCTCCCGCTCGGACAATCCGCGGCGAAAATACGCCTGGACCCTGGAGATGGTACGTGAGAACGGCACCTGGATCGGGGTGAACACCTCGCTGACCAACCGCCTGGTGCGGGAGGCGCTGGAAAACGGCGTCATCGACGATTTTGCTCCCGTTGAGACCATTCGCCCCGAGGTGAAGGTGGAAAATTCCCGCCTCGACTTTCTGCTGCAGGGCGGCGGCCGGACAACCTATGTGGAGGTGAAGAACTGTTCCCTGGCCGAAGGGGGAGTCGCCATGTTTCCGGATGCGGTGACCCGGCGCGGCACCAGGCATCTCCTGGAGCTCGCCCGCCTGCACCGGCAGGGGTTCGGCGCCGGTCTCATCTTCTGCGTGCAACGCGGCGATGCCGCAGCTTTCCGGCCGGCGGCCCACATCGATCCCCTCTATGCCGAGACCCTGGCAAAGGTCTGTGAACAGGGGGTACGGGTGGTGGCCTACCGGGCGGCGGTCTCGCCGCAGCGAATTGAGATCGTCGAAAAGCTTCCGATCACAGCAGGTTGTGGGTGATCCGTCCCCCCACCATGGTGAGTACGGCCCTTCCCTGGAGCGGCTGGTGGAGAAAGGGTGAATTTTTGCCCTTGGAAAGAATGGTCTCCGCTGTCAGCTCGTAGGTGATGTCCGGGTCGATGACGGTGATGTCAGCCGGAGAGCCCTCCGCCAGGTTGCCGCCCTCGACCCCGAGAATGGCTGCCGGGTTGACGGAGAGCAGCTCGACAAAACGGCCGGCGTCGATAAATCCCCGGCGGACCAGGTCAAGCACCAGGGGAACGGCGGTTTCCAGACCGATGATGCCGTTGGCGGCCAGGTCGAATTCCACCTCCTTTTCCAGGATGGAATGGGGAGCGTGATCCGTTGCCACGGCATCGAAGGTGCCGTCGGCCAGGCCCCGGCGGATCTCGTCGCGGTCTTCGGCGGAACGCAGCGGCGGGTTCATCTTGGCATTGGTATCGTAGCCGGCAACCGCCTCCTCGGTGAGGGTGAGATAGTGGGGTGTGGTTTCGGCGGTCACCGGAACTCCGCGCTCCTTGGCCGCGCGAATCAGCTGCGCTGACATGGCCGTGCTCACATGGGCGATGTGGATGGGCAGCCCGGTGTACTCGGCCAGGGCGATTTCCCGGTAGACCATGATCGACTCGGCAGCGGTGGGAATACCCCGTAAACCAAGCCGGGTGGAGACCTCCCCCTCGTTCATGGCGCCGCCCCGGCTCAGGGACGTTTCTTCCGAGTGGGAGATGACGCAGAGGTGATGATCGGCGGCATATTCCAGGGCACGCCGCATGAGCTGGCTGTTGACCACGGGCAGGCCGTCGTCGGAGACGCCGACGATGCCGGCATCCTTCATGTCGGCGAATTCGGCCAGGCTCTCGCCCCGGCTGCCCTTGCTGATGGCCCCGATGGGATAGACGCGGGCAAAAGCCTGCCCGGCCCGTTTGCGGATCATGGCGGTTACCGCCCCGCAGTCGTTGACCGGCCTGGTATTGGGCATGCACGCAACGGCGGTGAAGCCGCCGGCCGCAGCCGCCCGGGTGCCGCTGACGATATCCTCCTTGTATTCCTCGCCGGGCTCGCGCAGATGGACGTGCATGTCGATGAGCCCGGGAACGATCCACCTGCCCGCCAGATCGAGCACCTCGACCCGGCCTCCGGCGGAATGCAGGGGGGCGATCCGTCCGTCGATCACCAGAAGATCGCCCCTTTGGTCAACGCCGGCTGCCGGATCGATCAACCGGCCGTTTTTGAGAAGGTATCCACTGACTTTTTCCCGTGCCGCCATCATCTCCTCCTCGTCGTCACTTGTTGCCCATCAGCAGGTAGAGCAGGGCCATGCGCACGGCCACACCGTTGGTGACCTGATCCAGGATGACCGACCGCGGTCCGTCGGCAACATCGGGCATGAGCTCGATTCCCCGGTTGATGGGCCCCGGGTGCATGATCAGGGCGTCCTCCCGGGCCAGAGCGGCGATGTCGCGGGTAATGCCGTAAACATTGGCGTATTCGCGGAAGGAGGGGAAGAGGGGGTCGTTCTGCCGCTCCTTCTGGATACGCAGGGTCATGACCACGTCGGCATCGGCCACCGCCTCCCGGATATCGTTGCAGACAACGGCGCCCATTTTGTCCAGCCCCCGGGGAAGCAGGGTTCCCGGTCCGCTGATGTAGACCGTGGAACCCATCTTGGTAAAACCGATGATATCGGAATGGGCCACCCGGCTGTGGAGGATATCGCCGATGATGGCGACTTTGAGGCCATCCAGTCTCTTCTTGTGTTCGCGCACGGTCATCATGTCCAGCAGTCCCTGGGAGGGATGCTCATGGGTTCCGTCTCCGGCATTGATCACCGGAGTGTCGATATGGCGGGTGAGCATGTGGGGGGCGCCGGAATGGGCATGGCGCATGATGATGATATCCGGCTGCATTGCCATGATGTTGCGCGCCGTGTCGATGAGGGTCTCTCCCTTGACCGCGCTGCTGGTGGAGGCCGAGATGTTGAAGGTATCGGCGCTCATGCGCTTGGCGGCGATATCGAAAGAGAGGCGGGTGCGGGTGCTTGGTTCGAAAAAGATGCTGACGATGGTGTTGCCGCGCAGGGTGGGAACCTTTTTGATGGGCCGGAAGGAGATCTCCTTGAAGGACTCGGCCGTGGTCAGGATGAAGTCGATATCATCACGGGAGAGATGATCTATCCCCAAGATGTGTCTGTGATTGAAGGTGTATGCGGAATCCATCTCAGTCCTGCCTGAAAAAAACCTTCCGCACCGCCGGACTCAGTGAACCAGGTGCCCCAATCGGTTCCAGCGGATTGACAGAAAGCGGTCAAGGGAAAAGAGTGATTGCTTGAGATCCCAGGACCAGTAGATAAGAAACGCCTTGCCGCGCACGGCCTTCAGATCGACAAATCCCCAGAAGCGGCTGTCGTAGCTGTTGTCCCGGTTATCTCCCATGACAAATATCTTGCCCCTGGGCACCCTGATGGGGCCGAAGTTGTCCCGGGGTGATTCCCCACGTTTGAGTATGCGGCCGTCGCGGTGGACCGCATACTTATCAGCGAGCCGTTTGCCGTTGACATAGACCTGCTTGTCTTTAATTTCCAGCTCGTCGCCGGCGGTGCCGATTACCCGTTTGATATAGTCGAGTTTCGGGTCCTTGGGATATTTGAAGACGACGATATCTCCGCCTTTTGGTTTTTTTATGGGAATGATCACCTTGCCGGAAAAGGGCATTTTGATGCCGTAGATAAACTTGTTTACCAGTATATGATCACCGATTTCCAGGGTGGGTAACATGGAGCCGGAAGGAATTTTAAAGGCCTGGACCACAAAGGTCCGGATGAACAGGGCAAGGATCAGGGCAATGAGGATCGCCTCGGCGTACTCCCTGAGAGTGGATTTGGATGAACCGGTTTTGTTCTTGCTGGAAGCTCTCACACAGATTCGTTGTTGTGGTGGTCGGTATGGTGATGAAAGAGGGTGAATTGACACCATCCGCGGGCGTTGATGAAGACTTTCTTGCGGACGCGAGGCAAAAATAGCGCATGGATCAGGAAATAGCAAGGGTGTTTTCCATGGGCCCCTTTTTTATCTTTTTTCCAGCTGTTAGGCATCCGGCGGCGCTTCTCTCTTCCCGGCCGGGACCGGGTTTGGAGAAAGGTACAAAAAATTGTATCCATGTTGCGAAACAGCCCGAATCTCCCCGGGTTGAACGAACGGCAAAATCTTTAAAAAAAGCACAGAGTTCTTGACAAATCCTTTTGTTTTGGCATTAAATTACGTATAATAAAAAAAATTATGTCATTTCAAAAGGGTACTTTTCGAATTACCATATGAAGTAATCATAGAAATTCGATTACATGAATCTGAATCCCAACTTTAAGACGGCGGTGTAATGGCAAGGAAGGAAAAGCTACTCATCGGCCTGGATATCGGCTCCCACGCGGTCAAGGTGTGCCAGCTTGCCAAAACCGCCGATGGATATAATCTTGTGACGCTGGGCAGCGGCTTTTTGCCGCCGGGAGCGGTGGAGGACGGGGTGCTGCTCGAGCCGGAGCCGGTGAGCCGGGTCATTGCCTCCCTTTTCAGGAACCTGAAGATCAAGGGGAAAAAGGTGGGAATCTCCATCTCCGGATATTCCGTCATCGTCAAAAAGATCAACCTCGAAGTCATGAATGAAGATGAACTTGCCGAGCATATCATGGCCGAGGCCGAGCAGTATATCCCCTTTGATATCGAAGATGTCTATCTTGACTTCCAGGATCTGAAAACCAATGTCGAGGAATTCGATCGCACCGACGTCATGCTGGTGGCCGCCAAGAAGGAGGTGGTCGATGCCTACCTGGACATGCTCCAGCAGCTCAAACTGAAAACCGTGTTGGTGGATGTCGATGGTTTCGCCCTGGAGAACATCTATGAGAAGATGCGCTCGCTCAAGGGCCGCATCGCCCTGGTGGATATCGGCGCCGAAAAGATGAACATCAATATCATTGCCGAGGGTTCTTCGGTACTGGCCCGTGATATCGTCGTGGGCAGCCGCCAGCTCACCGACCAGCTGGTCAATCACTTCGATATCGATTTCAACGAGGCTGAAAAACTGAAGCTCGGCGTTATTCCGGCCGGCGACAGGGCCGGCGACATCGAGGAGATTTTCTCTTCAATCTGCACCCAGTGGGTGCTGGAGATCAAGAAGACCATCGACCTTTATCTGGCCAACAATCCGGATAAGCCCCTTGAAAAGCTGGCGCTCAGCGGCGGCGGCTCCAAGGTGGACGGCCTGCCGGAATTCATCGGCCGGGAAACCGGGCTCGAAGTGGAACTCTTCAACCCCTTTTTGACCATGGGGTTGAATCTGAAGAAAATCGACCGCAACTATATCGAAACCGTGGGCCCGGAAATGGCCATTGCCGCCGGCATCGCGATCAGAAAGGCCGCTTTTTAGGATATGATTACAATCAATCTACTCCCGGTCAGGGAGATAAAAAAACGGGCGAAAGCCCGGCGGCAGGTGACCTTTTTCGGCATTGCCTTCCTGGGTCTCCTCCTCGCCCTGGGCCTGGCTTTCTGGTATTTCAGCAACAGAACGGCGCAATTGAACGACGAGATCGCCAGGCTGAAGCTTGAGAAACAGCAATATGCCAAGATCCTGAGTCAGATCAAAAAGATCCAGAAGGACAGGAAGGTGCTGGAAACGCAGATTGCCGTGATCAAACGGCTGAAGAAGACCTCTTCGCTCACCGTGCATGTCCTCGACGAGATCGCCAGGTTGACTCCCACGGACCGCATGTGGCTTACCTCTCTCACCCAGAAGGGCGAGAGCCTGCAGATCACCGGCATGGGGCTCGATAACCAGACCATCGCCGGCTACATGGAGCAGTTGGAGACCTCGCCGTATATTCGCAGCGTGGATCTGGCCAACTCCTCCCTGCAGGATTATGCCGGCCGCAGCCTCAAGTCCTTTTCGCTTTCCTGCACCGTCGGCGTGCCGGAGAAAGAGAAAGAAAAAAAGAAAGAAGAATAGGCATCCGGACCCATGAACTCTTCCATTGCCGCGTCGCAGTTCGATTCCTTTATCGAAAAGAAATATATGCCCCTGGACACCAGGGTCAAGATCTTCGGCGCCCTTTTCATCATCGCCGTTCCCCTGGCCCTGTTTATCTTTTTCTGTTACCTGCCCAAGGATAAGGAGATCAAGGAACTAAGCAGCCGCAGGGATACCCTGCTCCAGGAGATAAAACTGGCCAAGGTCAAGGCGAACAACCTGGACAAGCATAAAAAGGAGATGGAAGAGACGGAAAAGATCTTTCGTGAAACCGCCAAGCTGCTGCCCAAAAAAAAGGAAATTCCCATCCTGCTGCGCAATATTTCCGACCTGGGCAAGAGCAGCGGCCTCGACTTTCTCTCCTTTAAGCCGGGTGCCGAGGTGGCCAGGGATTTTTATGCCGAAATTCCCGTTGATATCTCCATCCGCGGGCCCTATCACAACATGGGATATTTTCTGGACAAGGTGAGCAAGCTTGACCGCGTGGTCACGGTGGACAATATCAAGATGGGTTCCCCCACCCGGGAAAGTTCGGAGATGCTGCTCAATTCCAGCTGCCGCCTGACCACCTATCGCTTCACCAATGTGCAGAAAGAGTCCAAGGACAAGAAGAAAAAGAAGAAGAAAAAATAACCCGACGGGGTGGCAACCCCATTGATATCCTATGAAATTCATTCCCGTTCTGCTCATCACCTCCATTCTCTGTTTTCCGCCGCGGCTGCACGCGGTGGAGGAAAAAGTCGGCAGCGAGTCGGTCGGCGGGCAGGAGAACCCCTTTGACCTGCAGATTTCGGAAGATGATTTCACCTATGAGCTGGAGGGGCGACCCGATCCCTTTTTGCCCTTTATCACCGAAAAAACCACCACCAACGAGATCACCGACGAGATCATCGAGGTCGAGGAGGAGCTGACGGGCATGCGCCGATTTGAACCGGGTCAGCTGAAGCTGGTGGCCGTTATGTATTCGGGCACCGGCAGGCTCGCCATGGTTGAGGATGTCACCGGAAAGGGGTATGTTCTGCACGAGGGAACGGAAATCGGCAAGCGGGGAGTGGTGGAAGAGATACGCGCCCGGGAACTCATCATCAAGGAGACCTCAAGAACCCGCTCCGGCAAGGAAATCGTCAACTTTATCACCATGCGCCTGCAGAAGGAAGGCGACAAGTAGATATGCCAGAAAACCAGAGAAAAAACTGCTGCATCGGCATCGATTTTTACGGTCCCTCATTGCCTTGCAGCCGGCTGGACTCCGGAGGATTCCACCGATAATAAAGAAACTTTCAGGGGAGAATATGTCTTTTCTTCATACAGGGCGTCGAATCGCTTTTCGATTTTCTCTTTTTGCAGTGACGATCATCTCAGTTTTGCTTGCGTTTTCCGTCACCGATGCGGTCCGGGCGGCCGACACTGCCGGAAACCGGATCATCGGCATCGACGCCAAAGCCACTGCCGACGGACTTGTTGTCCGGATCAACACCGCCGAGGAGGCCACCTATACCGCCTATGAGCTCTTCAATCCCGGCAGATTGGTCCTTGATATCGCCGATGCATCGCTGGACAAGAGCGTCGACACCACCCTGCCGAAGAATCCGGTGGCGACGCTGTCCGCTTCCTACCTGTCGGCCAACGATCCGCAGCTGTCCCGTCTCGAGTTCACCCTGCACGCCCCCGCTGCCCACAAGGTCAGCCAAGAGGGAAAGACCATTATTCTCACCCTCACCTCGTCATCCGCCGCCGACGGGACCGCACCCGCGCCTCCCAAGGCCGCTGCGGCCGTTGCCGGGACGGATCCTGCCGGGGCGACCGAGATCACCGATATCCGGATAGAGACCAGCGGCGCCAAAACCACGGTATCCCTGCAGGGTGACGGCAATATCGACGATTACAGGTACAATGTCCTGCCCGCAGCGGGAGGGCAGCCGGCTCGGCTCTATATCGATCTGCCCGGCATTGCCGGCGAAACTCTGCTGCGCGAGCAGCAGGTACCGTCCAGTGCCGCACTTCGGAAAATCCGGGTCGCCAGGCGAGGCACCGGCCTGCGGGTCGTCTTCGATGCCGCCGGCGAGGATATCTTTCCCTATGAGATCCACAGCCGGAAAAACAGCCTCGATATCGTTGTCGCGGAAACCGCGGCCGCCGGCAAAGGGGCTGCGGCGCCGGAGACGGCAGCGGCCACGGCCGGCAAGGATGAGGATTCGGCTCCGGAGGTAACCACCAGGCTTCCCGAGATCCAGGAGGCCGAGGCCGAGATCAAGGACAGTTTCAGCTTTTCCGGCTATAACAAACAGCGGATCACCGTTGACTTCTACAAGATCGACCTGCACAATGTCTTCCGGCTCTTCAAGGAGATCAGCAACATCAACATCGTCGTCGATGAATCGGTGAGCGGCTCCCTGACCCTGGCCCTGGATAACGTGCCCTGGGATTTCGCCCTGGACATTATCCTCAACCTCAAGGATCTGCAGAAGGAGGAACGGCACAATACCATTGTCATTCTGCCCAAGGGCAAGCAGTTCAACTGGCCGGAACAGGCGGAGAACAACCTCTCCTTTGAGGCGGACGAAGAGGTCACGGCCCAGGAGGCGATCGTCATCCGTCAGAAGCAGAGTCTCTCGCCGGAGCGCATCGCCGCCAAGAAACTCATCCAGCAGGGCAGGGAAGCCGAAAAGCGTGAAGAGATCGAGCAGGCCATTGCAGCCTATTCCCAGGCCCTTGAAAAGTGGGACGACAACGATCGGCTGGCCAACCGCATCGCCTCCCTCTACCTGGTGCACCTGCGTCATAATGCCAAGGCCGCCCATTTCGCCAAAAAGGCGCTGCAGATCAATCCCAAGAACTACTCCGCCGCCCTGAATGCCGCCATTGCCCTGGCCAACATGAGAAAAGACCGGGAGGCCGGGCAGTACTTCGATCAGAGTGTCTCCGGTCCCAATCCCACCCCGGCTGCTCTGAAGAGTTATGCCGCCTACTGCGAGGACAACAAAAGGTATGACGCCGCCATCAAGCTGCTGCAGCGTCACGATGCCGTTCATGGCGAAACCCTGGACAGCCTGGTTTCTCTGGCCCGGATTTATGACAAAAAGGGGAAAAAGAACAAGGCCACCGGAATCTACAGATCCATCCTCTATTCCGGCTACCGTATACCACCGGACCTGAGAAAGTATATTCAGGGACGAATTGCCATGAAATAACCCGGTTTCATCCAGTAACCAACAAATGCAACAAGCCACGAAGGAATCCATATGAAGCACCTACTGAAAACCGGTACCTGCTGCCTGCTGCTTCTGCTGCTCTGCTCCTGTTCGGCAGGCACCAAAAACAGTGCCCGGGAATCCGTCTCCCCGCCCCCGCCGGTAGCAGCGGCAAGCGGCAAATCCAAGGACGAGGCCCGTCAGCTGCCGGTCCGTTTCCAGAGACCCGCCTATGTCACCGAGGACAAGATGGCCGATCCCGAGCTCAAGGACGTCACCGGTGAATATGAGATCAAGGTGGGCGCCAATATCACCTCCACCCGCGGGCCCCAGCCGCTCTGGGATATCCTCAAACGGCTGGCCAATCTCAAGGGCATGAATGTCAGTTGGGCCAGCGACGTCAATCAAAACGCCCTGGTGGATGTGGACATCAATGCCGACGACGGCTTTTTTACCGCCATCGACAACCTGCTGCGGCAGGTGGATTACTACCACGAGGTGATGGGCAAAACCATCGTGGTCAAGTACAAGGAAACCAAGCGGTTTCATCTGGCCCTGCCCTTCATGAAAAACAGCTATACCAGCAACACCGGCGGTAACTTCCTCACCAACCATGACTCCGCCACCGGCACCGAGGGCACGGTTAAGCTCACCAGCAGTGAAAACCAGTTTGATCCCTGGGAGAACATCAAGCTCAATCTCGATACCATTCTCGAGGTCTGGAGCGTGCGGCGTGAAGCCGAAACCGTCGGCAAGGAGTTGAGTGATGAGGAGGCCGCCAGGGCCGCCAGAACCTACGAGGCGTCCGCCAGCAAGGAGCAGAAGGACGAGAGCGAGGCAAAAACCGAGCAGAGCGTCGGTGTCACCGAACGCTCCGCCAAGGGATACTACACCATCGACAAACATATCGGCGTCATCACCGTCACCGCACCCCGGCCCACCCTGGCCAAGGTCGAGGATTATCTCAACAGTCTCAAGAAGGAACTCTACCGCCAGGTGGTGATCGAGGCCAAGATCGTCGAGGTCTATCTCCAGGATGACTCCAAAATCGGCCTTGACTGGAGTAAGCTGCTCAAGGATTTTTCCATCTCCGGCCTTGCCGAATTCGGTATCCACGGCCACAAGGATCTCGTCGAGGGTCAGGTCTATCCCTATGTGGACGACACTTACTTCTATCGCACCGATGCCGAGAGCGATCTCGACAAGGGCTACTTCGTCGTTGACCTGGATGACTTCATCACCAAGGGCAGGTTTCTGTCCAATATCAGGCTCAACAGTGCCGCCTTCAGCGTTATGATCAACGCCCTGAAGGAACAGGGAACCACCCATGTGCTTGCCAATCCCAAGATTACGGTCCTGAACGGCCAGCCGGCCATGATCAATATCGGCGAGGATGTCACCTATATCAACAAGGTCGAGGCCAAAACCGACAAAGACGGCAACGTCTCCTACTCCATCGTCACCGACAGCGTGGTGGAAGGTGTTGCCCTGGGTGTTGTCGCCTCCATTCTCGATGACGAGGTGATCCTGCAGCTCAGCCCCATCACCACGGACATCAAGGGAGACCAGGTGGAGCACCGCATCATCGGTGAAGGGGAGAATCAATCCCTCATCGGTCTGCCGCGGGTGGGGATCCGCGAGATGAATTCGACGGTACGGGTCAAAAACGGCGCCATGCTGGTGCTCGGCGGCCTCATCGACAAGGTGGAGAAAAATGAGTCCAAGATGCCGCCCCTGCTTGGAAAACTGCCGGTGCTCAAATATCTGTTTGGCTATGAACAGAAGCAGATGAGCAAACGGGAACTGGTTATCCTGCTGCAACCCAGAATCATCTGATTGATCCGGCAGCGGGATACAGGCGGATTACGGATATACCAACGACAAGAAATATCAGGAGAAAAAAATGCCACTGTCCAGGTTAGTTTGTCTCTGCGGACTTGCCCTGCTCATCATGACCGGGTGCGGCCAGACCGTACAGGAGACCCTGCATATTGCCCCCCATTCCCAGGCCCTCCATTCCGCTGAGGGAAAGAGTATCGTCATTCTGCCCTTTGCCGACTACACGCGGCACAACGATGTGCACTCCGCCCACCAGCGCCACCTGAACCTGATGGAAAATCTCACTGACCGACTGGTGACCTACGGCTATCATCTGCCGGTGCTCGAAGATGTCTTTGCCTATCTCGCCGACCACAAGATCATCAGCCTGGCGGCCTACGGCGGCGGTAAACGCTCCCAGCTGGAGGATGAACTGCAGGGAGAGTGGTCCGATGACATGAAACAGGAACTGGCGAAATACATGGGCATGGAGCAAAGCTATCGCAACCGGCTTACCGAAACCGCACCCGGCACCCACGGGCTCGATCGCCGGACGGTGGCGAAGATCGGTGACGATTTCCATGCCGACTACATTCTCCGGGGACGGATCATCCGCTACCTCTCCGGCGACGAGCACACCTGGGCGCCCTGGAAGATGGGTATTCTTCCCTTTGTCAGCGGCTCCTCGGACCAGATTCTTTTCGGCACCGCCCGATCCGACAAGTATGACAACTGGGACAACATGGCGGTGGGCGGCACCATCGGCGGTATCATCGGACATAACAGCGCACAGTTCCCCTGGCATTCCGACGGCGGCAACTCCGTGCTGGGAATCGACGGCGGGGAGCATGCCAACTCCATTTTCTGGGGAGCCGTGGGAGCCACCCTGGGGCAGATGGCCAAAAACAGCGGCAAGGTTCCCCAGGCCGTTGTCCAGTTGCGCATGTGGGCCCAGGACGCCCATTCCGGAGATGTGGTCTGGACCAACCGGGTGGATGTGCGGGTTTCGCCGGAAACCCTGTTTGCCGACCAGCGTTACGACACCCTCTTTGCCAGCGCCACCGAAAAGGCGGTGGCCACCCTGGTTGACGAGTTTGTCAGCCAGGGCCTGTAGGACCGGTTCGTTTCCCGGAAAAAAAGTAATTGATCAAGCGGCCGGGAGAGAGTTAAGCAAATCTGTAACACCTGTAATCGCTAACAAAAAAAAGCCGTCCGGTGAGCCCGGGCGGCTTTTTTTATGGGTTTGTCAGCGGCCGGCTACTGTTTTTCCGCCTGATCTTTTTGCTGTTGGGCGTTTTCGTAGAGGGCCGGAAAGTTGATGGGTTCCATGAGAAAGGGCATGAAACCACCTTCCACCGATACCTGGCTCATCACCTGGCGGGTAAAGGGAAAGAGCATCAGAGGACAGTCCACCGCCATTACCCGCTGCAGATGTTCTTCGGGGATGTTTTTCATCAGAAAAACCGCGGCATGTTCCAGCTCGACGATGAACATCACCGCATTGTCGGCATTTTCGTCGGCCACCTTGGCGGTGCAGAGGATCGTCACCTCCCAGTGATCATCATCCAGCTTTTTGTTTTCCAGCTGCAGGTTGAAGTCGATCTTGGGTTTCTGGTTCTGGGTGATGAACACTCCGGGGGCGTTTGGACTCTCGAAGGAGAGGTCCTTGATGTACATCTTCTGCATCCGGAAAACCGGTGCCTCTGCCGCATTTTTCTGTTCTTCCGTCATTGTTTCATCCTTTTTGTTTGTGTTTCAAGTTCATATCAGCGTCATCACCCACGGCAGCTGCGATCAATTCCGGTTTGGGAGCAGGATAGAGCGCATGGTTTACACACCCCGTGATCGCTTTCAGCCGGAGAGGATGCGTTGCAAAAATCCGCCGGTGTGGGATTCCCGGCAACCGGCAACCTCTTCGGGGGTGCCGGCAATCACCACCTCTCCTCCCCTGTCACCTCCTTCGGGGCCGATGTCAATGATATAATCGGCCGTCTTGATAACATCAAGGTTATGTTCGATGACAATCACCGTATTGCCGCTATCCACCAGGCGGCCGAGTACGTTGAGGAGGTGCTGGATATCGGCGGGATGGAGGCCGGTGGTGGGTTCGTCGAGGATGTAGAGGGTGCGGCCGGTGGAGCGTTTGCTCAGCTCCCTGGCCAGCTTGATGCGCTGCGCTTCACCGCCGGAGAGGGTGACCGAGGACTGGCCCAGGGTAATGTAGCCCAGCCCCACGTCGAAGAGGGTCTGCAGCCGGTTTCTGATGGGCGGAATATTGGTGAAGAACTCCAGGGCTTCCTCCACGGTCATGCGCAGGATTTCGGCGATGTTTTTTCCCCGATAGCGGATTTCCAGGGTCTCGCGATTATAGCGTTTGCCGTTGCACACCTCGCAGGTGACGTAGAGATCCGGCAAAAAGTGCATGGCGATCTTGATGACGCCGTCGCCCTCGCAGGCCTCGCAGCGGCCGCCCTTGATATTGAAGCTGAAGCGGCCCGGTTTGTAGCCCCGGGCCCGCGATTCGGGCAGCCGGGCCAGCAGCTCGCGGATGGGGGTGAGTACGCCGGTATAGGTGGCCGGATTGGAACGGGGCGTGCGGCCGATGGGGCTCTGGTCGATATCGATCACCTTGTCGATGCGGTTGAGACCGGTAATGGAAGCGTCCCGTCCGGCTCCGGAGGGTCGCCGCTGGAAATGATGCCTGACCCCTTCGTACAGGGTCTGGATGACCAGGGAGCTTTTCCCGGAACCGGAAACCCCGGTGACACAGGTCATCACCCCCAGGGGAAAGGAGACGGTGAGATTTTTCAGGTTGTTGGTGGTGGCGTTATGCACGGTGAGGCGGTGCTGTTTTCCCCGGCGTACCCTCCGTCGTTTAGCGGGGACGTCGATGTGGAGCCGGCCGTTGAGGTAGCCGCCGGTGAGCGATTCCTCACACTCCAACAATCCCGCCACCGGGCCGTTGTAGACCACCTTGCCGCCGTGCACCCCGGCGCCCGGTCCCATGTCCAGCACATGGTCGGCGGCCAGGATGGTGTCGGTGTCATGCTCGACCACGATAACGGTGTTGCCCAGGTCGCGCAGGCTCAGCAGGGTCCTGATCAGCTTGTTGTTGTCGCGCTGGTGCAGACCGATGCTCGGCTCGTCCAGAATGTAGAGCACTCCGGCCAGTCGTGAACCGATCTGCGAGGCCAAGCGGATGCGCTGGGCCTCGCCGCCGGAGAGGGTACCGGCCTTGCGGTCCAGGGAGAGATACCCCAGGCCGACGTTTTCCAGAAAGGAGAGGCGGTCGAGGATTTCCTTGAGGATGGGTCCGGCAATGATCTTTTCCCGGGCGCCGAAGTCGATTTTTCCCAATTCCCTGATCAGGAGGGAGATGCTCATGGCGGTGAGCTCGTTGATGGCCCAGGGGCCGATGCGTACCGCCAGGGGCTCGGGCTTGAGACGTGCCCCATGGCAGGAGGAACAGGGCTGCTCGTTCATGTAGCGGCCCAGTTCCTCGCGGATCATGGCGGAATTGGTCTCCTTGAAGCGGCGGTCAAGCTGGGGAATGACACCTTCATACACGGTATAGGAGGTGAGCTGCCGCCTTCCCTTGCGGTAATGAAAGCGGATCTCCTGGCCGTCTGAACCGTAAAGCAGGATCTTGCGGATTCCGGCGGGCAGTTTCCTGAAAGGGGTGTGGATGTCGAAGTCGTAATGGGAGGCCACGGCAATCAGCATCTGGCCGCTGTAGGTGCTCATGGAGCGGTTGCCCCAGGGTACGATGGCGCCTTCATACAGGCTGCGGTCCGGGTCCGGCACCACCAGATCGGGGTCGAAAAACTGGCGCACCCCCAGGCCGCCGCAGTCGGGGCAGGCACCGATGGGGTTGTTGAAGGAAAAGAGCTGGGTGGAGAGCTCGGGAACACTGATGCCGCAGCGGTGACAGGCGGCCTTTTCGCTGAGGAGCAGTTCCTCGCCGCCGTCGGGAAAGAGAAGCAGGGTGGTGCCGTCGGTGAGGGCCACGGCCGTGGCGATGGAATCACCCAGCC
>Ga0256914_1001345_pt1 | contig 22578 bp, 20 predicted proteins | sample HulkmetaG_FD_191571 | JGI IMG/M metagenome (GOLD analysis project Ga0256914, IMG submission 191571) | Hydrothermal chimney microbial communities from Main Endeavour vent field at the Juan de Fuca Ridge, Pacific Ocean - Hulk | ecosystem: Environmental > Aquatic > Marine > Hydrothermal vents ... | reverse complement strand
TTTGTCTGCGTCATCGCGGTGGCCACCCCCGAGGGCGTGCTGCACTTTACCGAAGGTGTGTGCCCGGGCGAGGTCATCCCCGAAGCCCGAGGCACCCACGGCTTTGGCTACGATCCAATTTTCTGGCTACCCGAGCGGGGGCTCACCATGGCTGAGTTGGCCCCTGAAGAAAAAAACCGCCTCAGCCATCGCGCACGCGCGGCCCGCGCCATTCGCCCCATTTTGTTGGCCTTGGCCGCTCAAACCCACCCAACAAAAAAGCCGCGCTAAGCGGCCTTTTATGCCCGAGGGCTATTTTCTGTTGGGGGGCGCGCCGCGCTTTCAATCGGGCTCATGCCCCTCTGCAGCGGCTTCCCGCTGGCGCTCGGCTTCCCAGCGCGCGATGAGCGCCCGTTCTTCTGGGGTCAGCGCCGCCTGGGCCAGCAGGTCTGGGCGGCGTTCCCACGTGCGGCGCAACGACTGCTCTCGTCGCCAGCGGGCGATGCGGCCATGATCGCCGGAGCGCAACACTTCGGGCACTTCCCACCCTCGAAAGACCGGCGGGCGGGTGTAGTGAGGGTGTTCCAACAAGCCGGCCGCGTGGGAATCTTTCGCCGGGGCCTCGGGGTCGCCCAGCACCCCCGGAAGCAGCCGCACCACCGCATCCAAGACCACCAGCGCGGCCAATTCGCCACCGGTGAGGACGTAATCGCCAATGGAAATTTCGTCGGTCACCAAGTGTTGCCTTACCCGCTCATCAACCCCTTCGTAGCGCCCACACAGCAGCGCGAGGTGAGGTTGCTGCGCCAGTTCGCGGGCCACGGCTTGGGTGAAAGGGCGCCCCTGGGGGGTCAGCAGAATGACCGGGCAGGTGGGCGGGCTTCCCAACACGCCCTCTACGGCTTTGAAAATCGGCTCGGGTTTCATCACCATGCCCCCCCCACCGCCGTAAGGCTCATCGTCCACGACGTGGTGTTTGTCGGTGGTCCAGTCACGGATGTTGTGCAAATGGATTTCCGCCAACCCCCGCGCGCGGGCACGGGCGATGATGCTGACATCAATATAAGGGTGAAACACTTCGGGGAACAGGGTGAAAATGTCAAAACGCATGGATTACGGCTCCGGCGATTCACCCGGGTAAGTGACCTCTACCACTTCGCCGTGATGATTGATTCGCACCCGAAAGCCCAACATGCCCATATAGGCTCGGTGTTCTTCGGGGATGCCCACGGCCAAGATTTCGTCAATGTGCTGATCCAGGTTTTTGAATTGCATTTCTAAGGCGGCCTTGCTAAAGGGGTCGTCTTGGCCTAACCATTTGGCGGCCTGTTCGGAGAGCAAATCTTCGTGGCCCTCTACCAAGGCAAAGAGCTGCTGCAAAACCTGACGGTCCACCTGCTCGGCAGGAATATGGCGACGGAAGCCCGCGTCGTCCACCACGTAGCAGGGCTCGTTGCCCACGTAGGCGACTTCCACGGGGCGGTCTTCCTCATCAACAATCAAACCGGCAAAGAGAGGCTCTCGGCGGGTCATTGGTGAATCTCCACAAGCGTTCCGGCGTCTTTTTTGTAGGCGTATTGTTCCCGATAGGGCACCACGGGGGTCGTCCAACGATAAATCCATTTGGCTGCGGTGGGGCTGAGGTTGAGGCAGCCGTGGGAACGCGGCTTGCCGAAGTCGTTGTGCCAGTAGGTGCCGTGGAAAGAAATGCCGTTTTCAGTAATATAACACACCCAAGGGATGCCGGGGAGGTCATAATCGGGGGCGGCACGGTTACCGGCCGCCATATGGCGATAGGGGCGCTTGTGAAAGGTGCGGAACGTGCCCACGGGCGTGCCAAAATAGCCCATTCCTGTCGCGGTTTTGGCGGCATAAACAGCCCGCCCCCCCTCGTAGGCCGTCACGATCTGCCGGGTCAAATCCACCCGCAAGCGTTTCTCCTCAGGCGGGACGTGAGGCGAAAGGGGCGCCACGTCGGCCGGCTTGAGAATCCGAATATGGCGGGCTGGAGCGTAGTAGTAGGTTTCCTGCCATTTGTCATCTTCGATGCGATACCACACTTGGCCCTGCGCGTCTTGCACGGCGCCCACGACCCAATGCGTGGTCGCGTAATAAAGGCGATAAACCGGTGGGCGGGTGCGCTCCACGCTCCGATACGCATCCGTAAAGGGAACCGTCACCTCGGCCAACAGCCCCCCCTCGGGAATGCTCTGCGGCGCGTTGAGCTCCACCCTCACCGGCTGAACGCCCCCCGAGTGCACATACCCCTGGTGAGGGATGTAATACCACAGCCGATTGTAAGCCGGCTCTTCGTCTCCCACCACCACGGCTTCAATGGGGAAGACATGGTCGTGCCAAAGGCGGGTCAAACGCTTGGCTTTGAAAGAAGGCTTGTCATACAAGTCCACGAAGTCATAAGCCACTCGCCCGCGTTGGTCAGCGGGCATGGCCACAAATCGCGCGCTGTACGCCGGCAGCACCATGCCCAAAAGGCCCAAACCCGCCAGTTTGAGAACATCGCGGCGGGTTAGGCGAGCGGGGAGCAAATCTTCAGGGAGTGTCATGGGCCGAACGACCTCTCAACCCTAAAATCCGAACCAACGCGGGGGTGGTTTAGGCTGGGCAGGCACAGCGCCCCAGGCGAGGCTTCGCGCGGGAACGCACCCACGCGGCTCAATAGTGAATGTGCACCACCGTGCCCAAAGGCGCCCAATCGAAAAGCCAACCCGCCTCATCGGTGCGCATGTTGATGCAACCGTGGCTCATCGGCACCCCAAAGTTATGATGCCAATAAGTGCCGTGGATGCCATAGCCCAAATAAAAATACATGGTGTAAGGCACGTTGGGGAGGTAATAGCCAGGGCCGGCCATGTCTGCGTAGCGATATTTGACGTAGATGTGATACGTGCCGGTGACCGTCGGATAAGCGGGCACGCCCGTAGAAACCACAAATGCCCGAATCAACTGGGTGCCCACGTAGGCATACAAACGCTGGCGGCTCAGGTTGACATCAATCCACTTATCGTTGGGTCCCACACCGGGGGGCAGCCCTCGTGCACCCGAAGGAAGCGTCACCGCGGGGATGGGGGTGGGGCGCGGGGTCGGCGTTGCCGTGGGGATGGGGGTCGGGGTGGGCGTGGGGGAAGGCTCTGGGGTGGGCGTGGGGGTCGGGGTGTTGGTGGGGGTCGGCGTAATCGTGGGTTTGGAAACCACGTTGGGTTGAGGCTGCGGGCGGGCCAAGGCCAAGGTACGCGTCGGCAGGTCGGCAGCCCACGCCCAACCCACCAACACCAATGCCGCCAAAACCACCAACGGCATCAGGCTCAACCTGGGGCGCGCGTAGTGCTCCGGCGGGGCAGGCGGGGCGACTTTGACCGCCACGGTTTGCCGTTCGCGCAAGCGCCGCACAGCCCACGCCATGCCTCGGCGGGCTCGTCGGCTGCGTGGGTTGATTTCCAGGGCGCGCTCCAAATAGCCGATACTGGCCCGCGGCGATTGAGCCAGCGCCGCCAACAACAGCCAGGGGTCTTCCCAATGGGGGGCCAAACTGGCTGCGCGTGCGGCCAGCCGCCGCGCCTCGCGTTTCTGGCCCCGCCGCGCGGCCCGAGAAGCTTTTTGAAGCAACAACTTGGCTTCCGGAGAGGGCTTCTGGCTCATGGCGTCGCCTTGGGTGTCGTTGTCGGGGTTGGCAATTCCACCGGTTCGTTGCGCAAATAGCAGAGAATGCCGTTGACAATGCCTTGCGCGACCACGTCAGGATGATGGACCAGCAAATTGTTATCCATCCCCAGGAAGCCGGTCTCGATGATGACCGCGGGGGTGGTGGGGGCGATTTCCTGGAAGGCATGGTAATTGATCATGTGACGGCTTACGCTGGTGCCATGATAGGGCAAACCGGTTGCGGCCTGGTAGCGCGCGTCAAGGCAGGCTTTCAGGTGCAACGATTCGACCAACTGGGTGGTGTTCCCCTCGCCGCCGGCTGGGGCGGTCTTGAACCCTGTGTAATTCGGGTTCGGGTCACACACATCTGCGTGAATCGAAACCAACGCGACTGCTTTGTAGCCTTTCAGGCGCGGGTCGAATTCTTCCAACAAATCCGCGTGATAGCCGGCCTTTTGCAAATCGGCCTGGACGCGCAGAGCAATGTTGTGGTTGACTTCGGCCTCGGTCAACCCATCGGGGCAGGTCGCGCCCGGGCCGTAACCCCAGTGGCCTGAGATGATGCCAATCCGCAGGGTGGGCGAGCCCGTAGGGGTGGGCAAAAGCGCGGCCTGATACCCTTGCGGGCGCTCGGTGCGCCACCACGCCAACTGCCGCAACGAAAAATTGGGGAGGTCGCTGGGCGTCCACGCCACCAGCAACAGAGCAATCATCGCAGCCCAGAAAACGCCGCGCAAAAACAGGCTCAACGCACTCTCGCGTTCAAGCGTGCCATGCGAAGCATCGTGTTGAGAAGCCGACATAAAACACCAACCATCCACCACAAAGGCTGCGTTCAGCCCTTGCAGTAATCATGCCATCGCCGCGCACAAGCCACGGAAACGCCGCCGCACGGCCTGCAAGGCTTGTTGTGCTCGGCGCCGCTCTGTGTCCGCAAGGGGCAGCGCGGCAAATTCCGCCTCATCTAACACCACTTGGCGACCATCCGCGCGCACCACTAAATCCAAGGCCAAATCCCGATAGGCGATTTCCGCGGCCGTCCACGGCAAAGGCTCACCAATGTTCGCGTACCAGCCGCGCAAACGCCCTTCCGCTTGGGCATACACGGCCAAAATATTGTACCAGCGATTGGCGTAATACGTTTCTACAAAGCAATCCCCCGTCGCGAGCAAAAGCCCACCGACCCGCATTGTGGGCATCTGGAATATCGCGGCCACGGTCACGCTCTGGGGGCCGCGCCACAACACCCGCGCCGGATAGCGGTACACTTCCCGCCAAGCAGCATCCAGTTTGCGCACGGTCACGCGCGCGCCGCGCGCCCGAGCACAAGGCGATGTTCTCACCTTCATGGCAGCACTTCGTCCCTTGCCAGGCGAGCCTCCGCGCGGCCCTTAAACCCACCGTAGGGGCGGCCCCACCCTGCCGCCCCTACGGCCTCAAGGCCACCTCAAAGCCCCGCCGGCGTCAGGCTTTTTGAATGCCCAAGGTCACCTTGCCGCCCGCGGCTTCGGCCACGAAAGCGCCTTCGGGCGGCGGCGCGGCCGTCATTTCCACGGCCAGCACTTCGCCCATGATTTCGTCGCGGAAGGCTTCTACGGCTTGGGCAATTTCTGCAGGGGCTTGGTAGGTCAAGCGGATGCGGTCGGCCACTTCCAAGCCGGCCTCTTTGCGCGCGTTTTGCACCCAACGCACGAAGTCACGCGCCAGCCCTTCTTGCCGCAGTTCGGGGGTGATTTCGGTGTTCAACGCGGCCAGGTAAGCCCCTTCAGAGGCCACCGTCAGGCCGCCGTGGGCTTCCATGATGACTTCCACTTCGTCGGGCAAAATTTCATAGGTTTGGCCTTCGACTTCCACGGTCACCGGCTGGCCTGCGAGCAGTCGCTGCGCGGCTGGCTCCGCTTCCAAGGCCAAGATGGCCTGCCGCACCTTGGGGAACAAGCCTTTGTATTTCTGCCCCAGTTGTTTGGGCAGCGGCTTCAGACGATAGGAAACCGCCTCGCCTTGCCCGCTGAGCACCCGCACGCGCTTGACGTTGAGCTCTTCGGCCAGCAGGTCGGCGTAGCGGGTGACCACATCTTGCTCGGAAGCCCGCCCCACCGCGAACGCGGCTTCCTGCAAAGGCTGGCGCACTTTGATGCCCGCTTTGTTGCGCGCAGCATGCCCCAGGGAAACCAATTTGAGCACCAGCGCCATCTCGCGGTTGAGGGTTTCGTCGATGACCGCGGGGTCGTAGGTCGGCCAGTCGGCCAGGTGGACGGACTCGGGCGCGTCGGCATCGACCGAGCGCACCAGGTTTTGGTAGAGTTCCTCGGCCATGAAGGGCATGGCCGGCGCGATGAGTTTCGCCACGGTCACCAGCGCCTCGTAGAGGGTGCTGTAGGCGGCGTGTTTGTCCGCGTCTGAGGCGCTCTTCCAGAAACGGCGGCGGCTGCGGCGCAAATACCAGTTGGAAAGCCGCTCGACAAAGGCTTCCACCGGCCGGGTGGCGTTGAGCGCGTCGTAGGCTTCGTAGGCTTCGGTGACCTGCTTGGTGAGGGCGTGGAGTTCCGAGCGCAGCCAGCGGTCGAGCTCGGTGTAGGCGGGCGGCTTTTCGGGGGAAGGGGTCCAGCCATCCAGCGCGGCGTAGGTGGTGAAGAACGCGTAGACGTTCCACAAAGTGAGGGAGAAGTTGCGCACGGTGTTCCCCACCAAATTGACGGAAAAACGCTTGCTGTCGCCTGGCGGGCCTGCGGAGAAGAAGTACCACCGCAGCGCGTCTGCACCGTGGACGTCGAGGACATCCCACGGGTCCACGATGTTGCCCCGCGATTTGGACATTTTGAGGCCGTTTTCGTCCAAAATGAGCCCCAAGCAGACGACGTTTTTGAAGGCGATGTCGTCGAAGAGCAAGGTGCTGATGGCATGGAGGGAGTAGAACCACCCGCGGGTTTGATCTACGGCTTCGCAGATGTAATCGGCAGGGTGCTGTTTTTTGAAAATTTCTTGATTTTCGAAGGGGTAGTGCCATTGCGCGACCTGCATGGCGCCGGAATCGAACCAGACGTCGATGAGTTCGGGGACGCGCTTCATCTCGCCGCCACATTGCGGGCAGGCAAAGGTGACCTCGTCGACGTAGGGGCGGTGCAGGTCCAGGTTGCTCAGGTCGCGGCCGGCCAGTTCCGAAAGTTCGGCCACGGAGCCCACGGCGTGCTGATGGCCGCATTCCTGGCATTGCCACACAGGCAAAGGCGTGCCCCAGTAGCGTTCCCGGCCCAAGGCCCAGTCAATGTTGTTTTCCAGCCAGTTGCCGAAGCGGCCGTGTTTGATGTGTTGGGGCACCCAGTTGATTTTCTCATTGAGCGCGACCAAGCGGTCTTTGCGTGCGGTGGTGCGGATGTACCACGTCGGGCGCGCGTAGTAGAGCAGGGGGGTGCCGCAGCGCCAGCAGAAGGGGTAGCTGTGGGTGTATGTTTCCGCGCGGAACATCAGGCCGCGTTTTTGCAGGTCTTCGATGATGAGGGGGTCGGCGTCTTTGAAGAACATGCCCGCCCAAGGGCGCACTTCGTCCACAATGGTGCCATCGGGTTTGACGGTGTTGATGACCGGCAGGTCATATTTGCGGGCCATTTCCATGTCGTCGGCGCCGAAGGCAGGGGCCATGTGGACCAGGCCGGTGCCGTCTTCGGTGGTCACGAAGTCAGCCAACACCACAAAGTGGGCGGGTTTTTCGGGCGGCACGAAGGTGTAAAGGGGCTGATAGCGCTTGCCTTTGAGGGCCTTGCCGGGGAAGGCGGCCACGATTTCGACCGGCTCATCGCGGAAGACTTTCTCCAGCAGCGGATGGGCGACGATGAGGTATTCTTCGCCGCCGTCGGGCAGGGTGCGTTTGACTTTGACGTATTCCACCTCGGGGTGGGCTGCCACAGCAACGTTGGCCGGCAGCGTCCACGGCGTGGTCGTCCATACCAGCAGGGCGGTGTCGGGTTCGTCTTTCAAGGGCAGGCGAACATAAACCGAGGGGTCTTCGGTGTCTTTGTAGCCCAAGGCAACTTCGTGGTCGGCCAAGGGGGTGCCGCAGCGCGGGCAGTAGGTGACCACCTTGTGCCCGCGATAAATCAAGCCCTGTTCCCAAAACTGCTTCAAAATCCACCACACGCTTTCGATGTATTCGTTGTGGTAGGTGACGTAAGCGTGCTCCATATCCACCCAAAAGGCAATCCGCTCGGTGAGTTTTTCCCAATCTTGGATGTACTCAAACACCGATTGGCGGCAAAGTTCGTTGAACTTGGCCACGCCATAGGCTTCGATTTGGCGCTTGTTGGTGAAGCCGAGTTTCTTTTCGACTTCGATTTCGACGGGCAGGCCGTGGGTATCCCAACCGCCGCGGCGGATGATGTGGTAGCCGCGCATCACGCGATAGCGCAGGAAGATGTCTTTGAAAGAACGCGAAAGCACATGGTGCACCCCGGGCTTGCCGTTGGCCGTGGGCGGGCCTTCGTAAAACACAAACTCTGGGCCCCCGCGGCGGGTTTCTTCGGTTTTGTGGAAGATGTCATGGTCGCGCCAGAATTTGAGATGGCGCTCTTCCATCGCGGGCAAATTCACCTTGGGGGAAACGGGCTTGAAAGGCATGGAAGACCTCCTAAGTTGGTTGCTTGGTTGCTTGGTTACTTGGTTACCTGGTTACTTGGTTGCGTGGTTACTTGGTTACTTGGTTGCGTGGTTAGTTGGTTGGGTGGTTAGTTGGTTGGGTGATTCTGGGCGCTTGGCGCTTTAACCACAAAACGCTCTCATCCCATGCAGGGACGAGAGCGCGTACTCCCGCGGTACCACCCTGGTTCCCACCCCAGTGGGGCGGGCACTCGGTCGGGCACGGCCTGGGGGGCTTATGCCCGCGCCCTGGTAACGGAGGGCGAGACCGGCGCCCCTACTGAGGGCCTGCGAGCCCCGTTCGGTTTGCGGCTCCGGAGGGATTTTCAGCCTGCGGTCGCCACCCGGCTTCCACCATCCCGGGCTCGCTGCGGACGGGTCACAGACTTACTCGTCTCCATCAACGCCTTTTTGCTTGTGTGAGCAAATTATGCCACAAGAAAGGTTCGGGGTCAACCTTCCCGGCCTGCTGAGATAAAGGCGCCCAGACACAACCCAAGCCCACTCAATGACCCACAACCCTTCAGCCCCTCAGGCGGCCACGGTCGCGCTTTAGCCTGCCGGCCGGCTCGCCGCGCAGGGGCGAGTTCCTGTAGTAAAATAGCAACAGCAAGGCTCTCCGCAAAATCATTGCATCAACACAGGAGGTGCATCATGAAAGCCGCCAAAGTGCTGGGTTGGGCATTGGCTATTTTAGGCGCGTGGATGTTCGCTTCGCCCTTTGTGTGGGGTTACGCGGCCTCAGGCATCGTAGCCGAAGCCGTCCTCGTCGGCATTTTGTGGGTCGTTTTTGGCCTTTGGATTGCGCTCACCGACCGCGGGGAAGCCGTCGTGCTCTTGGCGTGGCTCAGTGCGCTGCTGGGCGCGTGGGCGATGGTTGCGCCGGCCATCCTCGGCTATGGGCAGGTGACCGCGGCGTTGTGGAACGACCTCATCGTGGGCTTCTTGGGGATGGTGTTGGGCGCTTGGGCGGCCTACAATGCCCCCGAAAGCACCCCAGCCCCTCAACCCGCCGCCCACCACTAAACCCTTCGGAAGTTTAACTGCGCGGCGAGGCAAATTTTCTTGACACCCCCTTCCCTCTCAGGTACAATTTGCCTCGCTGCTTGGATGGGCCTGTAGCGCAGTTGGGAGCGCGCTTCAATCGCACTGAAGAGGTCGCGGGTTCGAATCCCGCCAGGTCCACTAAGGTGGACAAGACCGCCTGAACATGATAAAATCAACGCCACAACATCGTGGGCCCATGGCGCAGTTGGGAGCGCGTCTCAATGGCATTGAGAAGGTCGAGGGTTCGAGTCCCTCTGGGTCCACCAACCCCGCACCCGGTCCACGAACCGGGTGCTACTTTCGTAAGCACCATTGACAACCCCATACATTCGAGCAGGAGTAGTAAGCCATCGGCGCAGCGAGCCGGGGAAGGTGGGAGCCCGGCGCGGCACCCTCGCCGAGTGCCCCAAGGCCGAACTCGCCTGCGGCTTCCTGAGCGGAAGCCTTCCCGCCGATGAACCGTGGTAGTCGGCGGCGGGTGCGCCCGTTATCGCGCCCCGAGGGGCCGCAGTTTCACTGCGGCAACCAGGGTGGTACCGCGGAGGCCCACCACGCCTTCGTCCCTGAAGGGACGAAGGCGTTTCTTTTTCCTCCCCCTCGGGCCACACCGCCGCGCGCCGGCCACCGTCGGCGCGGCTTCCCTCGCCAAACCCCTTTGCAACCTCAACTTCGCTGTACGCCCTTCATACTCTACGATCCCGCTTTTGGAGGTGGCTATGACCCAGCCCTACGACCCTGCCGCAATCGAACCCAAATGGCAAGCCAAATGGGCCGCCGATGGGCTTTACCATGCCGATGTAAACCCCAACAAAACCAAACACTACGCGCTCACCATGTTCCCCTACCCCTCAGGGAACCTGCACATCGGCCACTGGTACGCCATGACGCCCTCAGACGCCCGGGCCCGCTACATGCGCATGAAGGGCTACAATGTGCTCTTCCCCATTGGCTTCGACGCCTTTGGCTTGCCCGCGGAAAACGCAGCCATCAAACGCAACATCCACCCCCGGGAATGGACATACAAAAACATTGACAACATGCGCCGCCAACTTCGCAGCATGGGCGCCATGTTTGACTGGCGCCGCGAAGTGGTCACCTGCGACCCAGAATATTACCGCTGGAACCAGTGGTTCTTCATCCAGTTCTACAAACACGGCTTGGCCTACCGCAAAAAATCGCCCGTTGATTGGTGCCCCACCTGCAACACCACCCTGGCCCGCGAACAAGTGATTGGCGAAGAACGGCTCTGCGAACGCTGCGGCACCCCCGTCATCAAGAAAAACCTGGAACAGTGGTTCTTCCGCATCACCGACTACGCAGAAGAACTCAAACGCTTTGACGGCCTCGACTGGCCCGAACGCATCAAAACAGCCCAACGCAACTGGATTGGCAACCGCTCTGAAGGCGCCAATGTCATCTTCAAAACCGAACAAGGCCACACCCTGGAAATCTTCACCACCCGCCCCGACACCCTGTGGGGCGTCACTTTCATGGTGTTGGCCCCCGAACACCCCATCATTGACGAAATCACCGCAGCGCCTCAGCGGGCTGAGGTCGAAAAATATCGCTTCCAGGCCGCACGCTTCTCAGATATGGAGCGCCAAGCCGAAGAACGCGAAAAAACCGGCGTCTTCACCGGCGCCTATGCCATCAACCCCGTCAACGGCGAAAAAGTGCCCATCTGGATTGCCGACTACGTCCTCATGTCGTATGGCAGCGGCGCCATCATGGCCGTGCCCGCCCACGACCAACGGGACTTTGAATTTGCCAAAAAATACGGCCTGGAAATCAGACCGGTCATCTTCCCCCTGGACGAAGAAGGCAACCCCATCCCCTTAGACGCAGCCACCATGCAAGAAGCCTACCCCGGCCCCGGCGTCATGGTCAACAGCGGCCCCCTCACCGGCACCCGCATCGTCAAAGGCAAAGGCTGGGATGACCCCGGCATCCTCAAAGTCATCGAATGGTTGGAAGCCCAAGGCTTTGGCAAGCGCGGCGTCAACTACCGCCTGCGCGATTGGCTGATTTCCCGCCAACGCTATTGGGGCACGCCCATCCCAATGGTATATTGCGAAAAATGCGGCTGGAACCCCGTGCCCGAAGACCAACTCCCGGTCGAACTGCCGGAAGACATCGAATGGCGCCCCACAGGCGAAAGCCCCCTCAAATTCCACCCCACATGGAAACACACCACCTGCCCCGTATGCGGTGGCCCGGCCGAGCGCGAAACCGACACCATGGACACATTCATGGATTCCTCATGGTATCACTTGGGCTACCTCAACCTCCACGCTCGCGACCAAGCCCCCTTCGAGCAAAAGGAATACGCTTACTGGTTCCCGGTAGATACTTACACCGGCGGGGCCGAACACGCAACCATGCACCTCCTCTATGTGCGCTTCTTCCACAAAGCCCTGCGCGACCTGGGCATCGTGGAAGGGGACGAACCGATGATCCAACTGCGCAACCAAGGCGTGGTGCTGGGCGAACCCCGCGACGGCCACTTCGTAACCATCCGGGGCCACTGGCAAGACAACGCCTTCATCGCCGAAAGCATCGAAGCCCTGCCCTATGACACCCCCAGCGAGCAATGGCCGCCCTTCGGCACAGACGAACACGAAATCCGCGGTGAGGTGTACGCGCGCGACGAAAAAACCATCAAAGTCCGCATCAACCCCTATCGCGAAGGCGAAGACCCCAAGCGCGATGCCCAACTGGTCGTGGTGCAAGTCTCCGAGCAGACCAGCGTCCACATCCCCGGCGTGGAAAACCCCCGCCACCTGGATTTGGTCTATCACCTGGAACCGGAAAAAATGTCCAAATCCAAGGGCAATGTGGTGGACCCCGACGACCTGGTCGCCCGCTATGGCTCGGACACGGTGCGGGCTTACCTCATGTTCTTTGCCCGGTGGGATTTAGGCGCGCCCTGGAACAGTCAAGGCATCGAAGGCATCGTGCGCTGGCTCCGGCGGGTGTGGAACCTCTTCACCGAAACCGCCCAAGCCACACCGCCGGCTTCCCCCAACCCCGAAGCCGTGCGCGCCTTGCGGCGCAAAGTGCATCAAACCCTGGCGCGGGTCACCCACGATTTCGATACGTTTGAGTTCAACACCATCGTGGCCGCCCTGATGGAACTGCTCAACGAAATGCAAAAAGCCCGCCAGGCAGGGCTGGCTGGCTCTGAGGCCTGGCAGGAGGCCTTAGACCTCTACGTCCGCATGATGGCCCCAATCACCCCCCACATTGCCGAAGAGCTCTGGGTAGAAGTATTGGGCAAACCCTACTCCATCCACAACCAGCCCTGGCCTGAAGTGGACGAAGAAGCGACCAAAGAAAGCGAAGTGACCTTGGTCATCCAGGTCAACGGCAAAGTACGCGACCGCATCACCGTGCCCATCGGCATCAGCAACCAAGAAGCCCAAGAGCTGGCCCTGGCCAGCGCGGCTGTCCAACGTCATCTCAAAGGCAAAAGCCCGCGCAAAATCATCGTGGTGCCCAACAAACTGGTCAACATCGTGGTGTAGCCCAACGGCCACCCCCTCAGCAACCCCACGGCCCCAGCAAACACGCTGGGGCCGTTTTGCTCTCACAGGGCGGGGCTGCAGCCCCTCAGCCTGCGCCGGCCAGAAAATGGGGCGCACCCGCCTGGGGGAACAAACAACCGCGACCGCAAAGCCTCTCTGCCAGGTTCCCCTGCCCGTGAGCGCCACCCGCCGCGCACAAGCGGCCCAGGCTATGCGGCCGTGCGGCTCCAGTGCACGCTGGCAAGGCCAAACAGCACACAAGCAATGTTGATAAAACCGTTGATCAAACCATCGGCCAACGATTGCGTGTAGATGCCATGCTGAAAGTTGAAACTGAAATCCAGCAAGCCTAAAAAGACCAAAGCCCCACCCGCGGCAGCCGTCCAAATGCGGGCATCTTGGCTCCCACGGAAATTGGCCCTGGCCGCCCGCACCAGCAAGGGCGTCAACCACACCAAATCAGGCAGTGGGAAGGACGTCTCAAAGGCCAGATAAATCGGGCTGTTATGAGGGTCGTGCAACGTGACGGCAAAGAAAAACGCCCACCAGAGCACGATTCCCAGGGCAAAGACGGTTTGGATGCGTCCCATGGTTTTTGCTGTCATGCTTTCCTCCAAAGGCGTGGGATCAACATAGGCACTTGCTGCCGATAGCGCGCGTAAGAAGCGCCATAGATGGCCAAGAGTTTTTGCTCTTCCCAATGGGCACCCAGCACGATATACACGGTCAGTGCCGCGTAAAACAGCGCGCTGTTGAGGGTCATTACGGGCATCGCCCACAGGAAGAGCAGGCTTCCGGTGTACATCGGGTGTCGGACCCAGCGGTAGGCGCCCCGCACGACCAAAACCTCTGCCTCTTGCGGCTCAGGTTTCAAACCCAAAAACACCCACAAGTCTGTGCGCCGTGCGGCGTCCACGGCCAGCCACAAGCCACCTACCTGCAAAGCCACGGCGCCATAGCGCCACGGGGGGCGCAAGGTGTAGAGCACCCAATCAGGAAGGGCAGCAGGTACGGCCAACAAGGGGAACAACAAAGCAGTGAAAAGAGCGTTATAGCCCAAACGATACCAACGGGCGACGGACTTTCCAAAAACCCGAGCGACCCAGGCCTTGACCTTCAACGAGGCCAAAGCCGAGTGCAAACCGCCATACACCCCTACCGCGCCAAAGATGTAAACCGCGTGCTTCCACACCGCCCATTCTACCATTCAAGCCTCCCAAGGGGGGAAGGCAAACGCCCCGCCCAAACCTACCGGGCGGGGCGCGAAAGGGCCCAACGGGGCTTATTCAAAAATCCATTTGTCCACGTCGCGGGTCCAAGAAACCAGCTCTTCGGGCTTGAACCACAAAGCCACCTCTTTTTCACCATTTTCGGGCGAATCGGAAGCATGGGTGAGGTTTCGGCCGACTTCCAAACCGAAGTCGTGGCGGATGGTGCCAGGGGCGGCCTCGGTGGGGCGGGTGGCGCCCATGGTTTGCCGCACTGCGGCAACCGCGTTGGGGCCTTCCCACACCATGGCCATCACCGGCGCAGAGGTGATGTATTCGATGAGGCCATCGTAAAAAGGCTTGCCTTTATGCACCGCGTAGTGGGTTTCTGCCAGTTCACGGCTCACCTGCATGAATTTCGCAGCCACCAAGCGCAGGCCGCGGCGCTCTAAGCGCGAAATCACCTCGCCAATCAGCCCACGCTGTACGCCATCGGGTTTGACCAAAACAAGGGTGCGTTCCACCAGCAACCTCCTGTGTGAGAATGTTGCGCTAATTGTACCATTGCCCTTGGCGTGCGAGGGGGGTCATGGCTCGCACGGGTTTTGGGTCGCCACCCACAGATGTTGGCCGTCAGTGGTCAACGCAATCCAACCACAATGGTCGGTGCGCAACAGCGGATAGTCCTGCAAAGCCTGCAACAACAGGGGGTCAGGCCGACCTGTAGGGTCAGCCTGCTGCACGCTCAGGAAGAGCACCTGCGGTGCGAGCCGCACAATGAGGTCAGGGGGGTTGAGAGGCGCGTAACCGCTTTCCGTCAAGAGCAAACCACTCACAGGGGCCAGGGTGTCTGCTTCCTGATAAAGTTGGGTGAGGGTATCGAAATCCAACCCCAGCGGCAACAACAGCCGAAAGCGCTGCCAAGAAAGCAAAAACACACCGCCCCGTGCCGAGGTGGCCCACACCGTGAGCCGCGCCCCTTGCCCCAAATCCAACACCTGCCCGGGCTGCGCCTGCACGATGGGCACCCCTTTCGCCTCCAATTGGGCTTGCAGGGCCCGCGCCGCGGAAGAGAGGGCCGGCCTGCCAGCCCACAACACCTGCTGCGGGGCATAAGGCGCCAACACCCTCAACAGCCCTTGGGTGTCTTCCTGGCGAGGGGAGCCCACAACCCACCAATCCAAACCTGCCCCCGCGGGCAAAAACCGCCCCAAACCTGCGGCCAAATCCGAGCCGCGCGCCCCGCCCCCCAACAACATCACCCGCCCGGTGGGGGAACGCACCACCACGGCCTCGCCATTGCCGACATCCAACCACACCACATGCAAATAGCCATCGGGCTGGGCCAACGCGCGCCGCCACACCCCCACAACCACCACAGCCAAAAGTGGTAGTGCCCAGAGCCGCCACTTTGCCATCGGCAGATGCTCGGCCAAAACCTCCCGCCGCTGCCAGAGCGCCAGCCCCCCAAGCAAAACCGCGTAATAGGCCACCACCTTGGCCAGCCCAAAATCTGCCACAGCCCAAGTCGTGAACGGCAGACGCGCGAAAGCCTCCACCACACGAATGGTATAAGCCGCCAAAGGCCACACCAGCCAAGCCAACGGGCGCCCCAAAGGGAACCAAACCAACGCCAGCATCAACGCCGCCCCCGCACCGACCATCAGCGGGGCTTGCACCGGCAAAATGGCCGGGTTGGCCAAAAACGCTATCACAGAAATCGTCCGAAAATGATACGCGCTAATAGGCAACGTGGCTATTTGCGCGGCTAACGTGAACAGGAAAAACTCCCCCAGCGGCGCACCCAGCCGCTGCGCCAAGGCAGGCGACCCCCAGCGCGCCAGCCAGCCCTCAACGGCCTCTTGCATAGGCTGAGCAAAACGCAGCAGCCCCCAAGTCGCGGCAAAAGAAAGTTGAAATCCGACATCCCACAACACATGGGGGTGCCACAACGCCATCAAAGCAGCCGTCAACGCCAGCGTGGTGTAGGCATGTTGGCGGCGCCCCAATTGCAGCGCGGCCATGCCCAGCCACCCCATGATAGCCGCCCGCACAACCGCGGCATCGGCCCCCACCAACACCGTATACAACCCCACAGCCACAGCCGCGGCCAAAGTCCCCTTCCCGCGCCCCCACCACCGCCCAAACAGGCTGAGAAACAACCCGGCCAAAATAGTGATGTTGAAACCACTAATCGCGATGATGTGCGCGGTGCCCGTCTGCCGGAAGGCCGCGTAGAGAGCCGCGGGGATGCCCTTATCCAAACCCAGCAAAATGCCGGCCAGCAGGTCGTGTTCGGGTGCAGGCCAAAGCCGCTGCACCACACGATACGCGCGCGCCCGCAGTGCGTCAATGGCTTCGACCAGCCTATGCCCCTGATGGCGGGCCAACACGCCCACGCGCCGCGCCTGCAGCCGCACGAAAATCCCTTGCCGCGCCAAATACGCCCGATAGGAAAACGTCACACCCTCCGGGGGCGTCTCCAGGAACCCGACCACTACGACACGATCGCCATAGTGCAACCGAGCCGCGTCTTCCGGCCGAGATAGCACCAACAAAGCGCCATGCGCCGAGATGGCCTGCGTCTCACCGGCAAAACGCAAGCGCTCAACCCGCAACCGCAAATAGGCCACCGTATCGCGCACATCGGGCGGCTCGGTCAAAACGCCCACAACCGTAGCCTCGGCCGGCCAATCGGCATAGGCACCAATCCAAAAAGGGTCATGGAAATCAGGCTGGGCGACCTGCCAGCGCAGCCCGCCCAACGCCCAGGCCAAAACCACGGCAGCCAACCAACGCCAGCGGGCTTGACGCCAAACACCCCCCACCACACAAAGCAACAGCAGCCCCGCGCAAACCGCCCACACAGCCCAAGGCAGGCCCAACGCGCTGCCGGCCACCACGCCGACCAAAAAGGCCACCGACCATTGCAAAAGCGGGTAAGCCATCTTTCCGCCCTCGCCAGCACACACCCTTCGGCCCCTCAATCAACGCCCCATCGCACCTTCCCCCGCCAACTTCAGATGAGCCCATTATACCGCGCGGTATAATCCACTCGCTATGAACCCTGCCACTTTATTTGCCGAAGTGTTTGTAGATGAACTCACCCGCCTGCCCCTCAGCGGCGTTGTAGTGTGCCCTGGCTCACGCAGCACACCGCTGGCCGTAGCCTTCAGCCGGCAAAAGCGCGTGCCGGTCTATGTACACTTAGACGAACGCAGCGCGGCTTATTTTGCGTTGGGCCTGGCGCTGGAAACCCGCCGGCCTGCCGCCATCGTCACCACGTCGGGCACGGCCACAGCCAACCTGCACCCGGCCGTGCTGGAAGCCGACCGCGCGGGCGTGCCCCTGCTGCTGCTCACCGCGGATCGCCCCCCCGAACTGCGCGACAGCGGCGCCAATCAGACCGCCGACCAAATCAAGCTCTACGGCACCGCGGTGCGCTGGTATCTGGAGCTCCCCTTGCCCGAGCCTTCGCCCGCGGGGCGCACGCTGCGCCAGCTCCGCGCCACCGCCGACAGGGCCGTCGCCGCGGCGCAAGGGCTTTTGGGCCGCCCAGGGCCTGTCCATCTCAACTTCCCCTTTCGCAAGCCCCTGGAACCCTCGCCCGACGACCCCACCGCGCGCGAGCAATGGCGCACCCAGCACCCCTTAGGCGCCCAAGGCCGCGAGGGCACGCGCCCCCTGACGACCATCACCCTCCCCCCGCGCGTGCCCACGACCTCGCAGCTGGCCTCCTTGGCCGACCGCATCCGTGCTTGCCCCAAAGGGCTGATTACAGCCGGCCCGCGGGCAGCGCCCAACGCCCTCACCGCCCAGCGCCTCATCCAACTCGCCCAACAAACAGCATACCCCCTCCTGGCCGACGCCCTTTCTGGCCTTCGATTCGGAGGGCTGCCGTCCGATGGCCTGCTGGCGACCTATCCGCACTTTCTGGCTGCGGGCCTGCCGGCCACATCGCAGCCGTGTTTGGTCTTGCATTTGGGCGCGGCGCCCACATCCAACGCGCTGCTCCACTATCTGGAAACCCTGCCCGCTTCCACCGAGATGATCGCGATTTCCCCGGAACCCGCCTGGCCCGCGCCGGGGTTCCGCCTCTCGCAATGGCTGGTGGGCGACCCTGAAGCCACCCTCGCGCTGCTGCTGGAAACCCTCCCCCGCCGAGCCCCAGCCGCGCGCCCCTGGCTGGCGTGTTGGCAAGCAGCCGAGCGTCTCACGCGCGACCTGCTCCAGCAGAGCCCCCGCACCGAAGGCGCCCTCCTGGCCGAGATCGTCGAAGCCCTCCCGCCCGAAACCCGCCTGGTGGTGGGCAATAGCCTGCCTGTCCGACATCTGGATGAATATGCGTTGCCCACCACAAAACCGCTTCGGCTCTACGCCAACCGTGGCGTCAGCGGCATCGATGGCGTGGTGTCAACCGCGGCCGGCGTCGCTGCCGCCAGCCCGCGGCCCACCGTGTTGGTGCTGGGCGACCTTTCCCTGCTCCACGATTTAGGCGGCCTGCTCGCCATCCAACGCTTTGGTCTGGACAATTTCCACATTGTGGTGCTCAACAACGACGGCGGGGGCATCTTCGCCCGGCTGCCCATTGCCCAACACGAGCCGCCCTTCACAGCCATGTTCCGCACCCCCCATGGCTTGAACTTCGCCCCCGCGGCCGAAATGTATGGCCTGCGCTACGCATCTGGCTCCGCGCAAGCGCTCACCCCAGCCCTGCAAACAGCCCTGGCTCAGGCAACACCGCACCTCATCGAAATCCACACCGATGCGCAAAAGCATGAAACCGCCCGCCAAAATCTACTCGCCCGCCTGACCAAGTTAGCCCAAACACAATCGTGTTGATTTTTCACCCCCGACGCCATCCCTCGCGGCGTCGGCACATTCCACGCCCTCAGGGCGCGCAAGGAGGCCTCGATGTCCACCACTTGGGATTACATCCGCAAAGCCACCGCGTGGCAAAAGGTCAAAGATTACCGCGACATCACCTACTACAAAGCCCAAGGCGTAGCCCGCATTGCCTTCAACCGCCCCGAAGTGCGCAATGCTTTTCGGCCCGAGACCATTGACGAAATGCTCGACGCCTTCCGCGATGCCTGGCTGGACACCAGCATCGGCACGATTTTGCTCACCGGCGAAGGCCCTTCGCCCAAAGATGGCGGCTGGGCCTTCTGCGCGGGCGGCGACCAGCGGGTGCGCGGCAAGGGCGGCTACGTGGGCGGCTACGAATTGCCCCGCCTGCATGTGCTGGAATTGCAGCGCATGATCCGCTTCATGCCCAAAGTGGTCATCGCGGTGGTGCCTGGCTGGGCTGTGGGCGGCGGCCACAGCCTGCATGTGGTCTGCGACCTCACCCTTGCCAGCAAGGAACACGCCCGCTTCCAACAGGCCGACGCCCGCGTGGCCAGTTTCGATGGCGGCTATGGCTCGGCTTATTTGGCCCGCCAGATTGGGCAAAAACGGGCCCGAGAGGTCTTCTTCCTCGAAAAGGTGTACACCGCGGAAGAAGCCTACCAAATGGGCATGGTCAACGCGGTGGTGCCCCACGCCGAGCTGGAAGAGGTGGCCTTTGAATGGGCCCAGACCATCAACCGCAAAAGCCCCATGAGCATCCGCTTTCTCAAATACGCCTTCAACCTGGCCGACGACGGCCTGGTGGGGCAACAGCTCTTCGCGGGCGAAGCCACCCGCTTGGCTTACATGACCGACGAAGCCCAAGAAGGCCGCGACGCCTTTTTGGAAAAACGCCCCCCTCGCTTCGACGAATTCCCCCGCTGGCCTTGACGCGCGTTGCGCGATGAAATTTCAGGAAGGCGCACACCCGCGCCACTTGGCGGCCCTTTGAGGCGCAAGGCCACAGGCCGGCTTTGGAAAACCCACCTCGCTCACCTGGCTCGGTGTCTCACGACGCCGAGCCTTGGTTTTTCACGCCAGGCAGGCCGCAGCAGCAGCCCCTTCCCCGGCTACGCCAGGCGCCATTGGGGCAACGCGACCCGCCGCAAATCGGCGGTTTTGGCCAAACGCTGGGCCACGGCTGCCAACGGCTCACCGGTTTCGGGGTGGCGCATTCCAGGCAACACCTCGGCCAGAGGCACCGCCCAATGAGGATACACCCACACGTCAGGGTCCACCACCTGTTGCCCTTCCACTAACACATCCAAGTCAATGGGGCGAGGTGCATTCGGCGGCGCTGGCCGCTCTCTGCCCAACGCAGCCTCGATGGGACGCAACACCGCTTGCTTGAGATGCCGCCCCGAATAGGGCACCCGCACCAAAACGACCGCGTTGTAAAAATAAGGGCCTTGCGCGCCGCCCGCGGGGGGTGTTTCCCACACTTGTGAAAGGGCAATCGGTGACGTTCGCGCGCGCAACATCGCCAACGCCTGGGGGAGATGCACCTCAGGGCGAATGTTGGAGCCCAACCCCACGGCTACCAAGAGAGGTTTAGGCGCGCGACCGCTCAATTTCCACTCCTACGGCGTCTGCAAAGCGCACCGCGCCGGGCTTTTCAACCCGCACTTGCACCCGCTGCACACCGGGGGTCTCCAAACACAGGCGCGCAATATCACCAGCCAAAGCCTCCACAGTGAACCGCGCCGCACTTTCCGCGTGCGCCAAGACCCGCTTGGCCACTGTGCGATAGTTGACACAGTCGGCAATGTCGTCGCTGGCTTCGGCCGCGCGCGTGTCGGTAAACAGCACAATGTTGATGAGGATTTCCTGGGGCTTTTCACGCTCCCAATCGTTGATGCCAATGATGCCCCGCGCCCGCAAATTGCGAATCAGCACCTTATCCATCGCCGCCTCCTGGCATGCGGAACAAGTCGGCCAAGCGGTAAGCCAAACGCAAACTGCCTTTGAAACGCACCTTGCCGCTGAAATAGGCTTTCATGGCATCCAACTCACCGTTGGCCATCGCCAAAAAATCTTCGACGGTGGATGTAAACACCAAATCCGCCTCATCAGCCACCCCGGGGCTAATTTGCAACGCGGCGTCGGCAAGGGTCAAGGCCCAATCGCCGCCGCCCTCGCCCGTCAGATGCAACTGCACCACGGCTTGCATATCGCCCGCTTTTTCGGGTAAAAAATGTCGCTGTACGGCTTCCAACACCTCTTGAGGGGTTTGAAAACGCGTCATGGTTGCTCCTTGGTTTGTGTTTTGGAAAAGTTGAGGGCGCTTTCACCAAACCTTGGCACACACCCTCGGCTTGCTGCGAGTCAGGGCCCTGGGGGAAAAGGCGGCACTTCATCGCCAAAACCAATGCCGGTTTCGCGTGCGGTTCGCACGGCATCGCCCGAGGGGTCCACCCGTTTGGGTTGCGACAACGCCTCGTCTAAGGTGATGGAGGTCACCTTCCGGTTGCGCAACACAGCCACCCGCCCGAATTGCCCGGCCACGGCCATGCGGACGGCTTCGCCGGCCAAGGTGGTTGCCAGCCAACGGTCGAAGGCAGTGGGGGAACCTCCGCGTTGGAGATGGCCGAGCACGGTCACCCGTGTTTCGACGCCGCAGGTTTCCTCCAGATACTTTCCAACCACTTGCCCGATGCCGCCCAGCCTGGGCACAGCCACCGCATCGCCCGGCCGCGCGATGATTTCGTGCCCGCCTTGAGGATGGGCGCCTTCGGCCACCGCGATGATGCTGGATTTGTGCCCCCGTCGGATGCGCTCTTGCACCGTGCGGCAAATCACCTCATAACGGAACGGAATTTCAGGGATGAGGATCAAGTCGGCCCCGCCGGCCAAGCCGGCATAGAGGGCAATGAAGCCGGCTTCCCGCCCCATCAACTCCACCACCATGACACGATGGTGGGCTTCGGCCGTGGTATGGAGGCGATCTAACGCGGACGCCGCAAACGCCACCGCGCTATCGAAACCAAACGTCGCGTCGGTGCCGTTGACGTCATTGTCAATGGTTTTGGGAACGCCGACCACAGGCACGCCTTTGTGAAACAAATCGCGCGCGATGCCCAAGGAGCCATCGCCTCCCGCAACGACCAGGGCCTGAAAGCCCAACGCGCGGATGCGCGCGATTACTTCGTCGGAGACGTCTTCAATCACTTCCTTGCCGTTGCGAATCACCTTGCGGGCGAAGGGGTTGCCTCGATTGGCTGCGCCCAAAATCGTGCCGCCCAAGGGGAGGATGTCTTCGACGTCATCCAACCCCAGGGGGAACACGCCATCTTCGCGCAACAAGCCTTCATAGCCATCGCGGATGCCCCACACGTCCCAGCCATAGGTCAACCTGGCCGAGCGCACAACCGCCCGAATCACGGCGTTGAGGCCTGGGGCGTCGCCGCCACCTGTGAGAATGCCCAAACGCGGCATCGTTCACCTCCCGCATTGCAGATAACCCGATTGTACCGCGAAACGCAAAACGGCGGCCCATAAGGCCGCCGTTTTCGCTCTGTGCCCCCACGGGGGTTTGAACCCCGGTTTCAGCCTTGAGAGGGCTGCGTCCTGGGCCACTAGACGATGGGGGCAAGCGGGCAAGATTTTACCAAAGGTTGCCGCGAGGGTCAAGTTTTCGCTCG
>Ga0256914_1001344_pt1 | contig 22592 bp, 21 predicted proteins | sample HulkmetaG_FD_191571 | JGI IMG/M metagenome (GOLD analysis project Ga0256914, IMG submission 191571) | Hydrothermal chimney microbial communities from Main Endeavour vent field at the Juan de Fuca Ridge, Pacific Ocean - Hulk | ecosystem: Environmental > Aquatic > Marine > Hydrothermal vents ... | reverse complement strand
AAAAATGATTTTTCAACAACTGTCTATGATGCTGCAGAATGCTGTTCGGAATGAAGAGGGTCAGGATTTGACCGAGTACGCCCTGCTGTTGGTGTTCATCGCCATTGCTGCTGTTGCCGCTGTGACGCTGCTGGGTGGCCAGGTGACCACAATCTTCAATAACATCACCTCTGCTCTTGGTGGCTGATAGAATCGCCATGTTGCGGCGGGCGCAAGTGTGTCAGTAGGTTAGGTGCTTTTGGTGTCGGTCGCAACACATTTTTAAAAAATAAACTTATCCTTTCTTATATAACTTACTTTACACGGAGAGAAAAATGATTTTTCAACAACTGTCTATGATGCTGCAGAATGCTGTTCGGAATGAAGAGGGTCAGGATTTGACCGAGTACGCCCTGCTGTTGGTGTTCATCGCCATTGCTGCTGTTGCCGCTGTGACGCTGCTGGGTGGCCAGGTGACCACAATCTTCAATAACATCACCTCTGCTCTTGGTGGCTGATAGAATCGCCATGTTGCGGCGGGCGCAAGTGTGTCAGTAGGTTAGGTGCTTTTGGTGTCGGTCGCAACACATTTTTAAAAAATAAACTTATCCTTTCTTATATAACTTACTTTACACGGAGAGAAAAATGATTTTTCAACAACTGTCTATGATGCTGCAGAATGCTGTTCGGAATGAAGAGGGTCAGGATTTGACCGAGTACGCCCTGCTGTTGGTGTTCATTGCCATTGCTGCTGTTGCCGCTGTGACGCTGCTGGGTGGCCAGGTGACCACAATCTTCAATAACATCACCTCTGCTCTTGGTGGCTGATAGAATCGCCATGTTGGCAAGGTGGTGCGTAGATTTGTGGCGCCACCTTGCCCTTTTTGTCTGAGACAGACCATCTGGGACATTTTTTGAGTCGCCCAGGTTACCTTTATTAGTCTTGAGAACCAGAGATGATTATTTTTAATAAAAAGTCACGCGAAAGTGGTGCGAATTTAATAGAGACTGCGATCCTGGTACCTCTTCTTTTGCTGTTTTTAGTCGGAGTGGCCGATTTTGGTCGCGCATATCACACTTATATTACGATGATTAATGCAGCTCGCGAAGGGGCAAGGCTGGCAGTTGGTGATCCTGGTGATTCCTCGGCTATACATGGTGCGGTTCTTCGAGAGGCGCAGGATAGTAATATCGATCTCTCGGGAGCGGTAATTTCGATAGTAACCGCCGGGGCGGGCCATCCTGTTCGCGTGACGATTCAATTGGACTACAACACTTTACTTGGAATTATTATTGGCGTGCCGAATTTCCCAATGAAGGCAAGTGCCACGTTTCGGGTGCGAGGTTAAGGTGATATGTTTGCTTTCTTAAAAGGTCAACGAGGACAGGATTTGGTGGAGTACGCGCTCATTGCTCCCATACTTTTCATGCTTGTCCTTGGTACTATTGATATTGCAAATATGGTTTTCTCCTATGACACTATCAGCAACGCTGCCCGGGAAGGCGCTCGCTATGGCGTCATTCATCCTTCTGATACGACTGGGATTACTACCCAGGCGCTTAATCTTACGGAAGGGTTACAACAAGCATCCATACAAATTGATGTGAGTTATCCTGGTGGGAATACAATTCAAGTGAAGGTTATTTACGACGACCCTCTCTTTACTGGATTTTTGATGAGTGCAGTAGGAGGAGATTCATCTATGCGCTTGCGGGCATCATCAACGATGCAGATTGAATGATTTTATCTCTATGGCACTGGCAATGGTCGCGCATGGTACAGAGGTCTTTCTGATGGATAGAGAAAAACAATTGGAACGCGGTAGCACATTAATTACAGTTGCAATAACGTTATTGGTGTTGGTGTTCTTTTTGGCGATGGCTATAGATATTGCATCCGCCTACGCTGAACGGCGTAAGATGCAGAATGCAGCCGATGCAGCGGCGCTGGCTGGAGCGGAGATACTGATCGGTGGCGGCAGTGATTCCGAGATTTTGAGCGCCATTTCGGACTATGCGCTTACGCAAAATACCGCAGATAGTTTTGATTCATTTTATATTCCTTCCGGGCAGACAGTGGGTGCCGGTGTCGTTCCGGCAGATTCCACTGGTGTGCGGGTGGTTGCCAGGGAAACCGTACCCACATTCTTTGCAGGAATCATGGGGATTGATTCACTTCCTGCTGTTGGTGAGGCAGGAGGCGGTTTCCCCCCGGTGGATATCGTGTTGGTTATTGATCGTTCGGGGAGCATGAATTTTGATTCCTGTAGCGCTCCTCCGCATGTCAGTAATCCGCCTGACTGGAGTGTCGACTGTATCCCCATTACTGAGGGACATTGTACAGATAGCCGGTGCGGCGGTGTATGGTCTCTCCCTCCTCAGCCTATAACTGACGCCAAGAGTGCAGCTAAGTCTTTTGTCGATCTAAACAATCCTCTTGTCGCAAATTTAGCGGTTGTTTCATACTCATCGGAATGTACCGCACCCGATGGGTCGGCAGTTCACGCATACACACTTGACCAAGCGTTGACAGCTAATTATGGCAGTGTTCGAAGTGCCATTGATGACCTGCTCGCTTGGGGAGCCACGAATGCCGATGGAGGGCTTTTTACAGCTATTCAAGAGCTGAATGGCCCGCGAGGTAGAGTAGATGCGACACAGTATATTATTTTCCTGACGGATGGCGTGCCCAATCAAGTTAGAAGTGAGCCGCAACCCTGCAGTGGCGCATCTATGAATTGTGAACCGGCACGGCAGGCTGTCCGTGATGATGCAACTGCGGCTGCCAGCCAGCACATCGTTATTCATACTATTGGTCTTGGTGCTTCTTCTGATATGGCCTTATTACAGGATGTTGCTAATATCACTGGTGGTTTAGCTTATTATGCCCCCTCTTCTGATGATCTTGGGGCGATCTATCAAGAGATTTTTAGGCAGATTCAATTGAAGTTAGTTCAGTGATCTCGCGTCAAGGTCCGTATCTGTGTAATTTCTGGGCAAATGATCGTGGTACATTAGTGGCCAGCCGTGTTGTTGTTTTGAAACGGCTGGTTTGCTGTCTATGATGACCGAGATAATCTGTTAGTAGATTTTTTGCGCGGATTCAGAACGGGTTTCTTTTGAAGATTATGGCCTTTTCAGATTGCGAATGAATCTGGATTCTCATTAAGTAAACTCCTAATAGTTTTCAATTTTGAAATGATGTTATTTGTATGCGCAAAGTATTTGATTATGCTTTGTGTTATCTCCAATCTTTATGATTTACCAATGTGAGGTGAAATCAAACAATGGCACGATTAAGAGGATTTGTCTGGCTTGCTGCGGGCCTATTGGTCGCCCTGATAGCGGGATTTGTTGCATTTGTGACGTTGTCGCGAGCCAGCACTTTGCCTGCATCGAAAACTTCTGCTAATGTACTACAAGCCGCTGAGGTCCAGGTAATTGTTGCATCTCGCCAGATCGAGGTTCGGTCGGTATTGACAAAAGATGATTTGAAAGCTAAGATGTTGCCTGTCGATGCTGTTCCTGAGGGCTCTATTCAGAAGATCGATGATGCTGTAGGACAAATTACCGCGGTTGATCTTTTTCCTGGAGAGATTCTTCTTTCACAGCGGTTGATTGATCCGAATGTGACTTCCGAAGACGGGAAAAAGGCGCTTGTGGTAGCGGATGATGAAGTTTTAATGGCTTTTCCCGCCAATGATCTTATGAGTCGCACCGGTGTGTTAAAGCCTGGCGATCAAGTCGATCTGCTTTTTTCGCTTAAGTTTCCTGTGGAGAAAACGGGTGTTGGTTCTTCTTCGGGAGGTGTTCCCGGATATATCAACCAATCAAAGGAGCAGTTAGCCACTTTTAATGTTCTACAAAATCTTACTATCGCAGCGGTCGTGGAGGAATTAAAACCGAGTTCTTCATCTAACGATCGGTCTTCGGCAGCGATTCTTTTGACGGTGAGTCCTCAGGATGCTTTAGTGTTGAAATATGTAAAAGATGCCGAGGGTGTTATGGATATCGTGCTTCGGGCCCCTGGAGTCGATACGCCGTTTGAATCTGATCCTGTCGATATCGACTATTTGATCAATCGGTACCGTATTCCTGCAGCCAGCGATCGCTATCCGATTCCTTCTGTTGCTCCTCCTCCCGCTGCCGCATCTTCCCAGCCAGGTTCATAAGTATAACTGTTTAGCGACGCATGAAATTTTGGTAGAACTCAATTGACTATTTTAGATATCAGAGATAATAGATAATTATGAGACAGAAATACTCCGATACGTTGCGAGCTCTTCTTGTGAGTGCTAGCGAGACAACCCGAGATAATTTAACGAACTCGTTGGAGCAACTTGGCGTTGCCCATACACTTTTTTGGGTCGCACAGCCTGATCTTACCTTGACCAGGGCACAGGATGTCTTTCCCCATATCATATTTGTTGATGATGCGTTGAATGGTTCATCTGTTGAACGCCTCGTGGAGCAACTCGTCTCGCATATTCCAGATGCTGCAGTTTTGGTTCTTGTCGATGCTCAGAATATGGCTGCTGCCAGGACTGCTGTCTTGGTAGGCGCTCGTGGTTTCTTGCTGAAACCGCTACGTGTCGATGAGCTTTCATCCACATTGCAGCAGGTGATGAAGAGACCGGCCGTGGCGTCATCTGGTGTGGCTGATACTTACCCGGAAGAGGGACAAATCATCGTGTTTTGTGCGCCAAAGGGGGGAACTGGACGCACAACTTTGGCGCTCAATACCGCTATCAGTTTGTATCAGCTTACGGGCGATTCTGTTGTATTGGTGGATGCAGATTTTGCAGCTCCTGCCTTGGATGTAGCGCTTAATTTGCAGCATGAGCGAGACATTACTGCTTTATTGCCCAGGCTATCTCAGTTGGATGAAGAGGTTATCGATAATGTACTGGCCGACCATGTTTCGGGGGTTCGCGTTTTGTTGGCTCCCCCTCCAGAGGCGTTGGAGTCCCCTATATCTTTGCCTCAAGTGCAGATGGTTTTGGCAAAATTGAAGAAGATGTTTACCTGGGTTATTGTCGATTTAGGGCTTCCCATGGATGAAACCGCCTTTGCTTTTCTGGATGGTGCTGATCGGATTGTTCTCAATGTATTGCCGGAAATGATTGGATTACGAAATACTCGTTTGATGTTGAATCAGATGATTACGCGAGGCTATGCTGCGGAACGGATATGGGTAGTGCTTAATCGTGTTACCATAAAAGGCGGTATATCCCCAGCCGATATTGAAAGACGTCTCCAAATCCAAATTGCCGACCGTATTCCAGATGATCAGGCATTGGTTACATACAGTGTAAATCGAGGCGTTCCGCTGGTACTTAGTCATCGTAATAGCGCCCTTGCCAGAGCATTTCGTGATTTTGCAACGCATATTCTGGCAGAAATGGGACATAATAAGGCTGTGTTAGATGAAGCAGAAGATGCAGGTTTCTTCCAACGATTATTGCGTAAACGATCGCAGAGACTCTCCCTTTAGTGATTGAACTATGATTGGTCCATTACTTTTTAGTATAATTGTTGCGATAAGTGTTGTGCTATTGTTTGGCGCAATGTGGAGATTATTGACGCCTGATACTTCTGTAGATGAACGTCTTGCTGAGTACGGGGGAATTCTGGATATTCCTACGCTTCAGGCAATGAATAATTTTGGAAATCCGCGCCGACAGCGTTTCCCTATGGCAAGTCGCCTGCTTTTGAGGATGGATTTTGGCCCGCGTTTGGCTAATCTTTTAATGCAGGCTGATGTTCCCTTGACCGCAGCAGAGTTTATGGTTTTTATTCTGGCGGGAGCGTTTATCGGTATTGCATTTGGTATCCTGAAGAGCGATATTTTTTTGGGTGTACTGCTTGGTATCGTATTTGTGGTTGTTCCGTTTTTTTATTTGAACTGGCGTAAGAAGCGCCGTCAGAGCATGATTACGGAGCAGTTGCCCGATGTGCTTGCACTGCTAGTGGGAGCGCTGCGGGCTGGATATGGGTTGGCTCAAGCATTTGAAGTTGCACTGGAGCAGATTCCTGCACCTTTTTCAATGGAAATAGATAAAGTTCTTAGGTCAGTCAATCTTGGGCAGTCTATGCAGCAAGCTTTGAATAATATGGCTGAAAGGGTCGCAACAGATGATATGGATATGGTCATTGTTGCTATCAATATTCAATATGAAACAGGCGGTAATTTAGCTCAGACCATGGAGACAATTGCTGAAACGATTCGTGAGAGGTTACGAATCAAGCAAGAAATTCAGGTTCTTACGGCGCAACAGCGTCTTACCGGTTATCTTTTAACGGCTATGCCCATTATTTTGGCTTTTATTCTTTTTCTTATTAATCCTGACTATATGAGTCGCTTGGTTGAGCCTGGCTGGATCAGACTCGTGCCGATCGTTGCAGCTATTATGCAGATTATAGGGTTTTTAGCCATGCGAAAGATTGTTAATATTGAGGTATAAAGAAAATGGATTGGATAACATTATTTGATACAACTTCATTTTTTTGGACTCCTGGAACAGTAGCTGTTTTGGTTGTTGTTGCAGTGCTTTTAGTATGGTTTGCACTGGCTCCTGCTGAACTCATTCCTATTATCAAGGATCGCCTGGATAGTTATGTTATTCGGGAAGGGTTTGTGGATGATGTTCATATGAGGCAATCATTTACCAAGCGAGTGATTATTCCACTTTTTCGGAGGTTGCTGAAATTTTTAGGGTCGTTGTTGCCGAAACGCAATCTTGAGAAAACTCAACAATTACTGATTGAAGCCGGCGAGCCGGGCAGTCTTTCGGCATTGGATTTCTTGGGATTGAAATTGTTGATCGCAATTCTGTTTGGTGGTGGCTATTTGTTATTCTTTGGCAGGGCTTCCAGTTCCTCAAGAGCGCTGCAAAATACATTGATGTTGACAGCCGGTGGCTACCTTTATCCTCAACTATGGCTAAAACAAAAAGTCAGAAAGCGTAAGAGTGCCGTGTTAAGGGCTCTGCCTGATGCGCTGGATATGCTGACTATCAGTGTTGAAGCTGGGCTGGCTTTCGAGTCGGCTTTGCTCAAGGTAGCTGCTCAATGGGATAATGTCTTGTCGCAAGAGTTTCGTCGTTCTGTTGCCGAGATGCGGGTTGGTGCACCACGAAATGACGCATTGAAGCGTATGGCAGAGCGTACTGGTGTAAAGGAGTTAAACGCATTCGTATCCGCTTTGATTCAGTCAACTCAACTTGGCATGAGTATTGCTGAAGTTCTACATTTGCAGGCAGATGAGATGCGGGTCAAACGACGCCAGTTGGCGGAAGAAAAAGCCAGACAGGCGGGAACTAAGATGGTTTTTCCTCTGGTCTTCTTGATTTTTCCTGCTATGTATGTGGTCATTCTCGGGCCAGGGATTCCGATGGTCGCTGGCTTTTTCCAGGGATTGGGGCACTAGTTAACGGAAAGGTAACTGTTTACGTCCATCCCAAAAGCATTTTTTATTTCATGAAAGATTTTGTATACGATATTTTTGTAATTGATAGTTATTGATTTAATTTTATGGCAAATTCACCTGTAAATAACTCCCCTGTTCTCAACAATCCAGAGTACCGTAAAGGCATGGCCAATCTCCAAAATGGTGATTGGGAGAAGGCTATTGTCATCTTTGAGGCTTTGGCAAAGCAGTTTCCTAATGAAAAGGATGTTTTGCGCATGCTGGAGGAAGCGCGTTTTAAGGCAAATCTGGAAGCGCAAACTTTGGTTAAGCCTAAGCGTTTATTTTTGCCTTGGCGCAGTATTTTCGTGCGGCTGGGCATTCTTATTGGATTTGTTTTTTTGCTATATCTTGCCCTGTTGGTAATCAATCGTGAAATCGCTCCTCTTTTGGCTGAATCGAGAAGAGAGAATCAGGTATTATCTTGGCAGCAGCAGGGTGAGAGATTGTTAGAGGCCGGTAAATTGGATGAGGCGTCTGAGAAGTTTTCTAAGGTTCTGTCCAGAGAGCCTGAAAATTCGAAGGCGTTAAAAGGCCTGGAGGAAGTAGAGCGTCAACGTAAAGTCCATGCGCTCTATCAGGAGGGTGTTGGCTATCAGGAGGCAGGTGACTACGAAAAAGCTTTGGAAGTCTTTACAGAGATATCGTTGCTCGCACCACAAACGGCGGATGTTAGTTTGCGCATTCAGCAAATTAAGCAACAGAAAGAGGTTGATGATTTGTTGGGGGCGGCAGAAGCGGCATTTGAGGCTGGTGATGATTTAGATGCTATCAAGTATTATGAGTTGATACAGATCTCGAAGCCTGATTTCCAGCGTCTTGTTATTGATGAGCGTTTATTCGCTCTTTACATGCGTGTGGGCAAGAAACTGCGAGAACAACAGCCGGTGGATGTCACATCTATTCAACGTGCTTATGATTATTTTACGATGGCCTTGACATTAAGTCCCCGTGATCAAAATGCAAAACAGGAGCAATTTTTGGCTCAACTTTATCTTAATGGGAGCAAGTCTTTTCACAATGCTGAATGGCAGATGGCGGTTTTGCGCCTGCAGGAATTATTTGATATAGAACCGAATTATGCCGATGATGTTTCTTCGATGCTTTATGAAGCTTATGTTGCTTTGGGTGATCGATACAAGGCCGCAGATGATATTCCTTTAGCATATGAATACTTTAGAAAAGCCTCTTTGCTACCAGTTTCGGATGTGGCCTTGGCTAAAGGTCGTATGTCTGCCCTTGTTCCACTTCTAACACCAACACCTACGCCCGCTCCGACTGCCACACCAACGCTCATCCCGACACCAACGCCTATTCCCACGGCTACACCTATTTTACCGACTCCTACACCACAACCGTTGTCGCGCTATCGTAATAAGATCGTGTTTTATGCAGAGCATCCAGATCATCCTGGGCTCTGGCTAATGGATGCTTCGGGCGAGAATCGCACCTTTTATACTGGTGCTTCCTATTTGGAGGAGCAGTTTACTAAGCTTAGGCAACAGTATCAGGTGTCGCCTGATGGTCGTTATCGTGTTTATGTAACGACTGGCAATGATGATGAAAATCCACAAATCTATATTCAGGGCCAACCTGATCAGTATGGAAATGCCCCCACATGGAAAGTGTCTCAGGGCTTCAAGGCTGTCTGTTACGATCCTACCTGGTCTCCTGATGGCAGTCGCATCCTGTTTGTAAGTCAGGAGCGTGGTAGCGATGATATTTGGGTGGTGAATGTTGATGGCTCCAATCCGCAAAATATCACGCCCAATGATTGGGAGTGGGATAAATATCCATCCTGGTCTCCTAGTGGCCGTCGTATTGTTTTTTGGTCTAACCGGGAAGGCAAAAGCGCTGTCTACATTATGGATGCAGATGGGCGCAATGTGAAAAGACTTGGCAATGTGCCATGGAATGAATGGAAACCCCTTTGGATTAGGTGATTAACACATGTTCAAATCAACTCGTTCGCATAAGAAGACTTTTTCTCGTCCACCGAGTGTAGGCAAACCAGCCTTTGCTCATAACACGCAACTCAATGATGATCTGAAGGAGCGTGTTCACCGCCGTCTTTTGGCAGAACTTAGCCCGGTCATTGACACCAATAATGCCGATGAAGTTCGGCGCACGTTAGAACGCATCTTCTCGGAAGTCCTTGCACAGGAGAATTTGCCCCTAAGTAGGGTGGAGCGTACGCAATTGTTCGATAGCATTGTCGCTGATATTTTGGGGTTTGGCCCCATAGAACCTCTGTTGGCTGATGATAGTGTTACCGAGATTTTGGTCAATGGGCCCGAGCAAATTTTTATCGAGCGTGACGGCATTCTGCAGGAAACTGACATTCGATTCCGCGATAATCAAGATGTGATGCGGATTATTGATCGTATTGTTATGCCGCTTGGACGACGTGTGGATGAATCCAGCCCTATGGTCGATGCCCGGTTGCCCGATGGATCACGCGTGAACATTGTTATCCCGCCACTTTCATTGGTAGGGCCATGTATTAGCATCCGTAAATTCGCTAAAAACGTATTTAGCGCAGAGGACATGATTCGTTCTGGAACGATTTCCCAGAACATGATTGATTTTTTGCGCGCAAGTGTGCAGTCCCGGCTCAACATCATCATTTCGGGTGGCACTTCAACTGGTAAAACAACCATGTTGAATGCACTTTCGAATTTCTTGCCAGACACGGAGCGCATTGTCACGATTGAGGACGCTGCTGAATTGAAGATTAACAAGCAGCATGTTGTACGACTGGAGGCCCGTCCTCCTAATATCGAAGGAAAAGGTGAGGTGACCATTCGACAACTGGTCATCAATGCGCTCCGCATGCGTCCCGATCGGATTGTCGTTGGCGAAGTGCGCGGCGGCGAAGCTTTGGACATGTTGCAAGCCATGAATACAGGACATGATGGCTCGCTGACAACGGCTCACTCCAACAGTCCTCGAGATACACTAAGCCGCATTGAGACCATGGTTCTAATGGCGGGAATGGATCTGCCTTTGCGCGCTATTCGTGAGCAAATCTCATCAGCCTTTGATTTGGTCGTACACTTGGATCGTCTGAGCGACGGCGGGCGCAAAGTTGTCGCCATATCCGAAGTACAAGGCATGGAGGGCGATGTTATCGTCATGCAGGACATTTTCCGCTATGTCCAAACTGGCGTTGAAAATCGCAAGATTCAAGGATATTTTACTGCTACTGGCATCCGCCCACGATTTATGGACCGGATAGAAGTCAATGGCATTCATCTTTCCCCTGATATTCTTACACCCGCGCCGATAAAGCAGACTCGTAGAAAAAGAAATTGGTAACCTGGGAATTTGTCGCTGTTCAGCGTAGAGAATCTATTCTGCTAAGGATGATATAATTTATGAATACCCAAGCCCCTACGCAACATGATATTCTTCTGGCGGAAACTGGCCCGGCAACACTAACCAAGGTCATGGGGGAACTAGATTCGCTGGTAGCCAGTGGTGAAACAGAACGCTTTCGCCCCTTGCCCACAGGATTTTCTCCCCTGGACGAAGTGATGAGCGGTGGCATTCGTCGCGGAGAATTGATGATCTTCGGCGGTCAGTATGGTGTTGGTAAAACGATTTTTGGCTTGCAGGTGGCCCGAAACGTGGTGCGCAACGACCCCAACGCCAAGGCCATGGTCATCTGCTACGAGCATGACCGTGTGCATTTATTGATGCGTTTACTATGCCTTGAAAGTGCAGAAATGCTGAACAATCAATCGGCACTTACACTGCGTCAACTTTCGCGAATGATGACACGATCCACCGATGGCGTGGGACTGCTTCATCATTTGCGAAACATGCCAACCTATAAACCGGTAGTTGATGTTATTGAAAGTTACGCTGAGCGTTTGGTTTTGGTTAAAGCCAGTGGCGCAACCTCAGATATCATGCGAATTGGTGAATGGATGAAAGAGGCTGTTCCCACTGACGAAGCGCATCATTTTTTGGTTGTTGTTGACTATTTGCAGAAAATTCCAGTAAACACCTCTCGACTTAGCCCTGAGTTAGAAATAACCACATACTTGGCTCAGAGCCTCAAAGAATTCGCCATGTCGTTGAATATTCCCATTCTCGCGGTTGCGGCATCTGATCGTGATGGATTGAAAAGCAAGCGCATGCGTCTGAATGACTTGCGAGGCAGCTCTGCGCTTCAATATGAGGCTGACATTGGCATTATTCTTAGCAATAAGCACAAAATCGTAAGTCGGGAACACCTGGTTTATAATTTAGTTAGCGCAGAAAAAATGCGCAATTGGGTTGTGTTTAGCATTGAGAAAAATCGGGCCGGACGTAACGCTATCGACCTGGAATTTGCCCTTGATGCGGCTCATTTTCGGTTTGTGACAAAGGGGAATTTCGTTCGTGATCGTCTGATCGATGAAAAAGTCACCCTGGAGTAATGACTAACGTGTCATCGGAAATGGAGGGTATCCCTGAAAATACCCAATGGACTTTGAATCATAAGACATCGGAGCCGTTCACTTTTCGGTCTGGCGGTTTTTTTGGCTTTGGGAAAAAGGCCTGGACGATTCATGCAGCCATCAAATACATGGACCGTCACCCACAGGATGGCATCTACCATCTCGAAAATGGAACCCTGGCAGCCTGGTTTGAAAATCAGCACGGGGAGGCCATTGCAAATCTGGCCAGAGCAGCCGCAAGAAATCGTGGTATTGATGCACGGGCCATGTTAGAGACCTTCCTTCTGGAAACTGGTTTGCTAAAACGTCCCCGTATGCTGTTGAAACCCCGTAAATTTGACATGATTTACATTCTGTCGGGCCAGAAGGCTGAATTGCTACTCAGTATCCGTAAAGGACGAGGGCGAGGTCATCTGTTTGGTACTTTACACGCCAATGAGTCCAGGGTGCGTGTCCTCCCTTCCCGTTTTGGAGGAGAAAAGTCTGACATCTCCATCACCTTGGATACTGCGAATCTTCCCATCACAACCAAGCCTCAGCAGACCTTGATAACCATTGATTCGAGCGCTACGGAGGAGTCTATCGACATCCCCATCAGATTCAAAGTCGTCAGCAGACCAGCACCATTCATCCGATGGGTGATACGACCGCTGGTGGGATCTCTGTTTGCCGGCCTACTTGGGGCCATTTGGGGAGCATTGTTCGATTGGTATCATGTGTTATTGCCTACATGGCTCTCTTACGCAGCTCCAAATGTTGGAATTGGCAGTTGGACCATTGTTATTGGCATATTTTGGGCGATTCTGGGAGCCCTGCGCGGCTTATTCCAACCACTCTCCTGGCCCGTTCTGTACGCGTTGCGTCGTTGTGTGGTGCGCATCTTGACATGGAGTGCTGTTTTCAGTATCAACAGCGCTATTCTTTTGTATGCTTGGAAACACACATCCAGATTCGGACCCCTTCCTTGGGGCTTGTCACAAAGCGTCCTATTCTTACTGGCGCTAATCTTTGCCATTGTGCCCGCTGCTCTCGGCGAGATATGGAATGAACACTCAACGCGCGGGAATACTGTGGTACAATCGGAGCATCCTCTTATCCGACAGGGATTACTGATTTTGGTTGTGATGTTAGCTACGCTTTTAGCTTTAGGCGCTATGAACGTTGGTGATCCCTTTATCGAAAAAATACAGCAACCAGAAACCTCCCATGAAATTCAGATATGGAGAGAAACACATCTGCAAGACTTGGAACAAACCATCGATGTATGGATAAACCAAGCTGTCATCCGTTATTATGATAAGCGCGCCCCTTCCCGCACTCCTGCTCCTGAGAGGCCAAACGAGTCAAATCCTTAGTGACTCAATGCTGCCTTCGCCATTCACCATGCTATTTTTCCGATGAATAACTTGCACTTGATTCTTGGGCTTTGCCTCGGCGCTGTTCTTGGCTACCTTGCCTGGCTGGCGTCTCAATTCTTTATTGCTTCCTACCGGGTGAATAATGAAATATCTGACGGTGCAGAGAAGGCATCCGTCACCTTCTCTACTTCAGGACTGCTATTTGCCTTGGGCATGGCATGCTGGAGCGGTTATGTCGCTTGGCGCACCATCGATAGGCGTATCTTGGTGGCTGCCATCGTCGTGACAGCCATCCTCCTGGTGGTCGTGCTGGTCGATTACGCAGTCCATCGTATCCCCAACAAGGTGGTCATCGTGCTACTTATCTGGGCCGCAGGACAAATGCTGTGGCTTGGACAACCCACAGTTCGTGCAGCATTGCTTGGCGTTACATTGGGCGGAGGTGTCTTCCTTCTATTTGCAATTCTCGGGCGTGGTGCATTGGGCATGGGGGATGTAAAGTTTGTGGCCGCTGAGGGGGCTATCTTGGGCTTTCCTTTGATCCTGCATGGCATGTTCTGGGGCATCATATTTGGCGGAGTGGCTGCTTTCTTTTTGCTGATTACCAAGCGGGCCGGTCGTAAGGACAGCTTTGCTTATGGTCCGTACTTGGCACTGGGCGCTTGGCTTATCTTTTTGAGTATGCTCAACCTGCTACCATGGCAGCATTGATTTATTCGCCGTTTTGTTCTTGAGGAATCAAGTATGTCTAAAAAATTCGAAACACCACTGATTGTAAAAAACGTCACCCGAAACCATATTCTTGTATCCCGAGGCAGCGTTGCTGCAAATTTCTGGACACGATTGAAAGGATTAATGGGCAGCTCTCCCCTTGAAAAAGGTGAAGCATTGTTGATTTCGCCCAGCAATTCTGTACACACGCATTTTATGAGGTATGCACTTGATATCCTCTACATAAATGACAACTATCAGGTGGTAGCCATGGATGAAAAGATGAAGCCGTGGCGAATGGGGCGCATTCATCGTCAAGCTCGCCACGTGCTGGAACTGCCTGCCGGCCTTATCGAGACAACGCAAACAAGCATCGGTGATCAGCTTGAAATAAATGGCAAGACAAAGAGTATAAATCCATAAAATCTCCATATTTCCTCCAAAAGTTCTCCACAATCGTTGGCTATACTGTGGGCAGGATGAAGGACACCTGAACTTCATCGTCATCGATTCATTACAAAACACATTGGAGGAAATCCCATGAAAATCAACAAAACCTGGCTTTATAGCGTTGCCGCGGGTGCATTGGCACTCATGCTTGTTTTGGGCGGTGCGTGGACAGCGCAGGCTGCCACAGTCTCGCCCGACACCGCCACCTTGCAGCAACCTGGCGGCGGCGGACGTGGCGGGCGCGGTAATCCTGGCAACCCCGGTAATCCTGGCAACCCCGGCCTGCCCCCGGCGGGAACCGTTGATCAGCAAGAAATTGACGACCTGCTGTGGATGCGGGAAGAGGAAAAGGTCGCCCGTGATGTCTACCTGACCCTGAACGAAGAATGGAATCTGGTTGTTTTTGCCAGCATCAGCAAAGCCGAGCAGCAACACATGGATGCTCTGCTTACCCTGCTAACTCGCTACGGCATCGATGATCCTGTGACCGATGACACGGTGGGCCATTTCACCAATCCTGACCTGCAAACCCTGTACAATGATCTGGTTGCTCAGGGATTGGCCTCGCAGGACGCTGCCCTGACCGTGGGAGCCATCATCGAAGAAGTAGACATCCTGGATCTGGAGGAAGCTATTGCCAACACCGATAACGCCGACATCTTGCAGGTGTATCAAGGTTTGGAATGTGGCTCAGATAATCACCTGAGAGCCTTTGTAGGCATGCTCGAAGCTACCACTGGACAAACCTACGAGCCTCAGTATCTTGACCAGGATGCTTATGATGCTATCATGGCAGGCAGTCAAACCAATTGCGGACAAGGATCCCCACGTCGTGGTGGCGGACGGGGTCGCCATACCACCCCTCTGGCTACCTACGCTTGGTAACAGATACCCCTTCTCTCTCCCCGTTCAGACATCTGGGCGGGGAGAATTCACTTTGCCCCCCTAAACCACTTTCAAAAACAAGCGTAACCCTTCACGTCCATCTCATTAATACGAAAAGCACAAAAGACACGCAAAAATGAAAAAGAAACAATGGTACACCCTCAAATGGCGCAGCCTGACCTCATTCTTTCTGACATTCTCCGGCATTATGATTACCCTCTCGGGCATCATCCTTTATTTTGCACCGCCCGGACGTTTTGCCAACGCTGCCAACTGGCATCTCTTGTGGATGGACAAAGGCCAGTGGGAAGCGCAACATACCCTTTTTAGCTACGCAGCAGTCATCTTTGGCATTGTGCATATCGTTTTCAACTGGAAAGTCCTGCTCAACTACCTGTGGAATCGCCCTCGCAAAGCCTACGAGCTTAATCGTGAACTCGTTATCAGCCTGGCACTTACAGCGCTGATTCTGGTGGGCACAGCCGCGGCCTGGCCTCCTTTTGGAACCATTATGGAATGGGGCGAATCACTCTCCAACGCCTGGGAGGCCCGCAACCCCATCGAGCATGAGATTGTCCTTCCCGCTGCGCCCGCATCTGAGGCAACAACCTCGGGGGGTGCTACAACACTCACCCTACCCATCTCGGGCGGCTGGGGCAAATACACCGTAGAAGAACTCAGTCAAAAGCTGGATGTTTCTCTGGACGACTCACTGGCCCGGTTTCAGCACTACAACATCCCGGCGGAGCCCGACACTCGCATCAAAACCCTTTCTATCGATTACGGCTACGCCCCCTCCGAAATTGTCGACATACTGCTGGGATTGCCCCTGGGAACCATCGACAGCGGCGAGACTAAATGACCAAGCTATCTCTTGGAGTAAGTCGTTGAAATGTAACGATTCGCCCTTATCCAGAGCGCACCATCAAGAGCACAAAAGCGTCAAGGCATGAAGAAAAAGGAAAGAAACCATTAAGAAAAATCTGTGGCATCTGTGGTTGCCATGGCGACGAATCCATCCTTGTCGTTGGCCGAGATGCGCAGCCACTTAATCGGGAATGGATCACAAGATGCAACACTGGCGCTTGGCGAATTTGGCAAGCGTCCGCCCCAGATTTATAATGAGCGCACCAACCCACGAGCGATTCCTTCATAAAAATTGGAATCGCTCCAGTCCTTCCCTTATCCAGGAGTCGCGCTTTGTCTGCCATCGGCCTTTTGGGGCAATCGGAACGCACCATCATGCAGCGTTACAGCATCCTCGTGCGCATGCGCAAACAATTCTCTATGCCCGACGCCGCATTCGAAGACACCGCCGCCTACCTCAATCTCATCAACGATCCAGATACCCTGGATTATCTGGCGGTGACACTGGAAGAAATAACCAGCAATGCCGATGCCCTGACACTGGTGGCCGAGACCGCGCATCGTTGTCGGGAAAAACGTCAGAGTACAATTCAAGATTTGGGCGACACCGTACGATTCGACCCGCGGGGACGACGCAACCTCTACCAATCCATCGTGGACGAAGTAGGGCAAATGACGGTCACACAGCGCAGCCTGGGAGCTTTGGGGCGGCGGCTGCGTCAAACAGAACTCCTCATCCAAAAGGGCTGCTCCATTCTTACCCATCTGGATAAAGATATCCTCATGGCCCGCATCGTTTCTGTGGCCCGCCAGCTTCTTTCCGCCGACATCAGTCTGGCTATGTTGCTGGATGAACAGGGCGAACCGGGCGATTACTGGGTAGATGGAACCAAAAAACAGGGCCTGCAATTCCCACCCGAAATGAAATTCTTGATGCAGTCCTTAAACTCTCGTGAAATTCTGCTGATAGAAAATTTACAAAACTACATGGGTACAGGGCGGATGCCTCCGGAGCACATCAACATTCAGCGCGTGGTCAGCGCCCCGCTGATGGTTCGTGGCGCCCCCGTGGGCATACTCGCCATCGGCAAAACCACCTACGCTCCTCTCTTCGACGCCGAAGACTTGAAACTGCTGGATGCCTTCCTCAAGCAAGTCTCCGCGGCCCTTGAAAACGTCCATCTGCACGACGTGGTCACAGAACTTGCCCAAATGCAGGAACGCCAACGCATCGCCCAAGACCTGCACGATAGCATCGTTCAGCATCTTTTTGTAACAGGCATGGAAACCGAAAGCCTGCTGGCCGAACTGCCCGCCCATAGTCCCCTACGACACAAAGCACAACGCATCCGTCGTCTGATTTCCCGCTCCACCGCCGACCTACGTGGAGCCATCGGAGCCCTGACCCGGGGGCCCATGCGTAAAGATGCCCCCCTCTCGGTACTCCTGCAAGAACTCATCGAAGAATTTGAGAACACCTCGCAAATCGAAACCACACTCATCACCTTATCCGAATGGCCCGAGCTTTCGGAGCGGGCCACCCAAGCCATCTACCGCATCGTACGAGAATCATTGGCCAACATCCAAAAACATGCCCGGGCCAGCGCCGTCGTCGTGGGCATCGCCTCCTACTTGGATCGTCTGGTCCTCTCAATACAAGATAATGGCGTCGGCTTCCCCCAGCCAGGCATGATCCACGAATACAGCGACCTGCATTTTGGCATGCGCACCATGCACCAGTTGGCACAACAGGCGGGCGGATATCTCGAAACCCTTAACAACGAAGATGGCGGCGGAGCATTGGTGCGCTTCACCCTGCCACGCATCCCCACACGAACCCCATGAAATACCGAATCATCATCATCGACGACCACAAAATCGTACGAGAAGGCTTGCGTACCCTGCTGGAGCAAGAACCAGACTTTGAAATCATCGGTGAAGCGGGCAGCGGCGAACAAGGCTCCTGGCTCATCAGCCACTACAAACCTGACATCGCCCTGGTGGACATCCGTTTGGGCGATGTCAGCGGTCTGGAACTCTGCCGTTACACCCAGGAAACCAGTCCTGCCACCAAAGTCATCATCCTCACCGCATTCATCGACAGCAACCTCATCCATCAGGCATTACAGGCTGGCGCTCGCGGCTACCTTCTCAAAGATGCCGAATACATGGATTTAACTGGGCGGGTGCGGCAGGTGCTGCGGGGCGAAATGGCTCTTGACCCGCGAGTGACGCAATCCCTGGCCAACTACGCGGTGGCACACCCCCCCACCGAGTCCGATGCACTCCTCTCCTCCCGCGAAATCACCTTACTGCGACTCATGGCCCAGGGCATGACCAACACCGAAATCGCCGATGAAATGTTTTTAAGCACCGCCACTGTCAAAGACTATGTTCGTAACATCATGAGCAAGCTGCAAGCCCGCAATCGTGTCGATGCCGTCACACGGGCTGTGCGACGGGGACTCATCTAATGCAACCAACTGGATGGGGAGAACTAACCACTTGGGGGTAGTGAAACACCTTTCGATTGTGTAAGATGAAACACAGTAGCAATGCCATTTTTCGTATTGTCGGTTTTTGCGTCAAAAAGCATTGTCAACGCAAAGTCGCGTCTTGCACAAAAAAGGAGGTGTCATCCCGCAAAGAAACCCATTTACGCAGTTGTACCGCCCGATCTTTGACGAATTTTCCATCTCACCACACAGCCTTGCCCAAAGGAGTCGAGGTTATATGAGTGAACAAACCATTTACGAAGGTATGACGGAACGGGGAATCAGTCGTCGTGATTTTTTGAAACTGGCAACAGTCATTACCGCGGCGCTGGGCCTGGAGTATTCACAAGTTCCCCGCATCGCCCATGCTATGGAAACCAAAACCCGTTTACCGGTCATCTGGCTGGAATTCCAGGATTGCGCCGGATGTACAGAGGCACTAACACGATCATTAGACCCCTATCTCACCAAGCTGCTCTTTAACGACATTTCGGTGGATTACCACGAAACACTCTTTGTTGCCAGCGGAAAACAAGCCGAAGAGAACAAAACAAAAATCATGGAGGAATACGCCGGGAAATATGTTCTGGTCGTCGAAGGTAGCATCCCCATGAAAGACAAAGGCATTTATTGCACCATTGGCGGGCGCAGCGCCGAAGACATTCTGATGGAAGCTGCCAGCAACGCCATGGCCATCATCTCGGTAGGCACTTGCTCATCATACGGCGGCTTGCCCCAGGCCAATCCTAATCCCACCGGTGCAGTAGGCGTGCGCGCCCTAGTCAAAGATAAACCGGTGATTAGCATTCCTGGCTGTCCCCCCATTCCCGAAGTCATCACCAACACCATCGCCCATGTCGTTTTGCTGGGCGAACTACCTGAGTTGGATGCATTGGGACGCCCGAAGGCCTTTTACGGCCAGACTGTCCACGATCGCTGTCCTCGTCGCCCCTTTTACGAAAGAGGTCAGTTTGCCGAAACCTTTGACGATGAAGGAGCCAAAAAGGGCTGGTGTCTTTACAAACTGGGATGCAAAGGCCCCACCACCTACAGCGCCTGCGCTACCATCAAATGGAATGGCGGCGTCAGCTTTCCCGTGCAATCCAATCATCCCTGTATTGGTTGTACCCAACCTAATTTCTGGGATGGTGGAGGGCTCTACAACGCTATTTCCGCACCTCCAGGAGCCGAAGCAGCCAGCGGCATCAACGCCGGCATTGCCACAGTGGGGGGGGCGGCATTGGCCGTAGGCAGCGCACTTTACGCCAAGAAAGTCAAACAAAAGGCCGCCAATGCCTTCCAGACTCAGAAAAACGCAGACAAGGAGGCCTGACATGTTATCCCCGGAATTCATTCGTGGACCACTCTTCAAGTTTTCACTGCTGATTTTCATTCTGGGAATGGTGTACCGCTTCTTCCGCATCCTGTTCATGGGCTGGAAGAAGGATTATGCTCCCCCGCGCGGCAGTGCCTGGGGTGGCATCATCAAAACATACACCAAATCCCTCATCTTCCTTCCCTTCCTCCCCCCCAAATTCCCCAGCGCCCGGCATCGCCCGCTAACCTATGTTGCCGGCGGTCTCTTTCATGTGGGATTGTTTGCTGCCATCTTCTTGCTGGCACCTCACATCGAAACCTGGCGCACCTTGCTGGGATTCGGTTGGCCTGCACTGCCCACCCCGTTGGTGGATGGTCTGGCGGTAGTGGCCATTGTCGGGCTCATTACCCTGGCCTCTAATCGCATGATCAACCCCGTGACCAAAATGCTGACCGGGCCCGCAGACTGGCTGAACATCATCTTTGTGCTGCTGCCCCTCATCACCGGCTGGGCCATGTATCATCATATTTTTGGGCTGAATTACACCAAACTCACAAACCTGCATCTGCTCACTGTCAACTGGCTGCTCATCTGGACGCCATTCAGTCGCATTTCGCACTTTCTCACCTACTTCATCACCAAGACCATGCACGGGGCCAAATTTGGCCGCCTGGGCGTGGAACCTTAAATCTTCACCTCTCGCTTAGGATGACTGTTCATCAGAACATAGCGAATTACTACGTGCAGCATGTGGATGGTTGGCTTATCGCCCAACTGGACGCCTGCCTGCATTGCGGCATCTGTGCCGAAGCCTGTCCCTTCTTCTTGGGAACAGGTGAGATCACACATACCCCAGTGCAAAAACTAGAACCACTGCGCCGGGCCGTAACCCAAAACTTTAGCCTGACCGGACGCTTGTTTTCACTGATTCATCCCAACCAACCCAGTTTTGATCAAGTAGCCGATTGGGTCTCAGAAGCCTACTTTGCCTGCACCGTTTGTAATCGCTGTTCTTTAGCCTGCCCCATGGGCATCGACCTGGGGGCACTCATCCAACTAACACGTGAGGGACTAGCTGCCGCGGGCATGGCGCCACCATCTTTGGCGGACGCTGTGCATCGGCAAAAAGTTACAGGCAGCCCCCTGGGCGTCACCAAAAACCTGTTCGAAGATCGCCTGCAACAGCTACGCGAGGAAGAAGGGCTGGACATCCCCCTGGATGTACCTGATGTGGAATCTTTGGTCGTTTTCACCTCGGTGGAACTCATCAAATTCCCTGCCAATCTTGCCGCCACCGCGCAGGTGATGAACGCTTCGGGCGAAAGTTGGACTTTGAGCAGCGCTGGACGAGAAGCTGTCAACTTTGCCACCTTCTCGGGCGATACCCCGGAACAAATCGAATTCGTGCGTCGCATCACCGAAGCGGCCCTGCAACTCCGGGCCCAACGCATCATCCTCACCGAATGCGGCCACGCCTACGATACCGTTCGACGTATTGCCACCCAGCTTTATGGCACCCCTCTGCCCTTCCAGGTAGAAAACATCCTGGAAACCATGACGCGGTTTATGGAAAACGGCAGTATTCATCTGGATCGCAACACGCTAAGCGGTCAGCGCATCACTTTTCACGATGCCTGTAAACTTCAGCGTTTGGGCGGACTCATCGAAGAACCACGGGTGATTCTACACACCATCGCCCCCGACGCTTTTATCGAAATGACCCCCAACCGCGAAGCACAACTCTGCTGTGGCGGTGGCGGTGGCGTCATCGCCAACCCCGAAGCAGATGAAATACGGATGAAAGCCTTTCTCCCCAAAGTCGAACAATTGGAAGCAATCACGCCCGATGTGGTGGTTACGGCCTGTAGCACCTGCCGTCTGCAATTTTTGGATGGCAACAAATACTACAATCTGGATATCGACGTGCGCGGCATCACCGAAATGGTCGCCGCTGCATTAGATCCCCGTACTCCCAAAGGAGCATGATATGAGTGCAACGCAGATTATGGATCAACAAGCGTTGAACTTCTTCGTGAAGAACGTAGGCGCGGAAGTTGCGTCTCAACTGGAAGTGTGTACTCGTTGTGGCCTGTGTGCGGACGCTTGCCATTTTTACGTCTCTACAGGCAACCCCGAATATACACCCATCTGGAAAGTTGAGTTGCTACGTCGCGCCTACGAGCAGAATTATACCCTACCAGGCAAAGTTAAGGTAGCCCTGGGCTTAGAAAAACGCATCAGCACCGAAGACATTGCTCATTGGTCTGTGCTTGACTTTCAAGCTTGTACCCTGTGCAAGCGCTGTTCCTTCGTTTGCCCCATGGGCATTGATATTGCTGGTCTCATCGGCAAAGTGCGCTCTGGCATTACCGCAGCCAACGCAGCACCGCCTAAACTTATGAAGATGACCGAAAATCAGTTGCAAAAAGGCAGCCCCGATGGCTCCGACGAAGCTAAATGGGCAGCGTGGTTCAAATGGGGCGAAGCGCAACTGGGCAAAGCACTACCTATGGATGTCAAAGGCGCGGATTCACTCATCGTCTTCACCATGCTGGAGCTTAACAGCTTCCGCAACAACCTGGTGCACATTGCTCGCATCCTAGATAACGCCGG
>Ga0256914_1001343_pt1 | contig 22604 bp, 19 predicted proteins | sample HulkmetaG_FD_191571 | JGI IMG/M metagenome (GOLD analysis project Ga0256914, IMG submission 191571) | Hydrothermal chimney microbial communities from Main Endeavour vent field at the Juan de Fuca Ridge, Pacific Ocean - Hulk | ecosystem: Environmental > Aquatic > Marine > Hydrothermal vents ... | reverse complement strand
CGGTGGGATATTCCCGCACCGCAATGCCCCTGGCACTGCCAAAGTCGATTTTGTTTTTGTCTTGCACTGCCCACCCGGCTTCAGCAAGCATCCGGTCAATACGGTCACGGGCAATCTGCTCTGGTGTTCTGTTGGATTCGCTCATAGGCAGCCCCTTGGCTTGTGCTTGTTTTTACTGCCATCTCCCGGGTGCAATTTCCCCAGGACCCGTCATTTTTTTTGCAAAATGCGTCAAACTGCCCCTGTGCCAACTTGAACGGCGTTGTCTTGCCGTTTTCCCACCGGTTGATGGTGGCAAAGCTCACTCCCAGCTCATGGGCCAGCTCCTCCTGGCTGATTCCCAACTGCCTTCGGACTTCCCTCACCAGTTCCGGGAATGTTTTGGATATTCCGGTCATTTCAATATCCTTATGCCGTATTTTTACGTAGCCGCTTTAGTACTACACGCAAGCAGGCATTTATTCTGGTCAGCCGGGCCAAAGGCAATCCATCTAATCCAAAATACAAAAACATAACAAATGTACCAGGTGACATGGCACCTGCAAGAGGACATCCTTTCCTATTTTAGGATTGTAATATTTCATAAAACATGATCATGGAAGAAAACAGGTAAATAATAGTTCCCCCCCATTTTCCCTGACAAGAGTTATAGTCAAATTTGGTGCATGGGTATAGGAGCAAAAATGGTATATCCCCCCTCTGTGTTAATGTAAGTGAGACACCTATCCCTTGCTAAATTAGTGTAGAGCGCGTAGGAGTTTTAATATGAAACAGGCGGGAAAAGAGGAAGGATCAGGGGGTGGAGAACGGGTCTGGAAAGATGTGAAACAGGCGAAAACCCTTTGAAAACAAGGGAATATGTAGATCTGTTTCCTGCAGAGATCTGGTGGAGAGACGGGTTGTTTTTTCAAATGGTGGAGGCGGCGGGAATCGAACCCGCGTCCGGAAGCATTCCACTCAAGCTTCTACGTGCGTAGTCTGGTTTTCAATGTTTCGCCTTGCCAATCCCAACCAGACAGGGAGTGCCAAGGCTAGCCTGCTGAATTTTAACTCCTCCAGAGGCGGGCTCCCCGGAGAAGCGAGCCTGTAAGGATGACACCCGGATCCGGCCTACAGGCAGGCACGGGCGGGCGTGGCAGCGCTAAGCTGCCATTGCGTACTCGTATTCAGAGTCGGCGTTTGTGTTTTGTTCTGCATTTTTACGGGGTTGCAGGCCCCCGGCACGCAACTTGAGCTTCCATACCCCCGTCGAATCCAGTTCGCCCCCTAAGACATGACATGCTATAGGGAAGGGTTGGGATATTGTAAATCAGAATATCCCACGAAGCTGATGGAAAAATAAGACCATAACATGAGAATGTCAATGGGTGTGTGTCAATTGATGGCTGCCAGCCAGCAAGTCGGTAAAATCCTGCACTTGTCAGGCAAGAGTACCCGGTTACCTACACACAATGGGGCTTGAAAATGCCTTATATGCCCAGGTAGATCGATTTTTTGATTCAAGTATGTTGGACAAGAGGGTAATTATCAAGTGAATCTATAGAAAATTACTCTGCTATGGTATGAAATCATAAATGCCGATTAACATGATGACTATATTGGCACGGATTTTTCATGCCACACTCGATAGACAAGTAACACTTATGGGTGGAGGTTGTTTGTAAAGACATGAACATGAATTTGTCGAGTCAATGGAACGAAAACCATCTAATATTGCCATAATTGCCCTGCTTCTGATCCTGATGATGCTTGTCTATGGCATATGGATAGAACCCCAGCGCATCACAGTAAAACATGTGATTATCCACGATCCTGAACTATATGCAGAGTGGGGCAATGTCAGGATCGCCCAGATATCAGACCTGCACATTACACGGGAAGGCGGGCATGAACGTCGAGTGCTTGATGAGTTGGGCAGGCTCAAGCCGGACATCATAGTAATTACAGGCGATATGGCCCAATGGGATGCACAGCCACAGGGTGCGATACATTTTATCAAGCAGCTCCATGCCCCTGAGGGGGTATACTGTGTCATGGGTGATGCTGACTACTCCAGCAGAAGGAATCACTGCCTGTTTTGCCACCCTTCAGGCAATGTGCACAGATTACGGAAAAGTCCTGTTATCCTGAGGAATACGGTAATCAAGACCAAACTCAAAAACGGTGGGTCCATGCTAATTGCCGGCGTGACTCCAGGTGGTGACTGGGGAGGAGACGACGATTTTCTGCAGGAAATACTTGGCCAGCATGGCCATGCAATACTCGTATTGAGCCATTTTTCTCAGGAGTGGTCAGGCCTTGTGACAAAACGGCCTGTGCTCTGGCTCTCCGGTGATACCCATGGTGGGCAGGTATTGCTGCCAAGTTCCTTTTGGCAAATGGTAAGGATCAAGCCTGATCCTGTGCATATGGCAGGTCTGTTCAGGGGAGGACTACACAAATGGTTGTATGTAAATTCAGGCATAGGCATGACAAAGAATCTACCGTTACGCATTGGGGTTCCCCCTGAAATTACACTCATCACATTCCAGGGACAGGAGCAATGATAAAAATAGCAGCAATGACAAGTGTGGAGGCGAGATGAAGACATGCCTGTACAGATCACTGGTGTTTTGCTCCCTAATCCTGATTGGCACAGCCTTGCCAGCATGCACCAACCTTGAAGATGGCCCCAAAAGGCCAAGGGTACTCTATGACTTTGAGGACAACGGTCAGTTGGACACGCTGAGCTGGAAATGTGGGACTCTGTACAAGAGGGTCCAGAAACATCCGTCTTCAGGCAGGTACAGCCTGATGGTGGAGATGTATCCAGGGATAGAGTGGCCAGGGTTTGGAATAAGGGTCAAAGATGGATGGCAGGGTTATAACCTGCTCTCACTCCATGTCTACAACCCCTACTCCAGACCAATAGCCATGTCTTACAGGATTGACGACCGCACGTGCCCCTCCTTTGCAGATCGGGTAAACGGCAGGATAAGCCTGCGGCCTGGCCCCAACAACATCACCTTTGACCTGAAAAAGCTAAAAACATCAGGTACAGGCAGGAGACTGAACCTCAAGGACATCCGTTGTTTTCTCATGTTCATGCACAGGCCGGATCACAAGGTAAGGATATTCATAGACGACATAACACTGCGCTGATACCTTGATTCAGGTGCTTGCGCTGATATCCCGGTCAAGCACATCTCTTATCATCTCGGCAAGTCTATGGATTGAGACGGGTTTGCGAAGCAGGGCTATGTTCTTTCCTTCCACGTCGTCTCCAAGCCTGGAATCATCCGTATATCCTGAGATATAGATCACCCTGATTGAAGGCTCTCTCTCCATGATACGCCTGGCAAGCTCAGTGCCCTTCATCTTTGGCATGACCACGTCTGTTACGAGAAGATCTATCCTGCCATGATACTGTTCAAACAGTTCGAGGGCCTCGATACCATTGGTAGCGGCAATCACTGAATATCCAAGCTCTGACAGCACGCCTGTGGTAAGCTCGCTGACCTCGGCGTCATCCTCTGCCAACAGGATGGTCTCAGTACCGCCACAAAGAGCATCCAGGTCTTCTGACATCACAGATGGGGGCTCCATATCCTCTGTGGTGCGGGGCAGAAGTATCCTGAAGGTGGTGCCCCTGTCCGGACTGCTGGAGACCTCAACAGTGCCGTTGTTCTGCTTTATTATCCCATAGACTGTGGCCAGCCCCAATCCTGTGCCTTTGCCCTGTTCCTTTGTGGTAAAAAAGGGCTCAAATATCTTGTCCCTTATCTCTGCAGGGATGCCATGACCGCTGTCAGAAAAGGTGATCATCACATAATCGCCTGGCTCTATATCGCACTGCCGCGCCTTCCTGTCATTAATGGTTACATTGGCGGTCTCTATGGTAAAGGTGCCCCCGTCTGGCATGGCATCACGGGCGTTAACAGCAAGGTTCATTACCACCTGCTCAAGCTGGGAACGATCAGACAGGACCGGCCACAGATGTGAGTTGGTGTTGAGTCTTAACTCTATATCCTCCCCAAGAATACGGCTCAGCATCATGTTCAGATCATTGAGCAGCCTGGGAATATCTACAGGCTCCATGCTTATGATCTGTCTCCGGCTGAAGGCAAGGAGCTGCTGAGTGAGCTGCGCTGCCCTTCTGCCAGCCTTGAGTATGCTGATTATCTTTTCATGAATGGGATGATCCGGTTCGGTCTCCATGAGACACAACTCAGAGTAACCGTTTATCACATTGAGGATGTTGTTAAAATCATGGGCCACGCCACCTGCAAGACGGCCAATGGACTCCATCTTCATGGCCTGATGGAGCTGTGCCTCCATTACCGCCTTCTCCTCTTCCATCTTTCTCAGTTCGGAGAGGTCACGCAGTATCCCAAGCATTCCTACGGGCATTCCGGCTGCATCTCTGATCATACTGCACGAGAGCATGCATTCGAACTCCTGCCCCGAACGCTTCACGCAGACCACATTTGCACTCCAGCGGCCATCTCTCTTCAAGGCAATGTATATGCTCCTGCCGGATATCCCCTGCTCTGCAAAAAAGATATCCACGTGCCGTCCTATCAACTCTTCAGGCGTGTAGCCAAAAAGCGTGCAGGTTGCCCTGTTTGGATAGGTAACCCTGCCTGACAGGTCAGCAAATACAAATGCATCAATGGAGTTCTCCACTGCGTGGGCCACCAGCTTGTACTCTGCTGCCTTTTTCTCAAGCTCGGCAGTGCGTTCTTTGACACGTTGGCTCAATTTCTCCTTCTCTTCAGACAATGACCTGTTAAGGGCCACTATGCGCCGCAAGATCTTTTCAAAACTGGCATTCATGATGAAAAAAGAGATCACAAGAACAGTAGCGGCAAAGAGTATGGACCATAACACCGCTTTTTTCACTGACTTGTGAAATCTTGTTACATCCATTGCCACAACTACTGCGCCAATGTTCTTTCCTCTGAAGTCAGGAAGCCCCAGTATATTCCTGATAACATAGTACCTGCCCTGGAAGGTGGACTCCACCTGGGCATTACTATGGCAGATCTCACTACCCAAGCCCCTGAACAGATCTATATCCAAGGACTGGAGTGTGCACTCATTGCACGAGACTGCAGGCATGAGCGGATGGGTCACAAAGACATACCTGTCATTTCTTATGGCAATGCCTGCTGCCACTCCAATCTCGTGCCTGATGATATCCAGCAGCTCGCGCGCATCAATACCAAACTGGACCACCCCAAGATACTCATTATGGTAAAATACAGGCTGGACCACCCTGAACTGGATACCCAGATATCCCACAGCAAACCCGGAGACCTGTCTGTGGGTAAGGTTTACCGTATCGATATCCTGCCTCATGTCCCCTACGTTATCTCCGTAAAGATAGGGTTTGTGCACCCGCAGAAAGACGGTATTGTCGGGCAATATCCATGCCATGGAGGCAAAGTAGGGGGATTCGGCCCTGAAAGTTTCAAGAAAGGGACGGCTTGCCTCCATCAGGGCCTTTCTATCCCTGTGCTTAAAGGCAAGGATCATTTTCTCCCGTGCCTCTGAAAGCCGGTAGTTGACAAAACTTTTGATGCGATTGCAGAACTTTCGTCTATTGTGCCTGTCGATGAACTCTACGATACTGGATATACTTTTGGAGTAAATGGAGATGGACTCCTCCATATCCCCTGAAATATGTTCAAGATAAAAGAAGACATAGATAATACATATGACGGTTATGAGCGCCATTACAGCGCCTGTAGCCTTCCATTTAATATTCATGAAGTAAAATAAACGCCGGTCTCCTTACGGGTCCGGGCACTCAGGACATACCGGCATGATGTCTTGGCAACAGGCATACCTCAAGATAGCCTGCGCCATACCCACAGGAAAATTCCATTTTACGCCGACAGACCATACTCAAATTCCAACCCGTCAATATCAAAAAACAGATAGGAATCCTGCAGTAAGGAGGGCCGGTGCAACAGAAGTTTCAATACCTCTGAGCACTGTAAGGCTGCCACTGCTGCAACCGAAAAGGACAGTACATTGGTATCTCTTACTGCACTGCCACTGCTGCGGGCAGGGTAGAGGCGGTCAATTATGGAAGAGCCCGAAACATCCACACCCAGTTGCCCGAAGGTGCTGCTCACTGCCCCGTGGACAAGAGGGATAGCGTGCCTGCGGCAGATACCGGCAAGCAGCCTCCTTGCTGGCACGTTATCCAGGCAGTCCAAAGCGGCATCTGTCATGGCAACCATATATTCCGACTGGCGCAAATCGTATTCCACAGGCTCTGTTGATACTGCCGGATTGATCTTGGAGAGCGCATCTGCAGCGGCCACAGCCTTGTTCATGCCCAAGGTCTCCACAGTGCAGAAGAGCTGTCTGTTGAGATTTGACTCCTCAAATTGGTCAGGATCAATGAGGATCAGACGACCTATGCCAAGACGCGCCAGCAGAGCGGCAGCATATCCACCAAGGCCCCCGCAACCTGCAACCACCACGGTGGAGTCAAGCAAAATCAACTGTTCACGCGAAGTCAGCAAAGAGGACTGTCTGTGGTAACGGCAGGGCCATACTCCCAGGTCAAGGGCTGCCCTCTCCACATCATGGAGGGATATGTGGAACAGAGCTGCCATGTCTTCAGCAGCGCCCAGAGAAAGTCTTCCCTCCTCAGATGCCTCATGGATACGGGATTCAAGATTCATGATAGTTACGTCACGTGTCTATATCTCCAGTTGCATATCTGCGTGAAAGCACCGAGCTATGGATATAGCCCTGGACCGGCCACACCCCAGCTTTCACCCCATGACGCATTGCCGCTACTCACCCTCCTCCAATCATGGGGAAAATTGCAACCACGTCTCCATCTGAAGGTGTGTCATTAAGGGAACAGTGGCGCGAATTTATCATGGTGACGCCTACCTCTTCAGGATCAATATCAAGGGACTCCACAATCTGCCTCACCGTGACACCAGGAGGCAATTCAATATCCCTCTCCCTGAATCTACCGTGCCTGAACATTGCAAAGAGCCGGACCCGCACCTTCATGTCATGTGACATCAGAAGTTCCAGAATTCATCGATCTCTTCATCAGTAAAGTCCCACGTCACATTGTGGGGAGGCACAGGCTCAGAGGAAAAGAAATCAGGCAGACGGTCATGCGCCGGCGTGAACCCTGCCCTGAGATTGAAGTCCCGTTCGGTCTTTAATATCCTGGCACCAAGGGAAGTCACATCGTCCACGGAGAGTTTTGTGCCAAAACGGGCATTTATCATGTCAACCAGTGCGGGCAGACACCTCTCGTCATCAAGGGCTGCAAAGGCCACAAAGATGCACATGCCAGTGGAGTCAACTGCCGCAGTGGCGATCTGCAGATTCCTGGACAGCTCCACCTGGCCCTGTTTGGAGAGCGGGTCCACCTGGCCTCCTGAGTTCAGCAGATTGGTAGCAATGGTATAACCAATGGTATGGTCCGCTCCCATGGTGGACGTAGCGTATGTAATGCCGATTCCCTTGACTGCCCTTGGATCATAGGCAGGTATGGCCTGATTCTTCACCACAGGCACCCTGGTTATACCAAAGGCCCTGCCGGTTGAGGCAGCCCCGCAGCCTATGATACGGCCAAGCGGTGTGCCCCTGCCTATCTCTTCCCTGAGAATCCTGAGTATCTCCTTGCCGTCACCAAAATCAAGGACTCCGGCCTCCATTGCGACGCCAATGGCAACAGAGGTCTCTATGGTGTCAATGCCGATATCATCCATGATGTGATCGGCCTCTGCTATGATATCCAAATTGTCCACACAGCAGTCAGCACCCATTGCCCAGATGGATTCGTACTCAAAACCAGAGGTAAGATATCTCCCGTTCTTGTCATTATAGACCTGGGAGCACTGGATCACGCACCCCTTGTGACAGCCATGTCTCACTTTGCCACCCCTGGCCTTTATGAGTTCATGCATATGCTCACCGGATATCTTTTCATGTCCATCGAACTGGCCGGAGGTAAAGTTGCGGGTGGGAAGTGCGCCTGCCTCGTTCACGATATTGACCAGGATATCAGTGCCATACTGGCCAAGGGCCTGACTGATTGGATTGTCTGCAAGGGCCTTTGTAAACACCCGGTTGGCCTGGGTGAAACTGTCAGGATCATGCAGGGTGACCTTGGAATCAGCAGGGTCTATGGTTATGAATTTGATTCTCTTTGAGCCCATCACTGCCCCAAGTCCGCCGCGACCGTGAGACCTGAGCTTGCCGTCCGGGTCCTTGACGGAGATATTGGCTGAGAGCAGCCGCATCTCTCCCACCGGGCCTATGGTGATCACCCCAAGATCCTTGCCCATCCGTTCTGACACCCCTTCTACCACAGCAAAGTTTCCCTTGCCTATCAGCTCACTCTCCTCGTTTATGCTAACCCCTTCCTGAGTGAGATGCAGGGAGTACCACTGGTCACCTGCAGGCATTCCCTCGATCACCAGGGCCTTGCAGCCAATACGTGCAAGCATCTGGGCGGCGCTTCCGCCTGCATTCGACTCCTTGATGGTGCCGGTGAGAGGACTCTTGGCACCACAGGACAGACGGCCGGAGTTGGCGGCAGAGGTGCCTGAGAGCAGGCCAGGGGCAAAGATCAGCTTGTTGCCCGGCCCAAGGGGATGGCATTTTGGCTCAACCTCTGCGGCAACTATGGTTGAGGTGAGCCCACGCCCTCCAAGCCCTGCCCATTCTGGCGGTACGTCTTCAATATTAACGGAAAGGTCTGTCATGTTAACACGGAAAATTTTGTCACTCATGGATAGTCCTCCACCTCATTGAGGGTAAACACCGCACTCCTGCATTCATGGCACCGAATCATACTGCAGCACACCTGAAATGCAGAAGCCAATGGCAACAGGAACCAAAAGGTAAGGAAGGGCCACACATACACATTTAGGCCATATTGCCCCTGCTCATGGCAGCACCATTGAGAGTGCCTCGATAAGGTCCTTCTCCCCATATGGTTTTTGTATAAACATATACCCCTTTGCCTTTATCTCGGTCTTGATGTCCCACTCGTCAATATATCCGGTACAGAAGATTACCGGACATTCAGGGTTAAGCCCCTTTATAAACTCAAAGCCATTTCCGTCCGGAAGGATTATGTCAGACACGATGACAGAGATATCACCCCTGTTGCTGTCATACAGTCTCCGTGCCTCGTCCAGATCCTTTGCAGATACCACATTGAAATTCAGCCTCCGAAGATACTCAGTTCCTATCTCCCTGACTGTAAGCTCATCCTCTATGAAGAGCACAGACCTGCCCCTGCCGTCAAACTCATCAGGCACTTCCTCGTCATCCTCAGGAACTGGCAGTTCATTATCCTCTGGTACAGGAAAATATATTCTGAATTCTGTGCCGTTTCCAGCCTCTGAATAGACATTTATCCATCCATCGTGCTGAGTTACAATACTATAAACCACACTGAGGCCAAGGCCTGTACCCTTGCCAGGACCCTTTGTGGAGAAGAAGGGGTCAAATATCTTGTCTATGATGTCTCCTGGGATGCCAACTCCTGTATCTTCCACACTTAGTTTCACGTACCGACCCGCACTGGCGCTCGGTATGCGGCCTGCCTGCTCCTCATCAATCTCAACCATGGCCGTCCTTATGGTGATCTCCCCACCCTGGGGCATGGCATCCCTTGCATTTACCACCAGATTCACCATAACCTGTTCAATGTTGATGGGATCAGCCATGATATCAGGAAGTTGTGTTGCGAGCAGCAACCGTATGGTTATATTTTCACCTATTAGGCGCTTCAGCATCTTCATGAGGTCGTCAATGGCTGAGTTGAGATTCATGCGCACCTTCTCTGACATCTCCTGCCTGCTGAAGATGAGAAGCTGCTTGACCAGCCTGCTGGCGCGCTGACATACCTCCAGTATCTGAGAAAAAAACTTCCTGGCAGGCTCCTCGGGATCAAGCTTCATCATGCCGATCTCTGCATAACCGTTCATTGCAGTGAGGAGGTTGTTGAAATCATGGGCCACCCCACCTGCAAGTGTGCCTATTGCCTCCATCTTCTGGGCCTGGAACAACTGCCGCTCAAGCTGAACCTCATTGGTTACATCCCGCTGGATACCCACATACTTGAACTCATCCTTCTCATCAAGTACAGAGAACACCGTTAGGTCTGCCTCATACAGGGAGCCGTCCTTGCGTCTGTTCGTAACCCTTCCATGCCAGGAGTTGCCACTCACAAGTTCTCCCCACATGCTCTTGTAAAACGTGCTGTCGTGCCGCCCACTCTTGAGCAGCCTTGGGGTGCTGCCAATGAGTTCATCTGCGGAGTAGCCAGTGATCCTGGACAGGGCAAGGTTTGCATACTCGATGGTTCCGTTCTGATCCGTTATAAGCACCCCTTCACTTCCCTCCTCGATTATGGAGGTGAGCAGGTGCTGAAGCTCTTCTGCCCTCTTTCTCTGTGATACCTCCCTTTCGAGATGAATCACCCACTCCCTCGTCTGGAAACACTTCAGGGAAAGGATTACTATACCGAGCAGCAGAAGCAGAAATGCCCATATGTAGATCACCACCTCCTGTATTACATCGCTGTACGGTATGAGCCTTGACAGGGACCACTCGCCTGATGAAACAGGCAGATTTACATAGAGATACTTGATGCCTTTGGGAGAAATCACCAAATCTGGCCCGATCCTTCTGTATCCCAATGGTTGAAGCGAGGCATTTGCAAATATCTTGCTTGCCCGCAACTGTCTGAGCCTCTTCTCAGGTATGCGGAAAAGGGTGTGCCCTACCATCTCGGACGGACCGGCGAGCACTGCCCCGTCCCTATTCATGAATATGGCCCCAAGGGCATTGAATCCGGATTTTACAATACGCTCAAAGGGCATTTTCATCACCAGGACATGGGAAATCTGTCCGTACTGGTCTATGACAGGCCTTGCAAAGTATACCCCCACACTGCCTGTCTCCTTGCCCGCAGCAAAAAAGATGTTGGACTGTCCCTTAATGGCCCTCTGGAAAAAGGGCATGGAGCTGTTGCTGGTGCCAACCATAGTCTCATCTGACGACGCGGTCACCATACCGTCCCTGTCCATGATATATATGGCAGAGGCCCCAAGTTCCATTGAGAGCAACGACAGCCCCTGGGCCACACCTCCACCTGAAAGAGCGTCCTGAACCAGAGGATGGGATGTTATCAGCTTCAGTTCCTTGAGACAGCGGGCCTCAAACTCCTTGACCACCTCTCCGAATACCAGGAGTTCATCCCTTGAATTTTTTATGTACTGCTCCTCGCTCTGTTCAAGGAGGCAGTTCAGCAAAAATATCGCAAGTGCTGCAACGGACAGAAAAAAACATGCAAAGGAAAAGAACTCTCTCTTGAGGCTGATGCTGTAAAGGGCACGAAAGATGAAAAATGCACCGAGGAACAAAGAAACGATCTGGGCCAGGCCGATACATATGAATATTTTAGTGTCCTGCAACGGGACCAGCAGCTCACCCCCTGCAAGCAGAAGGAGCGTGCACCCCAGCAGGGCTATGATGTAGGAGATACGCTTATTCTCTCCCTGTGACCGCCTATCGCCGTACAGAAACCAGGTCACCCCTGTAATACCCAGAGAAAGGGCTGTGGCCACAGGCACTTGCCCCACCATATCCACAACTGGCAGGGCCAGGGCAAGGAACATGACGATCCTGTAGGCAAGGGGGGAGTTCCGACGGATGACTATGTGGACCAGGGCAACCCCAGAGGCAAGTACAGCGCCCAGTAGCCAACCTGAAAAGTGATAATAGGGCACAAAAAGCCTTACCGCCTTGATAAGGCCAAACAGTGCCATTGTGAGCACAAAGAGCCTGCCCCCATACTGGAATGCCTCGTTTCGGACAAACCGGTCCACTCCCTGCACCAGACCTGCCACAAAGAAGGACAGACCAACAACAATGACATTTACTATTAATGGAAATAGCTGTATCACTGTACAAATCTATCGACCATCCCCATGATGACCGGTGGCAGTTTGATGTCCAACTCCCTGTTCCTGTTAAGATTTATGACTACCATGGCCTTTTCCGCATCCTTTATCTTGATCTTTCTGATCTCGTATCCTTTTAGAAGCAGCGCGGCAAGCTCTCCTGCCTCATACCCCATATGATAGAAGTCTATGCTAACTCCGCCCCACAGTCCAAGGTCCACAAAGGAGGAGTTGATTGTCAGATCAGGTTTTTTGATCATGCTTGCGAGCAGGGGGGCGATCTCCCTCATGGTCAGGGTCTTGCCAGGCCCCCTGCCCTTCACAGACAGGACAATGGGAAAGTAGGCACTTACCTTGGGATCATCCTGCAAGGCACGGGCAGCAGCCATCAGATCGTCTATGGTGGATACCTTGACCGGATCCACCATGTGTTCATAGGCACTGCCCTTTATCTCCCTGACAATCTGGTTTTTCACTATATGGCCTACAGGATCATCCGAATAGAGGAGTACTACCTTGCCCTGCTTCTTTCCCATCAAAAGAGAGAAGAACTTTAGCTGCTTCTGTATGAACAGCTTTTCATACACACCAGTGATCCGCTTTACAGGTACCCTGTCCACGTGAAACAGGAAACGCTTGTTATACTCTTCTGGTGTGATGTTCAGACCGGAAAATACGAGATAACCCTTGCCGGAATCATCAACATAATCCGGAGCAAGTACCTGAAATGCGAGATCGTCAATGGCAATGGTCACGTCTGGCCTGACATCCATGCGCAGTCGTCTGGCATCATCTATTCTCTTCTGAAGCCTCTTTCTGTCAATGGTCCTGGAATTCAAAAAATAGCTGGTGATCTTGGCCTCGCTGAACCCCTCACGCTTCAGGGCAGCAATAGTACCCCTGTACTGTGGACCTCCACACGGATCATTCTTGGCATAGCTCATGAGGATAAAAACATTTTCTGCAAATGTGATTCTTGGCGACCAAACACTATGCATCAAAACGATAAATACGATCAGAAACAAAAATCGAGACATATTTCCCCCAGTACCAGTATGATATTTGGCAACCTGTACACCCTTCAGTAGAATCTGTGCTCCAGTACACATGCACCACCAAAACATTGACAGGGACAGGTGGCATATAAGTGTCCTGTGCCATGAATAAGACCTCAAAATGAACACCCGTTAGTGCGTTCACAGACTTTTCTGTATGGGGCAGGTCCTTTACCAGTGGTGTGGGACAAACAGGGAGTGTGCCTGACGACCATTTAAGACGGCCTGCCATAAACCGTAACGTCATACTCCACGGTACCTGAAGTTCAGAAGCAATTGGCAAAGGCATAGGGTGCTTTTTCTCATGATATTGACCGCGGGCAAGTATATCATTGACAGATAGCCAAAGATCAGATCAGTTGAAGAGCATATTCATGTTTGCCCCAGCGCTACAAGATTCAGGGGCTCCGGACCTTACTGTAATTATCGGTCATATGAAAATATTGCTTAATCGTTGGAAAAATTGAAGGAAACTTTCACAATCACTCAGGAGAAATAATCAGTTGTCTCCCAAATATCTTACCTCTTAACCAAAAACACGACCAGCAAAAAAAATGGGCAGCACAGAGGGGCCTCCAGGTTCATCAACCAATATCCAATCAAGACAATAACACAACTACTGCAAATAAACACCACGGACAATGTCTCATGAGCCAGCACCCTGATCAAAAGCGAAGGCACGTTTTAAAAAAATCAAGTAGCTGCGAATGCATTGACAAAACAGAGACATATAATATCCCTGTACTTTATGAGGACAACCATCTGCTCATCGTTTCAAAACCTGCCGGAATGCCCTGCGTACCTGATTCCAGCAAAGATTTTAGTCTGCTTGACTGGGGGAAACAGTACCTGAAACGCACCAGGCACAAACCTGGCAACGTATTTCTCGGTGTGGTACACAGGATAGACCGGCCTGTCTCAGGCGTGGTCTGTTTTGCCATTACCTCAAAGGCGGCATCAAGGCTCTCTGATCAACTACGAAAGAAGGCCATGAAAAAGATATATCTCGGCATATCACGTTTTTCTCCTGGGCATGACAGGGGCGTGATAGAGACCTATCTTCTTAAAGACAGGAAGAGGAATCGTGTAAGTGCAATATCCTGTAACAGGCACAGGCCGCAAAATGCACGGCTGGCACGTACTGTATGGGAATATTTGGAGCAGAAGGCTGATTTTCATCTGCTCCGCCTGTTTCCTGAAACAGGGCGGCCTCACCAGTTACGTGTCCACTGTGCCTACATGGGATGCGTACTTGCAGGAGACCTCAAATACGGAGACAGAAGCCCTCTTGAAGATGCCTCCATCGCCCTTCATGCATCAGAGCTAAGGCTGAAACACCCTGTGAAAAGGCAGTACATGGCTGTCCATGCCCCTGCTCCATCACTGTTCCCATGGACATGCTTTGACATCAGATGAGATCATGTCCACGGTCTTGGGTGACACCAAATGGTAAGTCAACCCCTCTAATCTGAACCGCTCAAAAGGATATCGGCAGACATCATTCAGCAGCATGCACAGGCACCTTTGCCATGGTATGGACCCAAATTACACCCATAACGCAAGTGGCAATTCATGGATTTAGATGTTACATTGCGTCTGAAATACCTGACCCAGTGGTCGGGCAGTAGCAAAAGGCACATACTGCAGATAGATCAGGAGCATTCCCTGTGTGTCTTTTATTCAGATTTGGCTTGCAGCAAACGGGGAATGAGCCCACGAGATCAATAGAAAGAATCAAGACATGCTTGACGTTCCGGAATACATATCCACACTGGTCCCGTATCCTCCAGGCAAACCCATTGAGGAGCTTGAGAGGGAATATGGCGTTAAAGATCCCATAAAACTTGCATCCAACGAGAACCCGTTAGGCCCATCGCCAAAGGCCGTGGAGGCTGCCCAGCAGGTCCTGAACCGGCTCCACAGGTATCCGGACGGCAGCGGTTTCTATCTCAAGCAGAAACTGTCGCAAAGGCTGGGAATCAGGCCGGAACAGATAGTCCTTGGAAACGGCTCCAATGACATCATTGACTTCCTCATCCGGGTCTTTGTCAGGCCAGGCATGCAGGTGATCAGCAGCGAGCCAAGCTTCCTCGTTTACAGAAAGATGGTGCAGGTGGCAGGCGGAGAAAACGTGGTGATCCCCCTCAAGGACTTCAGCCATGACCTTGCAGCCATTGCAGATGCGGTAACACCTGCGACAAGGCTGATATTCATGGACAACCCCAACAATCCCTGTGGCAGTGTGATACGGCAACAGGATTTCGACTCCATGCTGGACAGGTTGCCAGACCATGTACTGGTAATCCTTGACGGGGCCTATGAAGAGTTTGTAAGGGACGCCGATTTTCCCAAAGGCCATGAGTATGCCCAAAAAGACCGCAGGGTCATAGGCCTCAGGACCTTTTCAAAGGCTTACGGCCTCGCAGGGCTCAGGGTAGGGTATGGGATAATGGACCCTGAAGTTGCCTCCATGTTGGACAGGGTGAGACAGCCGTTCAACGTCAACAGCGTTGCCCTTGCTGCGGCTGAGGCAGCCCTGGACGATACGGAGCATATAGAAAAAACGCTTAACCTTACCTGGGATGAACTTGACAGGCTGGCTGAGGAACTCAGGTCAATGGGATGTCGGGTAATGCCGGGGCACACTAACTTCATGCTGGTAGATACCAACCGGGATGCCAGGCAGGTTTATGAGGCAATGCTGAGAAAAGGGGTGATAGTAAGGGCCATGGGCTCTTACGGTTTCCCATCTCACATCCGGATCACAGTGGGGCTGCCAGAAGAAAACAGCCGTTTCCTGCAGGCATTTTCAGAAATCATGGCTGCGTGACAGCGTACATGCGGTGGCACATCCACGCCAGATGGTGCTTCTGTCAATCGCTGCCGGTTTCAGGTATCTTGCGGTGCGGTGGCGCACACAAAGATGACGTAACTGTTCACAGGTTTTTTTTACGGGTATTATCGTACAACTGCCCGAAATGTATCTGCTTGCAGGGGGTACAGATACAAGGCAGAGGGTATGCAGGTGTACTCCCTGTACTTCAAGTGCTCCACAGGTAAGCGAAGCCCCTGAAGCAGCAGATGTGGCACCCTGTGAGCAGGTACAAAATGACCCATAATACTAATTTTACAGCATATGGTGATACTGGCTGCTGCAAGAGATTCAGTTTTTCGGCCACAAATCCTATAGTGCAGCATCCAATTGTCAGACCATCTGATCAGGCTACACAGGAAAGTTTTTACGGAGGTAAAATTAATCATGGCAAGACCACCCAAATGTCGTATAGTTGATCAGGAACCTTCAGTAACCTACTTCAAGCCAAGGGGTATCCCGCTTCGCAAGTTAGAGGAGATCACGCTGACCGTAGAAGGGCTCGAGGCCATAAGGCTTTCAGATGTAAATGGCCTTGACCAGGACGCTGCTGCACGGAGGATGGGCATTTCCCGACAGACATTTGGTAGGATACTTTCCAAGGCCCGCAATACGGTGGCAAGGTCCATTGTTGAAGGCCTGGGGCTCAGGATCGAGGGCGGACACTACAAGCTCTCCTCTGAAACTGAACAAAAAAAGTAACACTTTTTCGTATTTGGTGTTACTGTCTATCATAACAGGCCAGGCATGAGCAGCAACGAAAGCCTGTGATTGCCCATGGGAAAGGACTGCCATGAGACACGCTACAGCAAAAGGCATCATCACCCTGGTATCACTTTTCTGTTTGTTAACTTTTATGAAAGGGACGTCAATGTCAGAAAACACCAACCCCCAGGTACTTCTCAAGACCAGCATGGGAGATATCATAATAGAACTGTACAGGGACAAGGCACCGGTCACGGTAAAAAACTTTCTCAGGTACGTGGAAGAGGGCAAGTATGACGGCACCATCTTCCACAGGGTGATAGACGGCTTCATGATCCAGGGTGGAGGAATGACCCCGGATATGCATGAAAGACAGACCTATGCACCCATAAAGAATGAGGCTGGAAACGGATTGAAAAACGAGAAAGGCACCATTGCCATGGCACGGACCCAGGTAGTTGACAGCGCCACGTCCCAGTTCTTCATAAATCTCAAAGACAACGATTTCCTTGACCACCGCGATGACAGTCCGCGCGGATTTGGCTATGCGGTATTCGGAAAGGTGATCAAGGGTATGGATGTGGTGGAGAACATCGGCCATGTAAAAACAGGGGCAAAGGGATTTCACAGGGATGTGCCCATTGAGCCGGTGATAATAGAGAAGGCCACCATATTGACTGATAAAAAATAAGACAGTATGTTTAAGACTCCAGGTCATTATCCTTATGGACATACAACACCTGTATTCTCCAATCCCACATCATAGACACCGATATTCAGGATGTCTCAGTTAAAGTACAGGTGAAAGGTTAAACACTCCCCATCCGAGGGAAGTACCAGATTTAGCCAACATACGGTATCAGGGCCTTGGTCCAAGGTCCCCAAGGTCTCATGGAAGTTCAAGTTTGTACCCATCCGTAGGCCGCGGTTTACCATGGCAGGTCTGGCCGTTGTAAATTTATAAATGTACACGCCGTGATCAGGCACTACCTTCACGGCAGGACCAAAATCGTTAGGGGAGCCCAGGGAGACGGGCTGAGATACCATCCATGAATGTTTTTCCACCGATGGTGACCCTTACTGACCTGAACTGGATAATGCCAGCGCAGGGAAACGATGTTTGCATATTGAAAGATTGCAGATGCCGCCCCTAAGCCGGGCGGTTTTTTTGTCTTTGGACGTATCAAAACCACCGTGGAGTGACTTTTCCGCCACGACAAGCCATAAATTTATCTTTCCGGAGGACTCGCAGTGGACATGACATTGCTTCAGGCACTCAGGGCTGGCAAGACCCCTGGCGACCTGCAAAAAATAGCTGAAAAAGAAAAAATCCAGATAGAGGAACTGAAAGACAACATACTTTCCGGCAAGGCCGTGGTGTTGGGTTACAGGACCGGCCGTGGCACAATGGTGGTTGGAAAGGGTGTTACCACCAAGGTAAACGCAAACATAGGGGCCAGCACCCTATGCTCCTCCATTGAGGAGGAACGAGGCAAGCTTGCCGCTGCGCTAAGGGCAAAGGCCGATGCTGTCATGGACCTCTCCCTTGCAGATAACATCGTAGAGATAAGGGAGATGATGCTTTCCGAATGCACCGTTCCGATTGGCACAGTCCCCATTTATGAGGCCGCCACCCTTGCAAGGCTCCGAAGAGGGGCTGTGATAAACATAGATGCAGAGGAGTTCTTTGAGGTCCTTGAACGCCAGATGGCAGAGGGTGTTGATTTTGTAACTGTGCATGCCGGTGTGATAAAGAAGCTGGTGGACAAGTACAGCAATGACTCCAGACTTGAGGGTATTGTGTCCAGGGGAGGTGCCATTACAGCAGCTTACATCAGGAAGACTGGCGAGGAAAATCCCCTTTACCAGCAGTATGACAGGCTGTTAGATCTTGCAGAAAAGTATGACTGTGTACTGAGCCTGGGTGATGGTATGAGGCCAGGCGCCATAAAAGACGCATCGGACTTCTTCGAGGTTGGTGAACAGGAGGTACTGGGTGAGCTCCAGGAACGGGCATTCGAACGTGGGGTCATGGCCATGATCGAGGGGCCTGGTCATGTACCCCTGCATATGGTAGGGGAGTCTGTAAGGCGTATCAAGAAACTCACCCACGACGCCCCGCTCTATTTGCTTGGTCCTATTGTCACAGACGTTGCCCCGGGATACGATCACATCACAAGTGCGATTGGTGCGGCCCATGCAGGCATGGCAGGAGCAGACTTCATCTGCTATGTCACCCCTTCCGAACATCTCGGCCTGCCACGCGCTGAAGATGTCCATCAAGGCGTGATCGCTGCCCGTATTGCGGCGCATGCCGCTGACATCGCCAAGGGCATCCAGGGCGCACAGGAGTGGGACAACGAGATATCAACTGCCAGAAAGGCCCTTGACTGGGACAAACAGATAGAGCTCTCCATTGACCCTGAACATGCGGCAAAGGTGCGCCAGGAACGTTCTGGCGGCGGAGCATGTACCATGTGCGCCGAATACTGCGTATTCCTGGTTCTGAAAGATTGAGGGGCCTGTGACACGCAAGGTTATCATCATACCGGCCAGGTTTGCGTCCACACGCCTTGCGGGCAAACCCCTGCTGGATATCTGCGGTGAGCCCATGATCTGTCATGTCTACCGCAGGGCCAGCGCCATTGCGGGCATAGATACCGTAGCTGTGGCAACTGATGACCAGCGTATTGCCTCATGCATCAGGGATATTGGAGGAACCGCATTCCTGACTGACACGAACCACAGCTCCGGGACCGACCGCATTGCCGAGGTTGCCAGGCAGATGGAACTGGAAGCTGATGCAGTAGTTGTAAACATCCAGGGGGACCAGCCGCTCATATCCCGGGAGCCGGTGCAGAAGATGATCGAACTGCTGGCAGGTGACAGCGAGATACACATGGCCACAGCAGCCTGTCCCCTGCAAGCCGACGAGATTACAAACCCCAACCGGGTCAAGGTGGTACTTGACTCAAATTACCGTGCACTCTACTTCTCGCGTGCCCCCATCCCCTTTGACCGGGACGGCACGTACCGGCCCCACGGCTCTTGCTGTTATCTGCGCCACATAGGCATTTATGCCTACCGCAACAGCTTTCTGCAGGAGCTGGTAACCCTTCCCGTATCGTGGCTGGAGCAGATGGAAAAACTGGAACAGTTACGCGCTCTTGAAAACGGATTCCGCATCGGTGTTGCCATAGTGGATGATTCCCCCCTGGATGTGGATACTGCCGAAGATATAGAGGCAGTACGTGCCATGATGCAGGCCATGTCAGGCGAGTAACAAAGGAGAAAACAGATGTGTCAGTCCACAGTCTATCTTCGCAGAGGTGATACAGAAGAAGAGATACTGAAAGATGCCATACTGGTTGAACCAGTTGATGATGGTGTTAAAATACAGGGTTTCTTTGAGGCACCGCGGGTAATCCCTGCCAGAATTGCACTGATTGACCTGCTCAAGCACAGGGTAGTGCTCGAAGAGGCATAGATTCCGGTTAGTCGGCTATCATGTTGTCCATTGCATATTGCTGCACAGGCCGCGGGGCTAGGCCATACAGGTATCCTGTAGTAATGTATTTTCAAGGTAAAAATTAAGGAATTATCATGAATGACATAGACAAACTTCGTGTCCTGCTCCCCCACTGGGTGATCCACAACAAAGAACACGGCAGTGAATTTGCGACATGGGCCGAAAAGGTGCGCACATGTGACCACGAGGCGGCAGACGACATTGCAGCCCAGCTCTCCAGGGCTGTCTCCGCATGTCATGAGGTGACCGAGGCACTTGAAAAGGCAATGGAACTTGCAGGTGGCCCTCTGGATCATTCCCATGCGCATGCCCATTCCCATCACCATTAAGATCACCAACTCAGCGCAAGACATTTAGATTACCTGCATGACTAATGGAATATATTAGCACAAGGGGGCAGATAGCCCCAATCTCATTTAAGGACGCAGTAATGATGGGGCTTGCCGAGGACGGTGGGCTCCTGCTGCCAAATCCCCTCCCATCCGTTGATGCAGCCACCCTGGACTCATGGCGTGGTCTTGATTACCAGTCCCTGTGTCTTGAGATCATGACCATATTTGCCAATGATCTGCCAGGGCAGGTCTTGAACGAACTCATCAGCAAGGCCTACTCCTCCTTTGATACCAAAGAGGTAACCCCCCTGGTTTTTACTGGCCAGCACTACATACTGGAACTCTTTCACGGCCCCACTTTTGCCTTCAAGGATATTGCGCTCCAGTTCCTCGGCAACCTGTTCTCATACCTTCTCGAAGAACGTGGCCAGTCAATGAACATACTTGGAGCCACGTCTGGAGATACCGGCAGTGCGGCCATCTACGGCGTCAAGGGTAAGGAAAACATAAATATCTTCATCCTGCATCCCAGGGGGAGGGTGAGCCAGGTCCAGGCACTTCAGATGACCACGGTTCCTGACCTCAACGTGTTCAACATAGCGGTGGAGGGTACCTTTGACGACTGCCAGGCCATTGTAAAGGAGATATTCAACGACCTGGAGTTCAAGACCGCATTCAGGCTGGGTTCCATAAACTCCATAAACTGGGCCAGGGTACTGGCCCAGGTGGTCTACTATGTCTATGCCACCTTGAACCTGCAACTAAATGCAGGGGCAGAACATGTACATTTCTCTGTTCCTACAGGGAATTTCGGTGACATATTTGCCGGATATGTGGCCAAGCAGTTGATAAGGCCTGCCATAGGCAGGCTCATACTTGCCACCAATGAAAACAACATCCTTACCAGGTTTGTTCTTGAGGGCAGGTACGCCAAGAGCAAGGTGGTCTCCACCATAAGCCCTTCAATGGACATACAGGTAGCCAGCAACTTTGAACGCTATCTCTATTACCTCTATGACAGGGATGCCGAGCGGGTACGCAGGACCATGGCGCAGTTCCAGAAGACAGGAGAGATTGTCTTTTCACGCCAGGAACGCCAGCAGGTACGAAAGGACTTTGCGTCTGCCTCCATTGATCAGGACCAGACCATAAACACCATCAGGGAGTGTTACAAGAGCACCGGGTACGTGCTTGATCCCCACAGCGCGGTAGGTGTAGCCGCTGCTGAAAAACTCTCAGCCAGCATGGACGGCCAGCCAGTGGTCTGTCTTGCCACTGCGCACCCTGCCAAATTCCCTGATGCAGTAAGGAAGGCAACAGGCAGGGAACCTGAACGCCCGGTGGCAATGAGGGGGCTGGAGAACCTGCCGTCCCGGTGCCGCATACTGCCTGCAGACGTGGAGATCATCAAGAAATATGTCAGTGAAAACGCCCTAAAATAGAAGGTACCAGCTCAGGGCAATCGTGACTATAAAATAGGGCATGGAATAGACATGAAATGAAAGGTAGTTATGCGCCCTGTTACAGAAACGCAGGGCAATGAGGTTGGCAAAGGAGCCTATCAAGAACCCGTTGCCACCAATATTCACCCCATAGGCAATCATCTTGTAGTCTGCAGAGTGGTGGGCAAGCAGTATTGCCGACGGGACATTGCTGATAACCTGGGAAAACAGTGCACCTGAAAAGAATACGGTCTGAGGGTCATGAAAGTTCAACATGGAAAACAGTGACTGTACGGCCCCAAGCCTTGAGACCATATTCAGATCCACAAATATTACCACAAACAGAAGTATCAGTCCCCAGTCTGCCTTGAATATCACTCCTGTACGTGTAATCAGCATGAACATAAACACAACGGGCAGAAAATATCTCTCATATCCAAACTCCACTGACAGTATAAATGCCACCAGCAGTATTGAGGACATGACGAAGAGCACCCGGTCAACAGGCTGCCTCTCACTGTTTGAGACCCTGATCTCCTTTCTGGCAAAACAGAGGAAGGTCATACCAAACAGCACCACTGCCATAACAAGGACGAGTGGGGCCATCTCCCTCACAAAGACCGGGAAGGAGAGCCCCCACTGGTGCCACAGAAAGATATTCTGCGGATTCCCAATGGGGGTGAGTGACGAGCCCACGTTTACTGCAATGGCCTCGAATATG
>Ga0256914_1001342_pt1 | contig 22614 bp, 21 predicted proteins | sample HulkmetaG_FD_191571 | JGI IMG/M metagenome (GOLD analysis project Ga0256914, IMG submission 191571) | Hydrothermal chimney microbial communities from Main Endeavour vent field at the Juan de Fuca Ridge, Pacific Ocean - Hulk | ecosystem: Environmental > Aquatic > Marine > Hydrothermal vents ... | reverse complement strand
AGGCAAAGGACATGGGCGGAAACAGGCTGGTCAGCCTGGAGGACATGGCTGAAGGCGCTGCCTGAAGAAGCAGGGCCAAGGAGATCAGAAAAAAACCGATCAGGAAAACCGGCAGCACCCTGCTCCGGCACCTCTCCTCACCTGAAGATAGTCCCCGATTATCCTTTCATGATCGAAACAGAGCCCTTTTGGGATCTTCTCCGGATCCACGCAAAGGACCCTGGCTGCATCGTCTCCCGCCTTTGGCACCCCCTCTGCCCTGGCCACGAACACAGAGCTGATGGTGTGGAGCCGTTCATCCCGCAATGGATCAGAATAGCAGCCAAGGAGGTAGCGGAGCTCCACCTGGAGGCCCGTCTCCTCCAAGGCCTCCCTCTTTGCGGCATGGGCGATTGACTCACCATAATCCACGAATCCACCAGGTATGGCCAGGCCTATGGGAGGATTTCTCCGTTCGATCAGAACGATCTCCTGTCCGACCTCTATTATGATATCGACAGTGGGGACAGGATTTCTGTAGGCCTCGATCAACTCGCCGCATCTGGGACACCTTATGAATCTGCTTGCGCCCATCACTACTCCTTTCCATCACACAGGGAGGGCCTGTTTTGCCCTGCCCTGCAAAGGGCTATAGCCGAAGATAGGGAAATCAGCCGGAAAAATCCGCAAGCACAGAGACCATCTCCTCATGAATATGGCCGTTTGAGGCCACGATCTCCTTCAGAAATGGGTGATATCTGCGCCCTCCAAAATCAGACAGCCACCCCCCTGCCTCTTCCACCAAGAGCTGGCCAGCCGCAGTATCCCAGGGCTTGAGCCTTTTTTCCCAGAAGCCCTCGAACCTTCCTGCCGCCACATAGGCAAGATCAATGGCGGCGGCACCCGCCCGCCTGATCCCCTGGGCCCGCACCAGCAAGGCCTTGAGGGCGGCCACGATATCGTCAGGCCTTTCATGGACATCATAGGGAAAGCCGGTGGCCAGAAGGGAGCGATCAAGCCTGGCCTCTTTTGAGACCCCGATCTTACGATCATTCAGCCAGGCACCCCGTCCCTTCACTGCCCAGAAGAACTCTTCGAGCCTGGGCAGATAAACGATGCCAACAAGGGTCTGATACCCCTCCTGCCGGTCCATCTTGCAAAGGGCGATGGATGCGGCATAAAAGGGAAAACCATGGGCAAAATTGGTCGTGCCGTCAAGCGGGTCCACGAGCCAAAACCGTCCACTTGGCATGGCAAGATCCTTGGCGCTCTCCTCTGCCAGTATCGGGACTCCCTCTATCTCCTGGAGCCTGGAGACGATGGCGCTCTCAGATGCCACGTCTGCATCTGTTACGAGATCGATCACACCCTTGAAACCTACATCAAAACCCTCCTTGGCAAAGCCGAGAAGCACCCTTCCTGCCTCTGCCGCTGCAGCAAAGGCTGCTGCAGCCTCCTTAGCAAGGCCGGCCTCTGCCGCCTCTTTCCCTATCAGCCGTTCTATGGACGAGATATCCATGACAACTGCTGCCACCTCCTTTCCACGCCTTGTTAGAAACAAAAAAGGACGAATGGATTATAGCCCCTGGCCACAGGCTTTTACCATAGGAAATGAAAAAGGCGGGGCCTTTTTGCCCCGCCTTTTTGACAGCCCGGTTCCTCTTGCTCTTCTAGCTGAAAGAGGAGACCTTGAATCGCCGCATGACCTTCTCCACCTCCTTTGCGTTCTTCTGGAGAGACTCCATGCTGACCAGGGCCTTTTCCGCACCCTGGGCATTCTGGCGTGCCACTTCCGCCATCTTGTCCAGAAGATCCCGAAGAGCAGCGCTTCGATCCCTCTGTTTGGAGGTCCTGGAGGTGATCTCGCCCGAGTTGGCCACAACCTGATCGATGGTCTCCACAGCTGTCTTGGTGGTGAGGGCGGAGGACTTGGCAATCGTTGCGATCTTGTCGCTCAGCTCCTGGAGCCCCATGATGGCCTCCTCTGCCCTCTTTCTGCGCTCAGCCTGCTTGCTGGTCATATCCACAATGGAGCCTGCAAGACTCTTGAGCTCATCCATGGATCCAACGAGGTGCTGGATGGATTTGGACTGCTTGTCCGAGGCGTCTGCGATCTCGATGGTGACCCTTGAGCTGTCCTCCACGGTCTTCAGCAGATCCTGCAGGGTCTGGGCACTCTGGTTGGCCAGACGCAGACCGTCTTCGACGCTCTCGGCACTCTCTTCAATGAGGTTTTCGATCTCTCGTGTGGACTCACTCGTCCGGTCGGCCAGCTTTCTGATCTCCTCGGCAACGACTGCAAAGCCTCGTCCATGCTCACCGGCCCTGGCGGCCTCGATGGCGGCATTCAGGGCCAAGAGGTTCGTCTGCTCGGCAATGTCAGCGATGAGGTCCACGATCTCCCGCACCTGCTCGGAGCTCTTGGCAATGGTCTCCATACCGCGGACCGTCTCGTTCATGGCCTCGCGTCCCTTTCTGGCACTCTCCATGGTCTGTGAGGCATGGAGTGCCGCCTCCTTGGCCTCGCGGGCCATGAGATCGAGCTCGTTTGCCATCTCTTTCAGGGCAGCGGCAGTCTTTTCAGCAGCCTCGGACTGCTGAATGGCCCTGGCCTGGACCTCTTTGGCCGTCTGTCCCATGGCCGCCACTGTGTCTGCCACACCCTGGGCCCCTTCCTTGTTCTGCCCAGAGACCTCGGTGATACTGGCACTGGTCTTGGCGATCTCCTCTATCACCACTGCAGCCTCACGGGCGAGCTTGGCAGAGGATTCGGCGTGATGTGCCACCTCCTGCGCTGTCTTGCCCATGAGGGCAACCCTCTGATGGGCCTCTTCGGAACGCTCTGCCTGTTTTCCGGCGTTCTTGGTAATGTTCTCTGCAACCTGATAGACCTCGCCGCTGACCTTGGAAAACTCGCCAGACTTCTCTATGACCTCTCTGAAGGCTTTCTGTAGGGCCTCGAGAAACTTGTTGACCGACTCGGACATCTGCCCCACCTCGTCACGGCTGCGCACCTCGAGGCGCTCGGTCAGGTCCATGTTCTTTGCGGTCTTGTTGAGAAGCCTTGCCACCTCGACGATCGGGCGGGCCACGTCCTTGTTGATGAAGTAGGCGAGCATGAGCAGCACCACGAATATGATGCCGTTTGCTATGATGGCCGGCCTCACAAGCTCATCCATACCGGCGCTGAAAACTGAGGAAGGGGCCGTCACTGTAGCAAAAACGGCTCTTCCCATGAGTTCTCCCGCCTTTTCCACCGGCAAAACGGAGGCTACCATCTCCTGGCCCTCCACATCCATACGGAGAAAGGACCTGATCTTCTTGTCTCCAACCATGTCCTTGAGCCATGCAGGGGCTTGATCAACTCCCTTGGCAGCAGCCATCACCTTGCCCTTTTCATCCAGCACAAACGCCTGTCCATCCAGTTCCTCACTCCTGGCAAACCAGCCTTTACAGGCAGCGCTCAAGGCGGATGAATCGATCAGCGCTGCAATGTAGCCGACGACCTTGCCGCTTGTAGAGATCACCGGTTTTTCGATAACGAAGACCTTGCCCCCCCTGGATGAAAACGGATCCTTGACCGGCCCAAAGATCCTGACCTTCCTGCTGTCTTGCAACCCGATGAACCGTGCCCATCGGCCGGTCTTCCTGGAATTGGAGGTGGCCACCACAGACTTGTCCTCCCCCACCAGAAAGAGCACCTTGTACCAGGGATACTGCTTCTCCATCTGCTTGAGGATCTGTCCGGCCGCTGAGGCCTCTTCCGGATTATAGAGGGCCTGCTTGACCGCATCGAGCTGGGAAAAGGCCCGCATGTCGTTGGCCCTTCCTTCCCAGAAGGAGGAAAAGGCCTCCTCGAGCCCCATGGCAAGGGATATGAGCTGTCTAGAGCTCTGGACCTTGAAGATGTTCTGTTGGGTCAGGAAGAGATAGCCCTGAGCCGCCATGGATATGATGCCGGCAAAGAAGATGAGAACGAGGACCTTGTTCTGGATCCTCATGTTCCTGAGACTGCCAAAACCAGCGGACATAAGATGCCTCCTTGAAAATTACATGAATCCCTGTGCTGCACGCTGCCGCCGCTCGCGAAAGGAGTTGAGCAGGAGGAGCACATCCAGCATGGGAATGCCTTCATCTCGGGTCAACTGCACCAGGGAAGATACATAGGCGCCTCTCTCAGGCCCCAGGGAATCGAGATTGTGAAGATCAAAGGCCAAGATGGCGTCAATCCCGGAGACAGATCTCACCCCCAGGGCGATCACCTCGCCATCTCCCTCGAGCACCATGATCTTTGAAAACTCCACATCTTCGCTGCCACCCCACCAGTTCTTGACCACTGGAATGACCTCTCCCCTCACGTTCACCATTCCGGCAACCTCTGAAATGGCATTGGGCAGAGGGGTGAGGCGGGCGAGTTTGACCACCTCTCTTACATGCCTGAGATCAACGGCCCAGCGGCCGGGCCCGGCCTCGAAGACTACAACCTTTCCCAGTTCTTTTGTCATTGATTGGGCGCTCACTTTGAAATCCTGTGCCTGATGGAACTATCTCACCTGGCAAGTTTCTCTTTCATGCTCATCGGATTGCTGGGAAAAAACTTGAAATGGGGGCGTAATGAAACGGAACGGAACGAGATGGGACGAACGGGCTGCTTATCTGCGCTCGGCCAGAAAGACCCAGCACATGGGAGGAGGCTCCATATTCGAATCGAATCTGGCAGCTTCCAGAGAAATGATCCTGAAAAAGGGCTCTGCCGCCTTGACGATATCCAGTGCAGAAAGCTGAGGCGGCCCGGGACGGTCGCCCCTGTCCTCATCAGCGTTGCCGCAAAGGCTCAGCCACAGCCCACCCGGCACAAGATGTTCTGCAATGCGGGAGGCAAAACGGCTCCTGTCCTCTGGCCGTCCATAGTGATGGAAACAGCCCCTGTCGAAGGCGAGATGAAAGGGTCTGCCCGGGATCTCCCTGTCCATTATGTCAAGCAGGAGAAAGGTGATCCTCACCCCTGCCTTTTCCGCCTTGGCCCTGGCATCCTCCAGGGCCTGCGGGACGATCTCTGTGGCAGTGACCTCTAAGCCCATACTGGCAAGGAAGATGGCGTTGTCCCCTCTGCCGCAACCTATCTCCAGGGCACGTGGCCCTGGCAGGTCAAGGCCCCCGAGGCGCTCTTTCAAATTCCTGTCCGGCCTGCCGATGTCCCACGGGGTAAAGCCGCTGGCATACATCTGTCCGAATCTCGAGGCGTCATCACTGCGGACCACTTTCATCCACCCCTTCAAATGGCGGCTTCCCCTGCCCCGGCCCTGCCTTCCTGGACCTGCTGGGCCGGGCCATAGGCCTGATCGATTATATGGATATCCCTCTGCGGGAACGGGATGGAGATTCCTACCTCCTCGAACTTGTCGTAGATGTCACGAAAAAGCTCGTGCGTGACCAGGCCCTTGAGCCTGGGGTCCTCCACCCAGCAGAGGAGTTCAAAATCGACGGATGAGTCATTGAACCTTCGCACCCTGGACCTGGGCTCCGGGCTCTTTACCACCCTGTCGTTATCGAGTGCCACCTGGTTAAGGAGCCTCTCCACCTGCCTGAGATTGCTGCCATAGGCCACACCCACCGGCACCCTGATCCTGAACCTCGGCTGCGGGGCACTCTCGTTTATGATCTTGGCATTGGCCATTATGGAATTGGGGATGGATATGAGGATATCGTCCCTGGTCTTTATGCGCGTTGAACGGATACCGATATCCACCACCTCTCCGCGCTCACCAGAATCTATGATGATATAGTCTCCGACCTTGTAGGTCTTGTCCATGAAGATGCTTATGCCACCGAAGAAGTTTGCAAGCGTGTCCTTGGCGGCCATGGCTACGGCGATACCTGCAATTCCAGCAGATGCAAATAGCGGGGTGAGGCTCACATCCCATATCATCAGTAGGGCCAGGACCCCGGAGACCAGGATCACGATCCTCAAAAGATTCCTGAACAGGAAGAAGAGCTCCATGCTCAGGGCCCCCTCCATGACAGAAGGCCGCGGACGCTGAATGGCGGCAGAGATGCTCCTGATGGCAGAGCCCCACCAGACTATCAGGATGAGACTCTTCACCAGGTTTACAGCGATGAAGTCCCACGGTGCGGCAAGCCCCATCTGCACGGAGACATGGAGGAGGCCCAGCAGGAATATGGTTGCACAAAGAGGCTTGTGGATAAAGGCGATGATGGCGTCATCAGACTTGATATTTGTAAGCTGGGCCAGGCGCTTTATGGGCTTGTCTATGATGAGATCCGCCACCTTCGCCAGCAGGGCATAGACCAGCACCACGACCACGGCATCAAAGTACTCGTTTAGCCATATCTTGTGCACATAATCCAAGATAGGGGCCAAAAAGCGGTTGATATCCATATTGACATCCATAATGCGAGCTATTATAAAGAGACGCCTGTCAGATTGGAACAGCAAAAAAAGACAGGTCTGGACAGGAATTTTCAGGCAACTTTCAGGAGGTATCTACAAGTTGGCAAATCACGCTTCAGCCCTCAAGAGGGTACGCCAGAACCAGAAACGCAGGATGCGCAACAAGATGCGCAAGACCAGGATCAAGAACCTCATAAAGGCCGTTGAGGCTGCAATCAGGGAGAAGGCCGTTGACAAGGCCCAGGAGAACCTGAAAAAGGCCCAGTCCTATATAGACAAGATTGGCCGGAAACGGGGCACCCTCCACAGGAGAAACGCATCCCGCAAGGTCTCCCGCCTGTCCAAGAAGGTTCATCAGCTGGTAAAGGCTGCCCAGTCCTGACAAAACTCGAGTAAATAAGTGCCCAAAAGGCCTTGTTTGGCCCTGCTGCTTCAAGAGGCTTGACCAGCTCTCTTGAGGCGGCAGGGCTTTTTTTTGTTTTCTTCGGTTGGTCTCTGCCACCCCTTCCGCAACAGCCCCCCTGGCGGCCTTCCTACCAGGATCCGCTCTCTTCAGTCCCTGGAGGCGGGATTGGAACGATCCCGTGCCGCTCGAGTATATCCTGGTATCTTTTTATCCCTGTACGCCTCCATCGGGCCAGGGCCTTGGCGATATCCGCCTCGTCCATGAAATGGAGTTCGCCTGAGATCTCGGTGAGCACATCGATAAGCCTCAGAAATTCGGCAACCAGCACTGAATAGAGGCGGTAGAGCTCCTGTTTTGTCCTGTAGGGGCCATAGGTGTCCGAGAGCAGGCGATAGGAGCGCCTTCCTATCTCTATGAAATAGTCTATATCCACCATACGCCTGGTCAGAAACTCCGGATAGAGCCCTGAAAATATCAGGGACAAGTCCCCCACAGCCTTCAGGTCCCTGGTGCGCTCAAAGATATTCTTGTGCAGGGCCTCCATGAGAACGACCCCCAGGGGCTTTTCCTGGACCACATCGGAAAAGAAGAAATCCCTGCTCTCAGACAGGTGCTTTAGAAGATGGATGAGATAGAGCTTGGCATGGGGGCTCAGCTCAAGATTGAGCCGCTCTTCTGCTGCCTCGATCTCGTCGACGAAAAAGGCGTCAAAGCCCTTAACCAGTTCCATTTAAGGCACCTCCTGTATAGTTCTCTAATCGGCCTCTGCCCGAAAAATGGGAAGGAGGGATCAGAGGGCCAGAAAGGCGCCCGGGCCAGGCATGGAGAGCCAGAGGCCAAAGGGGCCGGCATGAAAAGAGGGCCAGCCCTTTTGCCGTCCTCTAAAATGAGCACTTCCTCGAGGGATTTCAACAGCCCATATCCTGCATAAAAGGGAGATCGAAGCCCTGTCTTCCTGCGCTTTTTCGTTGATCATGGAGCATCATCACTGCTATATTCCACCATTTCCAGTTGGGATTCGTCACCTTCAATGACCATAAGGACAATACAGGACATGAAAGATATCCGGATCAGAAAGGGCAGGAGGCATCCTCCTGGCGCCACCCCCTTTCAGGATGGGGTGAACTTCTGCATCTTTTCCCGCCATGCCACCAGGGTCGAACTCCTCCTTTTCGAAGACCATGCCTCTCCGCACCCCTTTGCCGTGGTGGAGCTCGACCCGGAGGAGAACAGGGACTTCTTCTTCTGGAGCGTCTTCATCGAGGGCCTGAAGCCCGGGGCCGCCTATGCCTGGCGCATGGATGGCCCCAGAGACATCTCCCAGGGTTTCCGTTTCGACCCCAGGATAGAGCTCCTGGACCCCTGGGCCCGGCAGGTATCCGACATCCTCTGGGACAGACCAAGGGCAAAGCAGGACCCGAGAGCACCACGCATCCGGGGCATTGTCCCAAGGGACGAGCCCTTCGACTGGGGGGCCGACGGCCTTCTGGACATGCCCCCGGAAAGGGCCATCATATATGAACTCCATGTGGGCGGCTTCACCAAGCATCCAAGCTCCGGGGTTGAGCACCCGGGCACCTTCCTGGGCCTCAAGGAGAAGATCCCGTATCTAAAGGACCTCGGGATCACCCATGTGGAGCTGCTTCCCATCATGGCCTTTGACACCCAGGATGTTCCAGAGCCTGTCAGGCGCCTTGGGCTGACGAACTTCTGGGGCTACAGCCCCCACAGCTTCTTTGCGCTCCATCCGGGATATCTGGTCGATCCCTGGAACCCCGGCTGCAGAAACGAGTTCAAGGAGCTCGTAAGGGCACTCCATGAGGCTGGAATCGGTGTGATACTTGACGTCGTCTTCAACCATACCACCGAAGGCGGGGATGATGGGCCTGTGATCAACTTCAAGGGGATCGGCAACAGGGCCTTCTACTTCCTAGACCCAGAGGACCCTGCCAAGTACCTCGACTTCACCGGATGTGGCAACACCATAAAGTGCAACCATCCCCTGGTGGCCTTCTTCATAATCAATTGCCTGGAGTATTGGGTCGAGGAGTTCCACGTGGATGGCTTCCGGTTCGATCTGGCCAGTGTTCTGGCACGGGGTGAGGACACCCGGCCCATGTACCATGCACCTGTGATATGGAGCCTCGAATTCTCCAGCCGTCTGGAGAAGGCGGGGCTCATAGCCGAGGCATGGGACGCCTCAGGCCTCTATCAGGTAGGGGCCTTTCCGGGCTACAGGTGGCAGGAATGGAACGGCCGCTACCGGGATGTCATCAGGCGATTTGTCAGGGGGGATGAGGGGCTGCTTGGCGAAACAGCCACACGCCTGGCAGGCAGCAGCGATCTCTATGCGGCCACCAACCGGAATCCATTCAACAGCATAAACTTCATCACCTGCCATGACGGCTTCACTCTCTGGGACCTGGTGAGCTATGAACGGAAGCACAACGAGGCAAACGGGGAGGAAAACCGGGATGGCAGCGATCAGAACTTTAGCTGTAACTACGGTGTGGAGGGCGATACGGATGATCCAGAGATCAACGGGATCCGTTTTCGCCAGGCAAGGAACTTTATGGCCCTGCTGATGTTGAGCCAAGGTGTTCCCATGCTCCTTGCCGGAGATGAGATCCTGCGGAGCCAAAAGGGGAACAACAACACCTGGTGCCAAGACAACGAGATAGGATGGATCAAATGGCAGACAGGGGCCAGGGCAGGGGAGATGCTCCGCTTTACCAGGGAACTCACCAGCTTCAGGACAAGGCACAGAAGCCTCATGAGGCGCCACTTCCTGACAGGCAGACCTTGTCGTCCAAATGGCAAGGAGTGCAGGGCGCAAGACAGGGACTCGGGCGGCAGCTGCTCTACAGGAATGCCGGACATCACCTGGCACGGCAAGGAGCTTGGACGGCCCGAATGGGACGACCCCAAAAGCCGCATCCTCGGCTTTACACTGGCCGGGGTGGAAAAGGGCGAGGAGCACATCCATGCCATAATAAACATGGACCCGGACAGGGATTTTGAGGCAAAGCTGCCACAGCTTCCCGGACAGGGCCATTGGTATCGGGCCGTGGACACCTCCCTTGAGCCTCCCGACGACATAGTGCGACCTGAGAAGCAGCCTGTGGTGGACGGCCTCTCCTACCTGGTGCCTGCAAGGACGATCGTGGTCCTCGAGTGGAGATAGAGCCCCAAGCCTCTTTCCTTGACGTTTCCTCAACTCCTTGCCTTTTGTCCCTCAATCCTTACTTTTTTGAAAGCAGGCTGTTTTGAGATCTTGCCCCTTGTAGCAGCCCTGGCAACAGGGATCAGCCACAGACAGGAGGAGGGCCTGATGCATCCAGAGATCGAACGCATAGTTGTTTGTGATGAAGAGGCCAGATCCAGAGTGGAAGAGGCCTCCATAGAGGCGAGAAGGATACAGCATCAGGCAGAAGAGGATGCCAAGGCCCTTAAGGGCCAGATGGAAAAGGGGCTCGAGGAGTACAGGCAGAAGGAGCTTTCAAGGATAATCCAGCAGGCACGGGAACAGGCCCGTCAGAAGGAGGAGAAGACCAGACAGTACTGTGAAGGCCTCAGGAAGCGGGCAGAGAACGAGCTTCAGGGGCTTGGCCAGGAGTTTCTGGACCTTTTTCTAAGGGCCATCTGAGAGCTGGCCCGAAGCACATCCGGATACACGGCCTGAAGATAGAGCGGGAAGACACGGCACAGGAGGGAGGTCACCATTGTTTGCTCCGGCCTTCAAATATGCCTTTCCAAACGCCAGGGCCAGGGCCCTTAAGGCCGGGCTCCTGTCTCCAAGGGACATGCTCTTTCTGCTCGAGGCCAAGGATGAGACCATCTTTCTGAGCTATCTGGCCACTACCTCCTACGGCCCCTATCTGCCTGCACTTTCCACCTCTGAGAGAAAAGAGGGGCACAGGGCAACACACATCTCTGCCTCCCACATGGAGCGGGCAATCCTGAGACCCCTTTTCCAGGACTATAAAAAGATCTTCTCCTCCCTCCGCCAGAAAGGGGGGCGGCACTTCATCAAGGCCCTCCACGACAGATTTGAAAAAGAGGAGCTGAAGCTCCTGATCAGGGCGAAGTTTTCAGGCCTCAGCCGGGAGGATGTTGCACATCTGAGCTATCCATTGAGCCTGAGCCGACTTCCCTGGGAGAGGCTATGGGGGATCTCCCGTGTGGAGGAGATCTTTGGGCTCCTTGAAAGGAGCAGCTACGGCAGGGCCCTTTCACACGCCAGGGCCCAGTTCGAGGCACAGGGGCGCACATTTCCCCTGGAGATGGCCCTGGATATCGCCAGCTACAGCAGGCTCAGGCAGGCGGCATCCGCGCTTCCGGCAAGGCTGGACAGGCAGTGGGCCCTGCGCATCTCCGGAAGCCATGTGGATATGGCCAACGTGATCCATATCATGAGACTCAGGTTCCGTTATGGCCTGAGCCCGGAAGAGGCCCTCAACTACTCCCTTCCCGGCGGAAGGTATCTCGATCTCAAGGGCCTCCACCATCTGGCCAGGGCCGGGGACGAGGCCTCCCTGCTAAAAAGGCTGCCCGAAGGGCTCGGGGCCGCCTCTCAGGCAACCAGCCTGGAGGAGGCCGAACTCAGGCTGTCAGAGTGGTTCCACAACATCCTGAGGCGGGCCTTTTTGGGCTATCCTTTCCATATCGGGGTACAGGCCGCCTATCTCTTCATGAAGGAGATGGAGGCCAAGGCCATCGTCACCATACACCAGGGCAAACGACTCGGGCTCTCCGAGGGCGAGATATCGGCGAGGCTTCCGGGCTTTCTCTTCAGAAGGGGGGAGGGCTGATGTTCAGGCCGGTAAAGCTCTGCCGCGTAACCATACAGGTACCTGAAGAGTACATGTCCAAGGCCCTGGAGGTCTTGGGCGACCTGCGCCTACTCCATCTGATCAACATAAACGAGACCCAGATGGGCCGGCTTGGTTATGTGGCAGCAGTGAATGTAGAGCTGGTCCGCCGGTATGACCGGGCCATCGAACGGCTGAACAGCATCATAAGGGAGCTTGGAATAACCTCGGAGCCCCCCTCTCCACCAGCCACCCCTGACCCGGAGCAGGAGATATTCCATATAGAGAAACGGATAGAGGCCATCGAGACCCTGACAAGTCAGGTGATAAAGGAGGAACAGGTCTCCTCCGAGGAGCTCATCAAGCGAGAGGGCCTGATCAAACGCCTTAGACTCCTGGAGCCGGGAAGACTCGACTTCACCCGCCTGTCCAGGCTTCGCTATGTCATCTATGGCTTCGGCCTTCTGCCCTCAAAGAACCTGATGCGCCTCGAGGAGAGCCTGTCCGATATCCACCATGCCCTTGTAGAGTTGGGCCAGGACAAGGGCAGAAGGGTCATTGCCGCCTTCTGCCTGAAAGAGGACAGGGATGTGCTGGAGCGGGCACTAAAGAGTGCATTCTGGGAGGAGCTGAGCCTACCCCCCGGCCTCCAGGGTGACGTTTCAAGGATCATCGCCGATCTCGAAAAGAGCATTCCCGAGCTCAAGAAGAGACAGGAGGAGGCCCTTGAGCGAAAGAGACAGTTTGCGGAACAGTTCGGCTCAGAGCTGCTGGAGCTCCGGGAAAAGGCGTTCATTGCAAGAATGCTCCTCAAGGCCCAGCAGAAGTTTGGAAAGATAGACCATACCTATTTCCTGACAGGCTGGCTGCCTGTCCACCTCTACGACACCCTGAAGGACAGGCTCATGGCAGCCACAAAGGGCAAGGCCATAATAGACCGGGTGGATCCGGAAGAGGTGAGAGAGGTGAGAGAGGGGATCGTCAAGATCCCCATCCTCTTCAACAATCCCATGCTGATAAGGCCTTTTGAGCGCCTTACCATGCTCTACGGAACGCCCTCCTATCAGGAGGTGGAGCCCACGGTTTTTCTGGCCGTGAGCTTCATCCTCCTGTTTGGCATGATGTTTGGCGACGTGGGCCATGGCCTTGTCCTGTTTCTGGCTGGCCTCTACATATTCCGGCGCATCTATCGCTTCATGGACTACGGGATCATACTGATGGAGTGCGGGGTATCATCCGCCATATTCGGGCTCCTGTATGGGAGCATATTCGGGATAGAGGATCTGATCCCCGCCCTGTGGCTCCATCCCATGCGCGACATAGAGAGCTTCATGAAGGTCTCGGGGCTCATTGGCGTCGGGATGATCAGCCTGGGGCTGATACTGAATCTCGTAAACATATTCAAACGAAAGAGCTGGCATGAGCTGGCAGGCTCCTCAGGCCTTGCCGGCGCACTCCTGTACTGGCTGCTTGCCGGCCTTGGGATACGCTACATGGTGGCAGGAGAACCCCTTTCATGGGAGATAGCCGCAGCAAAGACGGCAGGGGCCCTGCTGCTGGGGATAATCATCCTCCACAGGCCGGTCCTGGCCTGGCTCAAGAGGAAGAGGGCGGAAAAGGAGGGTGAGCAGCAGCCATTGCCGGCAGGACCCGGGATAGGGGCCCTCTTGCTGGAGTCCACCATAGAGGCCCTGGACGGGGTCCTGCGTTTTCTGGCAAACACCGTCTCATTCGTGCGTGTTGCCGCCTTTGCCCTCACCCATGCAGCCCTGTTCATCGGGGTCTTCTCCATTGCGGACATGGTGGCCCAGGGCTCTGGCAAGGGCCTGTCCTACTACCTCACGATAGTGCTCGGCAACATAGTGATTATCGTTTTAGAGGCCATGGTGGTCTCAATCCAGACCATCAGGCTCGAATACTACGAGTTCTTCAGCAAGTTCTTCCGCGGAGGCGGACAACCTTTCAAACCTGTGGTGGAAGAGATGAAGGAGGCAGCTAAATGAAACGGAGATTGACCGGCCTTTTGACCTTGCTGCTGCTCCACCTGCCCGTCTTGGCCATGGCAGCGGAACAGGCCTCGGGAGGCAGGAGCGATGAGGCGGCCAAGTGGGGCTATATCGGTGCAGCCCTGGCAGTCGGAGCCTCCACCCTCGGTGCAGGCGTGGCTGTGGGACTGGTGGGCTCTGCGGCCATGGGGGCCATAAGCGAAAGACCGGAGACAGCAGGCCGTGCCCTTATATTCCTCGGCCTGGCAGAAGGAATCGCCATCTATGGGCTGATAATAGCCATAATGATACTGGGCTCCCTGTAGGACACTGATACTTGTCAGGGAGGCCGCCTGAAGAGATGTAGGGCACAGGAATGCATGTAATGGTGATCGCAGACAGGGATACGGCACTGGCCTTCCGGGCCGCCGGGCTCGAGACCTGGCCTGTTACCAGAAAAGAGGCCAGGGCAGCAGTGGTGCGAGGCCTTGAACGAAAGGATATCGGCATACTTCTGGTCACAGAGGAGATGGCCGATCCAGCCGCAGACGTGATCGAGCAGTGGGAGATGGAGGGCACAGGCCTCACCCCGCTGGTGATCACAATCCCTGGCATGAATACACCGGAAAGGCGGCGGGCAGGCATAAAAGAGCAGCTTGCCCAGATATTGAGGGCCTGAGGGAGGCAGCCGAAAGTACCATGCCCATACCGGACCAGATAGAACTCCTATGCCTGGCCATCCAAAAAAAGGCCCAGGGCCAGGCCGAAAAGATCATCTCTGCCGCCAAGGAGGCTGCCCAGCGCAGACTCGAGGCGGAAAGGAGGCGCATTGCCCTTGAGATGGAGCAGAAGAAGACTCTTCTGGCCCAGCAGGCCCATCAGGAGGCGAGGAGGATACTGGATGCCGCAGAACTGCAATCCAGGAGGTCCATAATGGCCACCAGGGAGGAGATATATCAGATGGTGCTGGACCAGGGCAGGACGGTCCTGGAGGGGCTCAAAAAGGATGCTCCCCGCTACATCCAGGTCCTTGAGACCATGGTGAAGAGAGCTGCCGGCCTGCTGCCTGGAAGCGAGATGGAGCTACGCATCAGCCGCCATGATCAGGCCCTCGTAAAAGACCACATAGGCCGGTTGGAACAGGCAGCAGGCAGAAGGATTCTACTCTCCGGACAGCCCGCCGCCATCACTGGCGGGATAATCGCATCCAGCCCGGAAGGGAAGATGCTGGTGGATCTGTCCTTTGAGGCGATATTCAGGAAGATCGAGCCCGAACTGCGTGATCTTGTAGCAAGGCGCATCTTTCATGGTGCATGAGGAGTGAAATGGAGCAGGGACAGGACCGGGAACAGCTGAGCCCTGGGCATAGGGGCGTGGTCACCTTCGTAAGCGGCCCCGTGGTCAAGGCGGAGCCTGCCAGGGCCTTCTCCATGAACGAGACCGTGGAGGTGGGCCCTGAGCGCTTGACCGGAGAGGTGATAGGGCTTGAGGGAGACACGGCCATCATCCAGGTCTATGAAGATACGACCGGTCTGCGGCCGGGGACCGAGGTAAAAGGGCTTGGGATGCCGCTTTTCGTGGAACTCGGCCCAGGACTGATCTCCAATATATTCGATGGCATAGAGCGGCCCCTTTCCATCTTGAGGGAGCGCTGGGGGGACTTTATCCGGCGCGGGCACATAGGCACGGCCCTTTCGCGTGACAGCCTGTGGCACTTCAAGCCGGTGGCTACAACCGGCCAGACAGTAAGCGGCGGCCATGTGCTCGGAGAGGTCGAGGAGTTTGAAGGCCTGATACACAGGATCATGGTCCCGCCAGGCCTAAATGGCAAGCTTGTCCAGCTCGTCCCGGAAGGTGAATACACCCTGGAGGATACCATCGCCGTTATAGAGAGCCCGGTTCAGGGGCGCCAGGAGATAAGGCTCTTTCACCGCTGGCCGGTAAGGTTACCAAGGCCCTATGCCAGCCGCCTCACCCCAGCCGTCCCCCTGATCACGGGCCAGAGGGTGATAGATACGCTCTTTCCCATAGTAAAGGGGGGCACTGCGGCCATCCCAGGCGGGTTTGGGGCCGGCAAGACCGTTATCCAGCACCAGCTTGCCAAGTGGGCCGATGCCGAGATCATCATCTATATAGGCTGCGGCGAGCGCGGAAACGAGATGACAGACGTGCTCCGGGACTTTCCAAAACTCATGGATCCCCGGACGAATCGCCCGCTCATAGAGCGCACGGTGCTCATAGCAAACACCTCGGACATGCCTGTCGCCGCCAGGGAGGCCAGCATCTACACAGGCATAACAATAGCCGAATATTTCAGGGATCAGGGCTATGACGTGGCCCTGATGGCCGACTCGACATCCCGCTGGGCAGAGGCCCTGCGTGAGATCTCAGGCAGGCTCGAAGAGATGCCTGCCGAAGAGGGCTTTCCTGCCTATCTTGCCAGCAGGCTTGCCGCCTTCTACGAGCGGGCAGGACAGGTGGTCACACTGAATGGGCTGACAGGATCGGTCTCACTCATCGGTACGGTCTCGCCCCCCGGAGGGGACTTCTCCGAGCCTGTTACCATGCACACCAAGCGTTTCATCCAGTGCTTCTGGGCCCTGGACAAGGAGCTTGCAAGCGCCCGCTATTTCCCTGCGATAAACTATCTCCAGAGCTATTCCGGCTATGAGGAGCGTGTTGCATCCTGGTGGCAGGAGAACACAGGCCCGGAGTGGAAGCAGATGCGCACCAGGGTCCTGGAGATCCTGCAGGAGGATGCAAGACTTCAAAACATCGTAAAACTCCTGGGGGAAGAGGCCCTTCCGGATGAACAGCGCCTGATCCTCGAAGGGGCGAGACTCATAAAGGACGATTTCCTGCAGCAGAACGCATTCGATCCTGTCGACACCTATGCGAGCCCGCAGAAGCAGTTCCTCCTGCTGAAGGTGATCCTCCACTTCATAGATCGGCTGAAGGACGTGGTGGAGAGCAGAATCCCGCTTTTCAGGGCCATGGAACTTCCTGTGGTGACAGAGATACACCAGCTCAAATACCAGTATAGGGGTGACGATGCCCAGCCCTTTCTGGAGATCATGGCCAGGATAGATGAGCAGATAGGAAAACTCCTCAGGAGGCACCATGAGTGAGAAGGCCTTTTCCACAGACTCCGGCGCACTGGAATATACGGACATAGAGCGTATCTCCGGCCCGCTGGTGGTGGTAAAGGGTATGGGCGGGGCCGGCTATGCCGAAAAGGTGGAGGTCGTCTGCCCGGACGGAGAGATACGCACGGGCCGCGTCCTTGCCGCCCACAGAGATGCGGCAGTGGTGGAGGTCTTCCAGGGCACCAGCGGCCTCGATCAGACCGGCACCAGGGTGCGCTTCCTTGGAAGGCCCTTCGAGGTTACGGTCTCCAAGGAGGAGAGCCTCGGGCGCATATTCTCGGGCCTCGGGCGCCCCTTGGATGGAGGGCCAGAGCCCTTCCACGGTGAGCGCAGAAACGTGAACGGCCTGCCCATAAACCCGGTGGCACGCGCCTTTCCCCGGGACTTCATCCAGACCGGCATCTCTGCCATAGACGGGATGAACACCCTGGTCCGTGGACAGAAGCTGCCCATATTCTCCGGCTCGGGCCTGCCGCACAACGAGCTTGCCACCCAGATCGTCCGGCAGGCAAGGCTCCTGGAGGAGGGCCAGAACTTTTCGGTGGTCTTCGCCGCCATGGGGGTACGCCACGACGAGGCAGAGGTCTTCAGGAAGAGCTTTGAGGAGAGCGGGGTCCTGAACAATGTGGTCATGTTCCTGAACCTTGCCGGGGATCCGCCGGTGGAGAGGCTCATCACCCCCAGGGTGGCACTTACTGTGGCGGAATTTCTGGCCTTTGAGGAGGGGCTTCACGTCCTGGTGGTGCTAACGGATATGACGAACTACTGTGAGGCCTTGCGGGAGGTCGCCACAATAAAGGGGGAAATTCCCAGCAGGAAAGGCTATCCAGGCTATCTCTACAGCGATCTTGCATCCATCTATGAGCGGGCAGGCAGGATAGAGGGCAGGGCGGGCTCGGTCACCCAGATCCCCATCCTTACCATGCCTGATGACGACATCACCCACCCCATCCCGGACCTGACCGGATACATAACCGAGGGGCAGATCGTGCTGGACCGCTCCCTCCATCAAAAGGGGATCTATCCCCCGATAAACGTCCTGCCATCCCTTTCAAGGCTCATGAATCACGGCATCGGAGAGGGGCGCACCAGGGAGGATCACAGAAATCTGGCAAGCCAGCTCTATGCCGCCTATGCCCGCAGCAAACAGGTGGAACGCCTCGCCTCCATCGTGGGAGAGGAGGATCTGTCCGCGGTGGACCGGAAATATTTCGAGTTCTCCCGGAGGTTCGAGGAGGAGTTTCTGCGCCAGGGCGAGGATGAGGAGCGCTCCATCTTCGACACCCTGGAGCTTGGCTGGAGGCTGCTCCGCATACTGCCGGAACAGGAGCTGACCAGGGTGACCAGGCAGGAGATGGAGAAATATCTGAAGGCGCGAGAAAACAGAGGGGACGAAGCGAGATGAAACGGCTCAACATCCCTGCCACCAGGAGCAATGTGATCCGCATAAAGGATGAACTGGCCCTGGCAAGGAGCGGCAAGGAGCTTCTGGACCAGAAAAAGGAGATCCTCATAAACAACATAAATCTCCTGGCCGACAAGGCCGACCACGTGCGACAGCAGGTGGACAGGCAGCTCAGGCAGGCCTACCAGGCCCTGAAGCAGGCCCTCCTGGAGGATGGAGAGGCGGCGGTCGAGGCGGCAGGCCTTGCCGTCAGGGCTGGTGAGCAGGTGGTCATCAGGGAGAGGAGCCTCATGGGCGTGGTCATGCCCATTGTTCATGCCAGGGTGCCGAAACTCAGGCCGGAATACAGCCTCACCGGTACAGGACCCGCCCTTGACAGGGTCAGGGGCCATATCCATGAGGTGCTCGAGGTGATAGCAGAGCTTGCCGAGCTGGAAGTCGGTGTCAGGAGGCTTCTAAAGGAGCTGAAGAAGACACTGAAGCGCATAAACGCCCTGGATCACATATATATCCCTCAATATGAGGCCACACTCAAATCCATGAGAGAAACACTTGAGGAAAAGGAGCGCGAGGCCCTCTTCAAGATGAAGAGGATGCGGCAGCGCCAAACCGGCCCGCCTTGATGCCGGAGCAGACAGGGGGACAACGGCTATCAAGCCCCCTTCGGAGGACAAGGCCATGAAAGGACTCTTTTCCAAGATACTGATCCCTGTGGATGGCTCTCGCTACAGCCTCAATGCAGTCAGGCTTGGAGGGCGCATGGCCCTATTTCATGGCGCAGAGGTCTTTCTGCTCCATGTCGTGGACTCTGAAGTACTCGAGCAGCTCTGCAGGGCAGACAAGGGGAGATGCGCCGAGATAGAGGCAGAGATGGAGGCAGAGGCAAGGGGGCTTCTCGAGGACATGGGCAGAGAGCTCACAGGGCTCGGCATCGCCGATGCGGAGAGCCTGCTGAAGAAGGGCGTGCCCTACGACGTGATCCTGGATGTGGCTGATGAACTCGGGATAGACCTCATCGTCATGGGAAAGCTTGGAAGGCGCGGCATAAAGAGGATCCTGCTTGGAAGCGTGGCCGAAAGGGTCATCGAATTCTCAAGATGTCCGGTGCTGCTCTCCGATGGCCAGGGCTGATTATTAGGCCAGGCAACTGTTTTACACTGCCACTTCCGCCTCCTTTACATCTCATTCACATCCTTTCTTACCCCCTTTGTGGCCCATTTTTTTCTTTTTACGGGCATCTGCCGATAAATAGCCATAGAGGTAATTTTGCAACGACACTTTAAAAGGGAGTTGGGCAGATGCGTGCAGGGCAGGGCATCCTCATCCTGGAGTCGATTCCGGATCGGGATACAGAGGAAAAGATAAAGAAGTTTCTGGTGACCAGGGCCAAGAACCTGACACCTGATAAGGTGGCAGCCCTTGTGAAGAACACCCCGGTTATCCTGAGCAGAAGGATACCGGCAGATACTGGGCGCACGCTCGTGGATTATCTGAAAGAGCTTGGGGCTTCGGCAAAATTCATAGAAAATCCGGAAGCCGAACCCAGCGCCGCAATCGAAGTGGAAGAAGAGTCCACCCTCTCCGTCTCCAAAGGACAGAAGGAGCGCTCGGCCATAACCACAAAAGATGAGAACCAAAAAGAGCTCGAAAGGGAAGAGGCCTATGAAAAAAGGCTGCTCCAAAACGTAAACTATAAGAGTGACAGCGCAGAAGCTTCAAAAGAGGCTGCCTTGTCAGCAGGCCATATAGGCAGTACAGGAACCATCAACGATATCCCGGGCCTGGAATCATCGGTTTCTGCATCCAGGCCCAGACCCCGCCCAGGCCTCTCTGCCGCACATCTTGCAGAGCAGTTTGCCAATGTGAACAAGGAGCTCTGGGTCATCTTCACCATGGTGGCCGTGGCAGGACTCATGAACTATATCGTGGCCTCCAAGTACATGATCCTCGGCCTCTACACCTTTCCTACCATCTTGTCAGCCTATTTCTACGGGAGGCGGCATGCGGTGATGACCGCGGCCCTCACCATCATAATCGTGGGGGTAATGACCTATTTCAACGACTCGCTCTTCAAGGACACACACATATTCGGTCTCGGCCACATGCAGACCTGGTATCACATAGGCGCATGGGGATGTACGCTCATCTGCACCGCCTATGCCATGGGCACCCTGTATGAACGCCATGTGGCCAAGGTCAACGAGCTCAGAAAGACCTATCAGGGACTGATCGTCATATTGAGGCACTTCATCTCAAAGGACAAGTACACGGAAAACCACTGCTACAGGGTCTCCATATATGCGGCCAAGATCGCGAGCTATCTTGGGCTGAGCGAAGAAGAGATCGAAGACATAAGGTCTGCCGGGCTGCTTCACGATATCGGCAAACTCGATGTGAGCAGGGAGCTCCTCTACAAGGCGGCCAAGCTGTCGGAGTCCGAATACAAGGAGATCAAGAAACACGTATCCAACAGCGAAAAGATCCTGGAGCCGGTAAAGGGCCCACTAGGCAGGATAATTCCCATAATCCTTGCCCATCACGACAAGTATGACGGAAATGGCTACCGCCCCCTGAAGGGGGAGGAGATCCCGCTTGGCGCCAGGATACTGGCAGTGGCCGATGTATACGATGCCCTTACCAGCGACCGGCCATACCGAAAGGCCATGGCCCCGATGGAGGTGAAGGAGATCATTGTGAAGGGTGCGGGCAAGGACTTCGATCCTGTGGTGGTACAGGCCTTTTTAAAGGCATTTGAGCGAGGAGAGATGGAGATTCCCCAGGTGGTGGTTTAGGGGATGAAAAAAATGGCGGAAGCGCATGGGAATCGAACCCACCCACGGGGCTCCTCACCCCGTGCACCGGATTTGAAGTCCGGGAGGGCCACCAGTGCCCTATCCGCTTCCGCTTGATCTGTCTAATTTCGCCTTAACCAGCAAGAGGCTGGTACAAGTAGCTGGGATTGATCTTTTTACTATAAAATTAACTACTTTTCAAACTCTGTTCCAGCCCCTTCACCCTGTGCTGTACCAGATGGCACATCCCCTTCCCGGACGGCCTCGTCTGCGGCTTGTCCCTCCTTCAAGGCCTCGTTCCTGAGCCTTTCAGCTTCAGCCTCTCGATCAAGGCGCTTTCTGTCCATGGGCATGTATTCTGCCGTGCTCTCTATCCTGTGGCCGAAGTGCCCCATGGGACGCTTGAAGGTAAACCATGCCGGATACTCCACCAGCTGCTGACGCACCTCGTCTTCGCTGTCAGAGGGGATGGAAAAGGGCAGGCTCAGCACATATCCCACAGAGCCAACCACCATGGTCACGAGCCCCAGGGGCCTGACAAGCAGTCCATCTGCAATCATGGTGACAGGGTCGGGAGAGAGCCTGTAGCGCTCTGCCTGTTCATACTTCTCTTCATCCGACTGGCCCGCAAGGGCAGCAGAGTTGGCCAAAATCATGACAGATACCAGGCAAGAGATCAGGGTCTTTGGCACCATCTTCCGCTATTCTCCTCTTTTGTCGATGTGAGATCCTGACTTTCTGTGATCCTTCTGGCCCTAAGAGGGCAGAATCTGATACTATCTTAACAGCATTTTGAGAAAAAATCTTTACCGGATCTCTTCTCTGCCCATCTAACATGGAAATAGAGCCAAAAGACCTGCAACAGGCAAAAAAGAGCGCATCCGGTCTCATCAAGCAGGCCATAAGAGACAGGATCTTTCCCGGGGCCGCCCTGGCCCTTTTCGATGCCGGAGGGCCGCTCTTCACCCTGTGTGAAGGCAGGCTCCATTACGGGGCCTGGGCAGAGCCGGTGTCGAGCAGCACGCTCTTCGATCTCGCCTCTCTTACAAAGCCGATGGTTACGGCCACCCTGGCCATGCAGCTTACAGAAAAGGGGCTGCTGGATCTCGACAGGCCACTTGGCGAATATCTGGGCTCAAGGTCTGGAGGCAATATTACCCCAAGACACCTCCTGACCCACTCTTCCGGCCTTCCCGCCCATGAGGAGCTCTGGAACAGGAAGGGGTTGAGACGGGCCGGAGCCGGAAGGTTGACAGACATAAGCTTATCAGACAGAAGCCTGGCAGACAGGAAACGGGTTACAGAATATCTGCTGCAGCTTTCCGAAAAGGCCCAAGCCCCTGTGCCAACCTATAGCGATCTGGGCTTCATCCTCCTTGGGATCCTGATCGAGAGACTCACCGGAAAGGGCCTTGAAGCCTCTTTTTTCGAGATGGCCGAGGGATGTTCCATAAGAGGGCTCTATTCCCAGGCCCTCATAAGGCAGCAGGGGGTGGATGCGCCCTGTGCCCCTGCCGGCTGGTGCCCCTACAGGAGAAGGATGCTGAGGGCTGAAGTTCACGATATGAACGCCTGGTTCCTCGGCGGGTTTGCCGGCCATGCCGGACTCTTTGGAACCATCGGGGCTGTAACGGATTTTCTGGCCCGTCTCCTGGCCTCCTTCGAAGGAGACGGGGGC
>Ga0256914_1001341_pt1 | contig 22614 bp, 15 predicted proteins | sample HulkmetaG_FD_191571 | JGI IMG/M metagenome (GOLD analysis project Ga0256914, IMG submission 191571) | Hydrothermal chimney microbial communities from Main Endeavour vent field at the Juan de Fuca Ridge, Pacific Ocean - Hulk | ecosystem: Environmental > Aquatic > Marine > Hydrothermal vents ... | reverse complement strand
GCGAAACCGCCGGGGCGGTTGGGTGCAGCCCCCGCTAGGGGGCTTGGCAGACGAAGCCCGCAACTTCCAGTTGCCGGGCGTTTTGTGCGATTTCCACCCACGAACGATGGCCGCGGCCGAGGGGCGTTGGGGCTCGACACGGCCGGCCGTTGGAAACTGCGGCCTTCGAGAGGCGAAACCGCCGGGGGCGGTTGGGGCCCTCACCCCACTCCCCCCTTGGGAGAGGGGAGAGGGGGAACACGCCTTCTCTCATTCTGGCGCCGGTGCCGAGGGGTGAGGGGTGAGGGATGACACGGCCGGCAGTTGGAAACTGCGGCCTTCGGTGGGGCGAAACCGCCTGCGGCGGTTAATCGCAGCCCCCGCCAGGGGGCTTGGCAAACGAAGCCCGCAACGTCCAGTTGCCGGGCGTTTCGTGCGATTTTCACCCATGGACGATGGCCGCGGCCGAAGGGGCGTTGGGCCCCGGGGCGGCCGGCAGTTGAAAACTGCGGCCTTCAGTGGGGCGAAACCGCCGGGGCGGTTGGGCGCAGCCCCCGCCAGGGGGGCTTTGCAAACGAAGCCCGCGACGTCGCGTTGCCGGGCGTTTTGTGCGGCTTTCACCCACGGGCGCTGGCCGCGGCCAGGGGCGTTGGCCCAGGGACGGCCGGCAGTCGAAAACTGCGGCCTTCACTTGCGAAACCGCGGGGGGCGGTTCATCGCAGCCCCCGCAAGGGGGCTTGGCAAATGAAGCCCGCAACTTCCAGTTGCCGGGCGAATTCGCGCATTTCCCAGCCTCGGGTGGACAGCGCGGCCAAAGGGCAGTGTGGCTCGGAGGCGGCCTGCAGTTGAAAACTGCGGCCTTCACCTGCGAAACCGCCAGGCGCGGTTGGGGCCCTCACCCCACTCCCCCCTTGGGAGAGGGGAGAGGGGGAACACGCCTTCTCTCATTCTGGCGCCGGTGCCGAGGGGTGAGGGGTGAGGGATGACACGGCCGGCAGTTGGAAACTGCGGCCTTCGGTGGGGCGAAACCGCCTGGGGCGGTTGGGCGCAGCCCCCGTCAGGGGGCTTTGCAAACGAAGCCCGCAACGTCCAGTTGCCGGGCGTTTTGTGCGGCTTCCACCCACGGACGATGGCCGCGGCCGAAGGGGCGGTGGGCCCCGACACGGCCGGCAGTTGAAAACTGCGGCCTTCGGTGGCGAAACCGCCGGGGGCGGTTCCCACCAGCCCCCGTCAGGGGGCTTTGCAAACGAAGCCCGCAACTTCCAGTTGCCGGGCGTTTTGTGCGATTTCCACCCACGGATGATGAGTGCGGCCGAAGGGCGTTGGCCCAGGATACGGCCGGCAGTTGAAAACTGCGGCCTCCACTTGCGAAACCGCCTGCGGCGGTTAATCGCAGCCCCCGCGAGGGGGCTTTGCAAACGAAGCCCGCAACGTCCAGTTGCCGGGCGTTTCGTGCGGTTCCACCCACGGACGATGGCCGCGGCCAAGGGCGTTGGGCGTCGACACGGCCGGCAGTCGAAAACTGCGGCCTTCACTTGCGAAACCGCCAGGGGCGGTTCATCGCAGCCCCCCGCCAGGGGGCTTGGCAAATGAAGCCCGCAACTTCCAGTTGCCGGGCGAATTCGCGCATTTCCCAGCCTCGGGTGGACAGCGCGGCCAAAGGGCAGTGTGGCTCGGAGGCGGCCTGCAGTTGAAAACTGCGGCCTTCACCTGCGAAACCGCCAGGGGCGGTTCCCTCCAGCCCCCGTCGGGGGGCTTTGCAAACGAAGCCCGCAACTTCCAGTTGCCGGGCGTTTTGTGCGATTTCCACCCACGGGCGATGGACGCGGCCAAGGGCGTTGGCCCCGACACGGCCGGCAGTCGAAACTGCGGCCTTCGGTGGGGCGAAACCGCCAGGCGCGGTTAATCGCAGCCCCCGTCAGGGGGCTTTGCAGATGAAGCCCACAACGTCCAGTTGCCGGGCGTCTTTTTCCGTCCCGCAGGAACGGCGCCTGTTCAGCAGGCGAATTGGTTCGGCGGCCCTGGCTCGACATTATCAAGCGTCCAATTGGTCGAGCAAATTTGACACCGCTTCCCTCCCTCCGTTACACTTCCCCCGTACTTGATTGAGCATTCAATCAAGTACAGGGACGACATAACCGTACACCCGGCAACACCCACATCTCCACACCGTCCTTAAATGCCGAGCACGAACATAGGAGCGCAATCCATGAGCAGCAAGAAGACCCAAGAGGAAAATCGACGCCAGCAAATTCTTGACGCGGCTCTGCGCGTGTTCGCGCGCAACGGATTCCACAAGGCGACCATCAAGGCCATTGCCCGGGAAGCCCGCCTCAAATCCCCCGCGCTCATCTATTGGTATTTTGAGAACAAAACCGACCTGTTCCGGGAGGTCCTGCGCAGTCGCGCGCCCACCTTGCTCCAACTCACCCAATCGGAGGACTTGTTGGATGCCCCTCCGGAGGAGGGGTTAGCCCACTTCGCGCGACGATATCTTACCACCTTTGAGGACCCCGAGATGCTACGCTTATATCGGCTTATTGTCGCGGATACCCTGCGTCAGCCCGAGGAGAACACCGCGCTCCTTGACAGTGGTCTGATGGACATCATTCTCTTTCTCATCCGTTACTTCCAGCGCCAGATCGAATTGGGGCGTTTGCGCGAGCATGACCCACAGGTGAGCGGTCGCGCGTTTTACGGCGCGATCAACGCGCATGTTATGGCCCACGCGCTTTTCCCATCCTTAAGTGTGGGGCTCCCAGATGCGGATACCTATGTGAACCAGGTTATCCGCACGTTCATGGACGGGCTTCGGCTGGAGGAGGCATAATCTCATGTTCCGACGCATCCTGGCCATTGTCATCAAGGAATTTCGACACATCCAACGGGACCCGCGCAGCCTCGCGGTCATGTTCCTGATTCCCGTCATCCAGTTAATCCTTCTGGGCTACGCGGCCACCACCGATGTCAAACACCTGGCCATTGGTGTTGTGGATTATGATCGTTCGGCCCAGTCCCGGGAACTCATTCGCGCGTATCAGGCATCCAACTACTTCACCATCGAGATGTACCTGCCCAACACGGACGCGCTGCGTTTTGAGGTGGACCGGGGGCGCCTGCGCGGCGGACTCATCATCCCCGCGGGATACAGTCGGGACCTGATGAAGACTGGGCGGGCCACCGTGGGCTTTGTTGTGGACGGCTCCGATCCCTCCATTGCCCAGACCGCGTACTCCGCGGCCCAGGCCGTGGGGCAAGCACAGTCCGTGGAACTTGTCCAGGAGCGCCTACACATTAATCCGGATCAGCAGCCGGGCATCGACGTGCGGCCCCGGGTTTGGTACAACCCGGAGATGCGTTCGCAGAACTTCATGGTCCCGGGACTCATCGGTACAGTGCTCACCCTGATGACCATGATGATGACGGCCCTCGCCATTGTGCGCGAGCGGGAATGGGGAACCATTGAACAGTTGGTCGTCACCCCCATTCGCCCTATTGAACTGGTCATCGGCAAGGTAACGCCGTATATCGTGGTCGCGTTCTGGGACTTGTTGGAAATCCTCGTAGTCGGAGTCTTCTGGTTCCACGTGCCCATCCGGGGCAGTGTGCCGCTGCTGTTGGAACTTTCGGCGATTTACGTTCTCTCCTCCCTGGCCCTGGGCCTTCTCATCAGCACGGTAGCGCAAACCCAGCAGGAAGCCATGTTCCTCACCTATTTCCTGTTCCTGCCCTTCATATTTCTGTCAGGTTTCTTCTTTCCCATTGATGCCATGCCCAAAGCCCTGCAGATTGTGAGCATGTTTGTACCCTTAAAGTACGTGCTGATCATCGTGAGGGGTGTCATCCTTAAGGGCGTGGGACTGCCTGAACTGCACAGCGCGGTGCTGGCCATCTCCGCGTTTGCTGTTGTCCTTATCATCGTCGCGGCGTCTCGCTTCCGCAAGCAAGGGCTTGGGTAGGGATGCCGTCGTCATGCACTACTCATTGCATATTTCGTAAGAGGACACAACATTGAGCGAGCAGTCACCATACGCGATAGAGAGCGACAAATTGACCAAACGTTTTGAACACGTGACGGCCGTGGATGGTGTAGACCTGGCCGTAGGCTATGGGGAAATCTTTGGGCTTATCGGCCCGGACGGCGCGGGCAAGACCACCCTGATCCGCCTGCTGGCCACGGTCATTCCTCCCACCGCCGGAACCGCGCGCGTCCTCGGGTATGACATCACCCGGGATCAAGAATCCATTCGCGCGGATGTGGGGTACATGCCCCAGCGTTTCAGCCTTTACGGGGACCTGAGTGTCTGGGAGAATTTGAACTTCTTCGCGGATGTGCACGGCGTCCGGGGAAAGGAACGGGAGGAGCGACTGAAGCGCCTCCTCGCGTTCGCGCGGCTGGAACGTTTTCGCGACCGGCGGGCCCGTTATCTTTCGGGGGGGATGCAGAAAAAACTCGCGCTCGCGTGTGCCCTGGTTCACCATCCCCGACTTCTCCTCCTGGACGAGCCCACCACGGGCGTGGACCCGGTCTCCCGTCGCGAGTTCTGGGACATCCTGGCCGAACTCCTGGCCCAAGGGGTCACCATCCTCGTTAGCACGCCCTACATGGACGAGGCAGAACGTTGCACCCGGGTGGGCCTCATGTACCAGGGCAATATCCTGGTACAGGACACCCCCGAAGCCATTATTGCCCGAGTTCCCGGCCATTTGTTGGAGATCCACATCCTCCCCGGCGAGGATGGCCGTCTCCCCATGCGTCGGGCTCGGGACATCGTGGCCCAGGTGGAAGGCGTGAGTCACGTCCAGGCCCACGGTGACCAACTACGCGCGTTCGTGGACCAACCCGATGCCATTTTACCCCGGTTGCGCCGGGCTCTAGACCAGGGGGGAATTCCCTATAACGCCATCCAGCCAGGACGGCCTCATTTGGAGGATGCGTTTATTCACATGATGAGCAACAATAAAAAGGTAATAAGTGGAAGATAACGGGTAAAACGAATTGTTTGCGGCCAAATTGGTCACAATAAGCCATATGACGCACTCTATCGCCCATAAATAATCACTTATTGTCTATCGTCTATTGAGGGATTATCCATGAATATACCCAACAACCGTGCAGCAGATAATCTATCCGTTACGGAGGCCGAATTTGCCATAGTTGTGGATAGGTTGACCAAAAGATTTGGCCAGTTTACGGCCGTCGATCATATCTCCTTCCAGGTATATCGAGGAGAAATTTTCGGCTTTTTGGGGCCTAACGGCTCTGGGAAAACCACCACCATTCGCATGTTGTTGGGGCTTCTTACCCCTACCGAGGGCCATGCGCGCGTGTTGGGGTACGATATTGTCCGAGAGACAGAGAAAGTGCGGCGGCGAGTGGGGTACATGAGCCAGAAGTTCAGTCTTTATGAGGACCTGACCGTTAGTGAGAACTTGAATTTCTTCGGCCGCGCGTACAACGTGCCCGTGCGAACCCTCCTGCAGCGCAAGCGGGACATCCTGCGCATGGCCGGGCTTGAAGGCCGAGAGCGAGAACTCACCCGCAACCTTTCTGGTGGGTGGCGCCAGCGTTTGGCCCTGGGCGCGGCCATCCTCCATGATCCCGACCTCCTTTTCCTGGACGAACCTACCGCGGGCGTGGACCCTATTTCCCGGCGCCAGTTTTGGGATCTATTGTACGATCTGGTGGACCGGGGCAAGACCATCTTTGTCACCACCCATTACATGGACGAAGCCGAGAACTGTCATCGTCTGGCCTTCATCCACCGGGGACGGATTATTGCCCGGGGCACGCCCCAGGAGATCAAGACCACCCAGATGCGGGGACAAGTGTTGGAAGTGAGCGTGGATCGGGCGGAACAGGCGGTGCGCGTCCTTGCACCCCGGCCCGAATTCGACGAAGTCGCCCTCTACGGCAAGCGGGTTCACGTGGTCGCGGAGAACGTTGCTGCTCTTCAGCCTCTTATTCACGACCTGCTCTCTGCCGCGGGCATCCACGTAGACGCGATGCTTGTCATTCCTCCCTCCCTGGAAGATGTGTTCATTGCCAAGATAAGGGAAGAGATGAGGCGAGGGAATAACGGGTGATGCATGACAGCGAAAGGAGCAACTGGATGGCCAGAGCGGGCTGTATGAGAGCAGTTGGGTCAACAAGTGAACAAATAAAGGGGGAAAAAGGCCTGAGCATGTCCACCTGTTTTTATCCTTTACGCACTCATTGTTGCGTATTCTCTCAATAAGGAGGCCATATGAGATCCATGCGGTCTGTGCTTATCTGGCTGTTGACCCTGATTGTGCTGATAGGCGGCGGTTATGTGACTTACACCTACGTATCAGCCCACCCTGCTTGGGTGGAAGAGGTAAAGTACAACTTAGGGCTCGGCGAGGCTGAGGAAATTGGACCCGGCGTGGCAGCCTCTGGCACGTTAGAGGCCTCCACCACCCAGGTGATGAGCCTGGTGCCCGCGCGTGTCATCACTGTCACTGTCCAGGAAGGGGATACGGTTCAGGAAGGGGACGTGCTTGTGCGTCTGGACGATACTCTTCTTCAAAAGCAACTCGCAGCCGCACGAGCGGAGATTGACTTGGCCCGAGCCCGATTGGCCTTAGTCCAAGCCGGTGCCAGGCCCGAGGAAATTGCTAAGGCGGAGGCCCAACTCAAGGCCGCCCAGGTTGCTGTGGATGTCGCAGCCCAAACCCTGGCCGATGCGCGCGCGATTCGGGATGCGGCCCAGGACCTGTGGCCGGAGATTATCCGCGCGGAGACGGACTACACTAAAACCCTTCATCTGCGCGATGCAGCCCTTGCCCAGGCCCATATTGGCGATCTGTACGCCCAGTTATGGCAGAAGATCAATGACCAGGTCAAAGCAGGACAGGATATCATCTTGCCCAATGGCCAGAAAAAGCACATCGAGCCCCCACCGGAAAAAGTCAACGAAGTGAGTTTCCAGTGGAACCAGGCTAGCCAGCAGGAATGGCAGGCATGGGCTAAATATCACCAGGCTGAAGCCGCGGTGGAGGCCGCGCGCGCGGCTGTCAACGCGGCACGCGCTAAACTCACCGATCCGGCGCGGGACGTATCTGTGGCCCAGGCCCTGGCCGGGTACGAAAAGGCCCTGGCCTCAGTTCCCGTGGCCCAGGCCGCGCTGGACGCGTTGAAGCAGGGGGCGAACGAGGAGAAAATCGAAGCCGCCCGCGCCAACTTACGTCGGGCCCAGGCCGCGTACGACCGACTGGCCGCGTCCCGGCGCTTTTACACGGTGCGCGCGCCCGCGGCCGGACGCGTGACCTCACGCAGTATTGAAGTGGGAGAAATTGCCGCGCCTGGGATGCCTTTGTTGGAAATCGCCGACCCGGACCCGTTGCATGTTACCCTGTATGTGGCGGAAGAGGACCTGGGCCGGGTTCACCTGGGCGATAACGTCGTCCTCACTGTGGACGCGTACCCGGATCGAATATTCCACGGCCGAGTTATTCACATTGCCGAGGAGGCCGAGTTTACTCCCCGTAACGTGCAGACAAAGGAAGACCGCATTACACTCCTGTATGCGGTGGATGTAGAGGTTCCCAACCCGGAAGGGCTCCTCCGTGCGGGGATGCCTGTGGACGCAATCATTGGCGTTTCCGAATGGCCCTCGGAGGAAGAAGCGCGTTCGCGAATTCAGATGTCCTTCTCCCTGCCGGAATGGGGGCGCAAAGCATCCCCATCCAAGGGGCTCACCGCGTCAGGCTCCTTTGAAGGGCACACTGTTCAGGTTATGTCCGAAGTGGCCGCGCGAGTGATGGATGTGGCTGTTGGGAAGGGAGATGCCGTGCAAAAGGGAGATATCATTGCCCACCTGGATCCAGGGACGTTGCCCCAACAGGTCGCTGAGGCCCGGGAGGGCCTGTCCGCGGCTCAGGCTCAACTGGATGATCTCCTGGCTCAACCGTTGCCCGCTCAGGTCCGCGTGGCCCGGTCCCAGGTTACCCAGGCCGAGGCCAACGTGCGGGCAGCCAGGATTGCACTTCAGGCAGTGCAGGTAGTTCTCGAGCATCCCATCGAACTGGAGAATCAGATTGCCCTGGCGAAATCTCAACTGGGCATCCTGGCTCACCGTCTGGACGAAGCGCGGGCGTTACGTAAAGCCGCGGTAGTGGAACGGGACTATTATGCGTCTGATTACACAGAACAAGGGCGCATCAAGCACGCGATGGCCGTGGAAAAGGTGGCCGCTGCCGATGCCAATATCCGCGCCATTCAGGTGGAGATAGCGGGAACTCGGCGTCTTATTTCTTACCTGGAAGATGTGCGCCAGAACCCCCTGGCCCTGAACGCTCAGGTTCACCAGGCGGAAGGTCAACTGCGTTTGGCGGAAGCCCAATTGGACGTGGCCAAGGCCGCCCTGCGTGTGGCCCAACTCCCCGCTCGTGAGCAAGAGATAGAAATGGCTCAAGCGCGCGTAGCCCAGGCGAAGGCCATGGTGTCCCTCTTAGAGGCTCAGTTGGAGCGTTATACGTTGATTGCTCCCCATGCTGGAACGGTCACCTCCTGCGCTGTTACCGCGGGAGAGGTGGTAACCGCGGGAGGAGTCGTGTGTGAACTGGCATCTCTGGATGTCCTGGACCTGATTGTCTTTATTCCTGAAGTGGATCTGGGACACGTGCACCTGGGTCAACACGTGGATGTGACCGTGGACACCTACCCAGGCCGGGTCTTTCCGGGCACTGTCGTGTGGATCGCGGATGAAGCCGAGTTCACCCCTAAGAATGTACAAACGAAAGAGAATCGGGTGGACATGGTTTATCGGGTCAAAGTGCGTGTACCCAATCCAGAGGGTATCCTCAAGCCAGGTATGCCCGCTGACGCGACATTCGCCACAGATTAAACGGCCTCAACCGGGGAGGTTCGCACGGCCTCCCCGGCCCCCCACCTCTTCGTCCTGCACCCGAATGCTCTGCTCTGTTCTGTTCACCTGCCCCCTGTGGGGTGGTGTGATGTAACAGATGAAACAAATATTTCATCTTGCATTTTTAACGAAACTTCTATTGCATTTTGCCCCACTTTCTGCTATAATATGCGCCAGTGTGGGGTTGGAGGGGACCCACCAGGAGGGGAGAACACATGAGTACGTCTGATGCCTTGGAAGAACGAATTCAGCGCGCGCTCGCGAGTTTTAGTCCCAAACAGAAACGGCTTGCCCGTTTCATCCTCGACAATCGCTACTTTGTCTCTGTTGCCTCTGCCCAGGCCGTGGGTGAAAAAGTCGGAGTCAGCGCGGCGACTGTTGTTCGGCTCGCCCAGCGCCTGGGATACGACGGCTTCACCCACATGCAGGAAGCCATCCGGGCCGAATTCCCGCGATACCTCACCATTGTTGAGCGCACCCGCCAACGCCTTTCCGAAATTCCGCCCACCGATGGACTGGTCGAGCGGGTGTTCCAAACAGACATCGACAACCTGAGAGAGGTGCTTAACCACCTTTCTGAAGAGCGGCTAAATGCCGCCATCGACGACATTGTCGCGGCCGATCACATCCTGGTCGTGGGCGGTGGAGTCTCAGCCGCGGCAGCCACATACCTCGCCCATTCCCTACGCACCTTAGGGTTCAACGTTCGCATGGCTGCAGGAGGCGGGGTTGATGTGGCCGCCGAAGTCGTCCACATTGACAACCACACCCTGCTCATTGCTGTAGACATCTGGCGTTACTTGCGGGGAACAGTGTACGCCATGGCCATAGCACACGAGCGCGGGGCTCCCACCATCGCCATTACCGACAGCCTCCTTTCACCTCTGGCCCAACTGGCAAAACATGTCTTCGTGGTGACCACAAACAGCGTTGCCCACAACCTATCAACCACCGCCATCTTCACCCTCATCAACGCCTTACTCGCGCTCATCTCCTACCGCTTTCCCGAACGTACGGTGGAGGCCATGCAAAAACTCGACGAGGCATACAAGGGCACACACCTTCTCTTCATGGAGGAGTGATGCACATTACAATCTGTGGTGGAGGCAACGCAGCACACACCCTGGTCGCCCTACTGGGGCACAGAGAGGACATCCACGTACGGGTGTTCGCCCCATACGGCAACGAGGCAGAACAGTGGAGATTGGGCACCGCCCACCATGGCGGTATCCTGGCGCATACGCCCCAGGGGCCAGTACTGGGCCGACCCGTCCGAATTAGTCCCTACCCAGACGATGTCATCCCAGGGGCCGACATCGTCATCCTGGCCCTGCCCGCGTTCGTGCATCGAGTGACATTGGAAGCCATTATCCCTTACATCAGACCCCAGGCGTGGCTAGGAGCCCTGCCCGCGCGCAATGGATTTCTCTGGGAAGTCCAGGACGTGTTCAAGCACCTGGGGAGAAAGCCGGACATTACTGTGTTCGGCCTGCAGACTCTCCCCTGGGCCTGCCGAGTCCGTGTCTTCGGACAGGAAGTAGACGTGCTGGGGACCAAGGAGATTGTGGACATTGCCGTGTGGCCCAGCACGCACAGAGAGGGGATAGTCTCTACCCTTTCCCACCTGTTAGGCGTTCCCCTTGTGCTTGTAGAGAACTTCCTCGCCTTGGGGCTTGCGGACGTGGGGCAAATCATTCATCCGGGTATTATGTACGGACTTTTCCACCAGTGGGACGGCACACCTTTCATCGACCCACCCCTCTTCTATCAGGGCATGGATGAACCGACCGCCCACCTTCTGGATGCCATGAGCAACGAAATACTCGCCATCCGTGGAGAGTTGGAACAGAGATACCCGCAAAGAGATTGGCGTGCTATCCGACACATTGGGGAATGGATCCGTCGCACATATGGGAGGAGCATCCAAGACGATTCATCCCTTCATCGCTGCTTTGTGACCAATACCAGTTATCGTGGGTTAACCGCGCCCATGAAGCCAGTGGATGGGGGTTTTGTTCCAGACTTTCGGGCCCGCTACTTAACCGAGGACGTCCCTTACGGGTTGGTTGTCACGCGGGGCATTGCTGAAATCCTCGGTGTACCCACGCCGACCATCGACAAGGTCATTCTCTGGGCGCAAGGGAAGATGCACAAGGAGTACCTGCGGGACGGGAAACTCAACGGCAAGGATCTCCAATCCACCCGCGCGCCGCAACGGTACGGGGAAGGTGCATTGGAGATGGTGGTCGAACGTTAGACAAGCGCATTCCATTCATTCCGAATAACTTATCCCTACCAACCTAATGGGGAGGACGTTACAATGAGCACACAGACGTCGGCCGAGCAGGTCACCGACCCTCACCCCAAACGCAAGCGCCGGGTCATGGTGGGCGCAATCGGGAAATGCGTTCACAACCTGGGCGTGGAAACGTTCGCCGATTGGTTAGAAGACAAAGGTCTGGGCTACGTGGCCGTCAAACTCGGCCCCGCCGTGCCCATCCCAGAAGTTATCAACAAAATTCGTGAGGCGCGCCCGGAAGTAGTGGGTATCTCCTACCGGCTGGGCGACCTGCACGTGGATAAACTGGTCAGCGAATTTATCGAACTCGCTACACAATACGGTTTACACCCTCGAGAGAGTGGCATTCGCTACGCGTTCGGAGGCCTACGTCCTGCCGCCAACGTCGTTCGAGCCATGACCGGGCTCCCCATTGAGCCGGACAAATTCGCCCGGGAGGGGGAGCAGAACTACGACCTGAACGAAGTGCGCGAACGCTTTAAGGACAAAGAACACTTCCAGGGCTTCTTCGAACTCGTCGTGGACGACTTCGTAACCATGGAAGAACTGGAAGCCTTTGCCCGGCGGGAACCTCCGGCTCACCTGCGCAAAAAACACATTCAGTGGTCCGATTACCTGGTCGAACGTATCAAGCAAGTGCGCGAACTGGAAAACCGGCCCATCATTCGCGCGCATATCGGCATCGCGGCAGAGACCATAGATCCCACTGTGGAAGCCATCGAAAAACTGGCAGAAGCAGAAGCCCTGGAAATCGTCTCCTTAGCGCCTGACCAGGTTTCCCAGGAACTGCTGGCCAAATTCATTCGGGGTGAAGAAGATCCCAGCAAGTACCTGGCCGGTCAAGGGGGCGCCCCCATTCGTTCCATTGAGGACCTCAAGCGCTTAAAAGCCGCGACCCAACGAGGGAATTATCCCCTCACCCGCATCTACACGGGCACAGACGAACTCCTGGAACTGGCCAAGTTGTGGGAAGAACACCTCAACATGGCCTTTCCCGCGGTCCCCATCTTTTACTACAACCAACTGGATGGCCGCGGGCCCATCAGCATTCGGGATTCCTTCGACGAGCACTACGCGACCATTCGCTGGTGGGCCGATCAGGGGAAGCCTGTGGAAATCAATGACCCCCACCAGTGGGGCCTGCGCTACGCCAGTGATGACATGCAAGTGGCGGACCACGTCCTCTGTGGGGTCATCGCGCACAAACTAGGGGTCAAACATTACGTAATGCAAATGATGTTTGAATTGCCGCCGGAAATTTCGGCCATGGACGACCTGGCCAAAATGCGCGCGGCCTACGAACTCATTGAACCCCTTACCCGCCACTTTGACTTCCACATCATCAAACAAACCCGTTCGGGTTTGCCCAGTTTTCCTCCCAACCTGAACCAAGCCAAAGGTCACCTCGCGTTCAGCATCTACACCCAACTTTACCTGGAACCTGACATCCTCCACGTGGTCACTCACTCCGAAGCCCACCACGAGGCCACAGCCGATGACATCATTGAATCCTGCGACATTGTCAAGCAAGTGTGTTGGGACTTTGCCAAGGGAGGAGTCCCGGATATCTGGAATGAACCTACTATCCAGGCCCGCATTCGGGAACTCAAGGAAACCTCCATGTACATCCTCCTCCACGCGGCCATTCTGGGAGGGTACAAGGGACCGGTGACACCGGACACCTATTGGGAATGGGCCAAGACCCCTGAGGAGGATCCGGAAAAGAACTTCGAGACCATGCTCCTCAGTCTCATCGACGAGGCCAACTACCCCACAGGAACGTGTGGACTGATTGCGCCGGACACCCTGGATCTGGCCCTGCAGATTGGGCTCTTCCAGGCTCCGCACATCACCGTGGTAGACCGGCGCTATGAACTCGCAGGCGCGTGCCGCACCAAAGTCATCAATGGCATGTGCCGCACGGTAGAATGGAACGGCATTCCGGTGAAAAGCGAGTTCCAGCGGGTGGACTTGGTACGGGAACGTTTCCCCTGGTACTTCTACGAGGATGTTAGCGAAGCGGACGACGCCACCTACATCGCGGAGGACGCGAAGGAAGAACTCATTGACGACCAGGCCGTGGCCGAATTCCGCAAGCAACTGGGCATTACCGGCCTGGTGGACGAAAAAGTGCTGGTCGTGGACTTCGGCAGCACGTACACCAAGATCGGCATCTTCGACACCAAAGAAGAAACCTTTGACCTCCGCTATGTGCCCACCACAGTGGAGGACCTGCGCATCGGCCTAGCCCACGGACTGGGCGTTCTGGACGCGTGTCGGGAGGCCGGCAACTGGGAACCCCTCAAACGGAAGATGAGCGAATTCGCGGTGCGTTTACCCTGCTCTAGCGCCAAAGGAGGGCTCAAAGTCGTCACCGTCGCGCTGAGCAAGGAGGAATCGGGGTTCGCTGCGGAGTTGGCCGCCCTCACTGCAGGCGCAAAACTGGTGGGCACATACGACGGCAAACTCACCCCAGAACAGGCCCGAGCCATCTACGAACACGACCAGCCAGAGATTATCCTCCTGGCCGGGGGCACCGATGAAGGAGGAGATACGGAGACCCAGTTGCACAACGCGCGCATGTTGGCCGAAGCAGCCAAATACGCGACATACACCGATTACGGTGTGCCCGTCGTCTACGCTGGCAACCAGGACATCCGTCGGGAAATTGAGAACATCTTCCGATACCACGGCGTGGACATCCGTATTACGCCTAATGTCATGCCCGAAGTGAACGAATTTCGCATTGAAGTGGTTAACGAGACCATCCGTGAACTCTTCCAAACCGTGATTATCCGTGCCAAAGGGTTCGACGTAGTCGAAGAGTACATGGACGCGCCCTTCATCCCGACCCCTCGAGCCGCGTTCCGAGGCATTAACCTCCTGGCCAACGGCTACGGCAACGAAGAAGGTCTGGGCAACATCGTCGCCCTAGACATTGGGGGAGCGACCACCGACTTCTACTCCAACGTTCGGGATAACCCCCTCTACATCTTCCCGGGGGACGATCCCAAGCGTAAAGTAAAACGCACCATCTTGAAGACCCCCAACGTCCCCCTGGTCTTCCGGCGCGTGGAAGGGAAGTACGGGCTGAGTTACAACGCGGAGAACCTGAAAGAATTGGAACGCTTCAAGGATGGCAGCATGGCCCGGGACCTGAGCGCGTACCTGAGTCAACGCTTCCCCGCGGAATTCCACCCGGGAAACGACCAATTCCGTCGCTTCATCAAGGAGGTGGATGGGGGATACACCGTAGACCTGGACCAGTACCTCACCTGGATTAGCCAGAATCCGCACACCAACGCCAACACACCATTAGAGAACGCGGCCCGCTCCTTCCTGGCCAAGGAAATCATGGCCACCGCGACCCGGAAGCACGTGGGACGAGTACACGAAACTGAGACGTACTTCCTCCAATACGGCGTGAACTACTTCAACCAGCCCGTGACCTTGCTTCTCATTGGTGGGACTATCTACCACAAGTGCAAATACCGGGAGCCTGGCTACGCGGAGGACCTGGCGCTTATTGCCAGTGGGGCCCTTTACAATCCCGATGAACCCCACATCCTGCGCCCGACCGGGCCGGTGCTCCTGGACGCGAGTTACCTGGTGAGCATTCTGGGCGGTTTATACGGCCGGGTGGATCCGGAGAAGGCCTTACGAGTGATGAAGCGGATGCTCCTCCCATTGGACGAAGCAGTGGCCACAGACACACCTATGAAAGTTCCAGCATGAGGTGAGATGTACATGGGGACCATCTCACCCACTGTAGAAAGGGGGTGATATTCCGTACAAGGGATGACCGTGTGGACCTAACCTTGTGAATCTCTACCATTTACTACTGCACAATTAAAAGGAGGAGGCGGCCATGAAGTCCCGACGTTTGTGGTCCACGCTTGCAGCGCTTGTAATGATTGCTCTTGTTGTGCTGGCGGCTTGCGCGCAGCCCACACCCAAGGTCGTAAAGGAGACCGTCGTCGTCACCAAAGAAGTAGAAAAGGTGGTGACCAAAGAGGTGGAGAAAGTCGTCACGAAAGAAGTGGAGAAAATCGTGACGAAAGAGGTGGAAAAGGTGGTAACCCCCACCCCCGCGCCCGGACGACAAGTGATTATTGTAGGCCTCTCGTCGGCGCCCACCTCCCTGGATCCCGCGGACCATCGCAACCGCACATCGGAAACCGTTATCCGCAACATGTTTGACGGCCTGGTCACCCGGGATACCCGAAGCGGCGTCCACCTGGAACTGGCCGAGGAGATGAACTGGCTGGACGAGAAGACCCTACAAGTGAAATTGCGCCAGGGGGTGAAGTTCCACGATGGTCAGGAAATGACCGCGGACGACGTAGTATACACGTTTGAGCGCATCATAAAGGAAAACATGATTGAGTATCCAAAGCCGCACACCTCACCGCGCAAGGGATTAATTGCTCCTCTCCAGTCCATTGAGAAGGTGGACGACTACACGGTTATCATGCACTTTAGCGGCCCCTGGCCTCCTGCCATGCAAATGCTGGTCCACCAGCAAATTGTGCCAAAGCACTACCTGGAAGAAGTGGGCACCAAAGGGTTTATCGAACACCCCATCGGCACCGGGCCCTTCAAGTTCGTGTCCGCGAAACCCGGCCTTCAGGAAGTGGTCATGGAGCGCTTTGACGATTACTATGGCGGCGCGCCCGACCTGAAGCCGGTAGGGCCGGCCTGCGTCCAGGGAGCTGTCTTCCGCGTCATTCCCGAAGCCTCCACCCGTGTGGCTGCACTTCTGGCCGGCGAAGTGGATATTATCCAGGACGTGCCTCCTGACATGGTGGACGTGCTCATGCAGACACCGGGCATCCAGGTGAAGACGGCGCCCAGCACACGTCCATTGTGGATGGAAATGAACGTTAACCGCCCACCCTTCAACGATGTACGTGTGCGCCAGGCCTTGAACTACGCTGTGGACAAGCAACTCATCGTGGACGAAATTTTCGGAGGGCGTGCTGTCATTTTGCCGGGCCCCCTGTCCCCCTACAATAACTTCGTCAACAAGAAACTCAAGCCCTATCCATACGACAAGGAGAAGGCGTTGGCCTTGCTCAAGGAAGCCGGCTGGACCGATACGGATGGCGACGGCATCCTGGACAAGGACGGCCAGCCCTTCAGTTTCACCATCGACTGCGAAGACAGCACCCGCTCCCTGGCCGAGGCGCTCGCTGACATGTTCCGCGACATCGGCATTGACGCGAGCGTCCGCGTGTGGGAGTACAGCGTGCTCAAGCCCAAACTGCTCGCGGGGGAGCGCATGGCCTACGTGGGTGATTGGGGCGACTCCGCGTTTGACCCGGTGGGTCACTTCGAGGCCAAATGGCACGGCCGTGTGGAGGGCTCTCCCTATGGTCGGGGCAACTTCTCCGGCTACAACAACGAGCGGGTAAACGAACTCATCAAGATGGGCGAAACCGAAGCCGACGTGGCCAAACGCCACGAGATCTACGACGAGGCCCAGGAAATTGTGTATGAAGAGGCGCCCGCGGTGTTCCTGGTCCTGCCCGAAGTCGCAGAAGCCGCGTCAGAACGGGTACAGAACTGGGAGCCTGCGTCGGATGGGCGCATTAACTTGCACGATGTGTGCCTGGGACCGTGAGATTCCACAAAAGCAGGGGAGGGTGTCGGTGAGTTTCAACCGGCACCCTCCCTCCCTTGTCCAAGGGCACACCGATTCAAACACCCAACCCAAACGAAAATCCAGCATTCTCTTGGATAACGACCATGAGAGCCATCAAAATTCTCGAACGTGTACTGTTGACCATTCCGATCATGTTTGGCGTGGCAACCCTGGTCTTCCTGTTCATGCGTTTGACGCCGGGAGACCCGGTGGACATTATGATGGGCCAGGGAGGCGCGGTGGGCGTGGGGGAGATGGAGCAACTGCGCAAGGAATTTCACCTGGACGAACCGTTGCCAGTCCAATGGTGGCTATTTGTGAAGGACGCGGTGCGAGGCGATTTGGGATATTCGTACGTCCAGAAACGGCCGGTCACCCAACTTATTGGGGAACGCCTGCCCGCGACCATAGAACTGGCGCTGGGGGCTTTGTTGTTTGGGTTACTTGTAGCCTTCCCTATAGGGATCATCTCCGCTGTAAAACAAAATTCCCTGATAGACCGCTTGGGCATGGCTGGCGCTTTTTTGGGCATCTCCATGCCCGCGTTCTGGCTTGGCATCCTCCTCATTCTCCTGTTCTCCGTGCGTCTTCATTGGCTTCCAGTTCAAGGGCGCATCGATTACGGCATTCCACTGAAGGAGATAACCGGCCTGTACGTTTTGGACAGCATTCTGACTGGGAACAAAGCCGCGCTTGTCAGCAGTTTAAAGCACCTTCTGTTGCCCTCGGTGACATTGGGGGCAGCCGTGGCCGCGGTAGTGGCTCGTGTGTTGCGGTCCAGCATGTTGGAAACCTTGCGCTCGGATTACGTACTTTTGGCCCGGGCAAAAGGCGCGCCCGAGTGGTTGGTTGTAATGAAACACGCGTTGCGCAACGCGCTTATCCCGACCGTCACAGTCGTGGGCCTGCAAATGGGTGTGCTCCTGGGCGGGAACATGATCGTGGAGACGGTCTTCAGTTGGCCAGGCTTGGGTCAATTGGTCGTCAAGGCCATTTTTGACCGGGACTTCCCCCTGGTTCAAGGCGCAGTGATGGTATACGCGTTCACCTTTGTCATGGCCAACTTAATTGTCGATATCCTGTACACCTACTTGAATCCAAAAATCACACTATAAGGCATCGCGCATCCTGTCTTTCTGGAGGGCAAATACACATGTCAGCCAATGTGCCAGCCCATTCCACCCTGATCTCCCGACAACGTTACCTGTGGGGCATCCGCCTGCGGATGTGGCAGCGAAACGCTGTGGATTTCTGGCGAGAACTGCGCCAGCGTCCTCTAGCCCTGCTCGGTGGTATTGTCATTCTCATTTACCTCTTTATGGCCATCGCGGCTCCTTATCTCACCACGTATGATCCCACCCGGGGCAACCTGCGCATGCGTTTAGAACCCCCATTCTGGTATCCCAAGGGGTCCTGGGATTATCCATTGGGAACAGATGCCCAGGGGCGAGACTTGTTGACGCGCATTATATACGGCTCTCGGGTTTCCCTGGCGGTTGGCTTTCTGGCCATTGGCATTTCTGTGGTCATTGGCACAATTCTGGGGTTACTGGCCGGATACTTTCGGGGGCGATTTGACAATGTTATTTCCCGCCTGGCCGACCTGCTCCTTGCTTTCCCCTATCTCATCTTTGCCATTGGAGTGATGGCCTTTCTCGGTCCCGGGTTTGCGAACCTCATCCTCGCGTTAACTTTTAAGGGGTGGGTGGAATTCTTTCGCCTGGTACGCGGCGAAATGCTGGCCGAAAAGACAAAGGAGTATGTGGAAGCGGCTCGAGTGGCAGGGATGGGGCATTGGGCCATTATTGTCAAGGAGATTTTACCCAACATTGTGCACTCTATCTTCGTGTTGGGCACTTTACGCATGGGGCACATGATTATCATGGAAGCCAGCCTGAGTTTCCTTGGTTTAGGTGTCCCCCCTCACATCCCTGCCTGGGGGTCTATGGTCGCGGCAGGCCGGGATTACCTCCTTATTGCCTGGTGGGTCTCTACCTTCCCTGGCCTGGCCATTCTCTTCCTTGTCCTGGCCATTAACGTGTTTGGCGAAGGTCTGCGGGACATTCTCGATCCCCGCTTGAAGATAGAGTAGAGGGGGAGGGGAAGAGCCTACACTCCTCGCACACACATGCAGAACATACACTTATTTGATGAATGAGGGCACAATGAGCGATACGCCGTTGTTGGAGATAAAGAACCTGACCACCATATACCCTACAAAACGGGGCAACGTGCGCGCGGTGGACGGCGTAGATTTAACGCTCCACGAGGGGGAAATCCTGGGCATTGTCGGGGAGTCCGGGTGTGGGAAGAGCACCGTGCTCCTCTCCATCCTGCGCCTGATCCGAAAACCCGGACGCATTGCCAACGGGCATATCCTGTTCAAAGGACGGGATTTGCTCACCCTTTCGGGGAGGGAGATGCGTGAAATTCGGGGCAAGGAAATAGCCATGATTTTCCAGGATCCGCTCTCAACCCTGAACCCCGCGTTTCCCGTGGGCGAGCAGATCCGGGAATCCTTGCGCCTCCACCACATTGTGAACGGCCGTCTGCCCTGGCCTCTGGACCGCGCGGCCCGGTCTAAGGAAAAGGAAATTGTCCTGAAAATCATGGAAGAAGTGGGCATTCCCTCGCCCATGGACCGGTACCGCTCATACCCACACCAATTCTCCGGGGGAATGCAGCAACGCGCGCTCATTGCCATCGCGTTGGTATGTGGTCCCTCCCTGCTTCTGGCTGACGAGCCGACCACCGCGCTGGATGTGACCATTCAGGCCCAGATCCTGGATCTAATGCGGCGCATCAATCAGGAGCGGGGCACGGCCATCATCCTGGTAACCCATGACCTGGGCGTGGCTGCCGAGTTCTGCGATTCCATCGCGGTCATGTACGCGGGGCGGATTGTGGAACAGGGCCCGGTGGACCAGGTTATTGGCAATCCCCAACACCCTTACACTCAGGGCCTGCTCGAGTCCCGACCTCGGTTAGGAGAACGGGGCCGACGCATTCACCCCATCCCCGGCAACGTGCCCGACCTGGTGGATTTGCCAGAAGGATGTGCCTTTGCCCCGCGGTGTCCATACGCGCGCCCAGAATGCACAGAAGGACCTATCCCCTTCTATCCGGTGGGGGAAAACGGCCACGTCGCGCGTTGCATATTGCACGCCTAAGTCGATACACACAAGGGAAAGGTGAAGATGAGCGTCATGGTTGACCGCAATACCCAACAGGTACCACTCATTGAAGCCCGGGGGGTACGAAAGCACTTCCTCCTGCGGCCGGGATTTCTGGCTCGGACCCTGGCGCGTGCCCAGACCAAAATCGTGCGCGCGGTGGACGGGGTGGATTTACACATATGGCCTGGTGAAACCCTTGGCCTGGTGGGGGAAAGTGGTTGTGGTAAGACCACGCTGGGCCGAGTGCTTACCCGCTTATACGAACCCACGGCCGGCGAAATTTACTTCGAAGGCCATCCCCTGCGTGGGGATAAGGTCATGTACGTCAACGGGGACGGCCGCGAGGAAGTTCACTTTTACCGACTGGCCCAGATCATCTTCCAAAACCCCTACTCCTCCCTGAATCCCCGCAAAACCGTGCGGGACATCATTGGAGTGCCCTTGCGTTATCGAGGTATCACCGACCCACTGGAGCGGGAAGAGGAAATTGTGCGTTTGTTACGTCGAGTGGGCCTTAACGAACGCCATCTGGACGCGTACCCCCACCAATTTTCTGGAGGCCAGCGCCAGCGCATTGGCATTGCTCGAGCCCTGGCCATGCGTCCCAAGTTCATCGTCGCGGATGAACCGGTCTCCTCCCTGGATGTTTCCATCCAGGCCCAGGTCATCAACCTCTTGGAGGAACTCCAGGAAGAGTACAACCTAACTTATCTCTTTATCGCGCACGACCTCAGCGTTATTTACTACATCAGCGACCGGGTTGCTGTTATGTACTTAGGCCACATCGTGGAGGAAGGTCCCACTGACGCGCTCTTCGAGAGCCCGAAACACCCCTACACACAAGCCCTGCTCGCGGCTATCCCCCGCGTGAACAAAAAGGCGCGACGGGAACGTATTATCCTCAGGGGAAACGTACCCAGTCCCATCGACCCACCCAAGGGATGTCCGTTTCACCCTAGATGTTTTGCTAAAAAGGGACGCATTTGTGAGGAGGAATACCCGCCCACATTCCAGGTCGGTGAACAGCGTGTCGCGTGCTGGCTCTACGACCAGTACCCAGTGGCCCAGCCCAGGTACACAACCACGGGAACCCGGGAGGAAGACCATGATTGAGTTGGCGCTGTTCGGCAACCATTATCAGATGGGCAAACAGCACGGCGAACAGGTCGCGTCCCTGCGAACACATATCTTAAGTGCCATGGAAGAACGCCTGCAAAGCCTGGCCAACATGGGCGATACGACCCCGTACGAAAAGGAACTGCTGGATATCTGGCAGGAATTGGGGCAGAACACGCTAACCATGTTGCAGGGGATCGCGGAAGTCTTGAGGTTGCCGTGGGAACTCTTTTTCCGTTACACAGTGGCTTCCTACCTGGAGGACCGGTTAGGCGGCACTCCCCACACGGAAGGGTGCACGGCATGGGCTGCCACGGATCCCATCACCCGTGACGGTTCACCTATCCTGGCGAAGAACAGGGACTATCGTCCCACACACCTGCCACTACAGGGTATCGCGCGAGCCACACCGGACAAGGGATATGCCTACATATACGTAACCAGCGCGGGGAGTCCTGGGGTGTTCAGTTCGGGCATGAACGAAGTGGGGGTGGCCGTGGCGGATACGCACGTGGTTTCCCTGGACATAGGGCCGGGCCTGGCAAGGTATTCCGTGATGATGGATATTTTGGAAACATGCGCTTCGGTGGGTGAGGCGTTGGATTACATCTTCCAGGTGCCGCACCTGGGGGAAGGGACGCTCGCGCTTGCAGATGCTCGCGGGAGCATCGCGGTGGTGGAATTAGGGCACAGCCGGCAGAACGTCATCCCCGGCCAAGAGGGTGCGGTTGTTACGACAAACAACTTTGTCAGTCCAGGCCTTGCCCAGGCGTGGCGGGACACGAATCCCCCGCGCCTGCGTGGAAACTCACAAGCCAGGCGCGAGGCCGCGTACCAGGCCTTATACCAGGCTCGGGGAACTGTTGATGTACACTGGGCCCAGTCTTACATGGCTTCGCATCAAGATCCTCTCAGCGCGATGTGTCGCCACCTGGAAAATGACGGCACATCCGAGACCATTTCCTCGGTCATCTTCGTGCCCCAACAGAGAACAGTCTACTTTGCCAACGGACGGCCCTGTCGCACACCGTACAAACAATTCACCCTTTAAGCACCTCCCCAGTGAGGGCCTTCCTCGCTTCCTGCAGAAGAGGGGAAGGCCCTGCACACGTGTGCTACCTTCGGAGGACACATCATGCCCGAAGGCGCAGGACCGCGTCCGGGTAGGTTGCCCAATTACCGCGATTTTCCCCCTGTTCTCACCTCGTTGGGACGCAACATCTGAGGATCAGGACGCACTTTGGCCGCCTATTTCCGCACAAACCACTTTCCTGAGGAGCATCTGGCAGATTCCCCTAACGTCCACGCGCGCTGAGGAACTGGGTGCTCAATTCTTGGCGGGACGGAGATTGCACACGTGTGCTTGACAATGAGCACAACCATGTACTAGAATACAACGCCGGACACCTGTTCACGTTCAACCCACACAGCGTCTCCACAGTGCAAAGGAGGGAGCCATGAAACACACAAAGGTGTGGCTGTTCCTCACGTTCTTACTCGTTGGCAGTC
>Ga0256914_1001340_pt1 | contig 22622 bp, 20 predicted proteins | sample HulkmetaG_FD_191571 | JGI IMG/M metagenome (GOLD analysis project Ga0256914, IMG submission 191571) | Hydrothermal chimney microbial communities from Main Endeavour vent field at the Juan de Fuca Ridge, Pacific Ocean - Hulk | ecosystem: Environmental > Aquatic > Marine > Hydrothermal vents ... | reverse complement strand
CCTGGTGGACGGGGAACGGCCCATCCTGGGCGTGGTCCACTGTCCCATGCAGGACGAGCTCTTTGCTGCAGCAGCCGGTGCAGGCAGCTGGCTGAACGGCGACCGGGTCCGGGTGAGCGAGACCGCTTTTCTCCTGGAGGCCCTCGTCGGCACCGGCTTTCCCTATGACATCCACAGCCACCTGGACACGATCCTGGAGGACCTGCGCTCCATCCTGCCCAAGGTACGCGACATCAGACGGGCCGGGGCGGCAGCGGTGGACCTGGCCTATCTGGCCTGCGGCAGACTGGACGGTTTCTGGGAGATCGGCCTCAAGCCCTGGGATACAGCGGCTGGCTGGCTGCTGGTGACCGAAGCTGGCGGCGAGCTCAGCGACTTCGGCGGAGCGCCCTTCAGCCCGTTCCAGCCGGAGATCCTGGCATCGAACGGGATCCTGCACGGGCAGCTGCGTGAACTGATCGGGTGAGCGGCCATCCCCGTCCCCGGCGGATGCCGATCTGGTCCATCCATCTCCTGATGCTGGTGGCGGCCGGCCTGGCCGCCACCTCGTTCACGGTGGGCAAGGCCATCACGGCCGGGCTTGACCCGGCGGTCCTCACCCTGCTCCGTTTTCTCGCCGCCACCCTGCTCTTCCTGCCCTGGATTCGCCTCCGGCACGGTATCGCCCGACCGGTTGCCAGGGACCTTCTCCGTTACGCTGCCATCAGCTGCACCCTGGCAGGATTCTTCTGGCTCATGTTTCTCGCCCTGCGCTACACGTCCGCCCTGAACACGTCGGTCCTCTTCACCCTGGTGCCCGGCATCTCCGGGATCTACAGCGCCATCCTCCTGGGCGAACGGCTTGGCCGCTACCGGCTCCTTGCCCTGGCCCTGGCCCTGCCCGGCGCCCTGTGGATACTCTTCGAGGGAGACCTGGAACGGCTGTTGTGCCTGCAGCTCAACAAGGGCGACCTGCTCTTTTTCCTGGCCTGCCTGCTGATCGCCTTCTATACCCCCCTGGTCAAGCTGCTGCACCGCGAAGAACCCATGGAATTGATGACCTTCTGGATCCTGGTCACCGGCTGCGGCTGGCTGCTCCTCCTGGGAGGCGGCAAGCTGGGCGGGATCGACTGGCCGGCCATCCAGCCCCGGGTCTGGCTTGGAATCATCTACCTGGCTGTCTTCTGTACCATCATCACCTTTTTCCTGTCCCAGTTCGCCGTGCTTTACCTGGGACCGACCAGGGTCATGGCCTACAGCTATCTCTATCCCCCCCTGGTCCTGGTCCTGGACTGGATGCTGGGCCATGGCCTGCCCTCATCCCGGACCCTGGCCGGGCTGCTGCTCCTCGTACCGGCCATGTTCGTCCTCCAGCAGGGTGCCCGCTGCTCCAGGTAGCGCCCTGTTTCCCGAAAAAATTCAACCATCAGGAAAAACAGTCGGCAAGCATCTCCTCGATCACGGCCAGGCCGCCATGCCAGAAGTCGGGATCTTCCAGGTCGATGCCAAAGGGCTGCAGAAGCTGTGCCGGCGAACCGGAACCGCCGGCAGCGAGCAATGCCCTGTACCTGGGAACAAACTTCTCCCCCTCCTCCATGTAACGGGCATAGAGGGCCAGGACCAGGAGTTCGCCGAAGGCATAGGAATAGACATAGCCCGGCGTTCCCAGAAAATGGGGGATATAGGCCCACCAGATACCGTAATCTTCGCGCAGTTCCACACTGTCACCGAACATGGCTTTCTGGCTGGCCAGCCAGATCCTGGAAAGCGTCTCCGCGGAAAGCTCGCCCTGGCTGCGCCGCTGATTGTGCATGCCGTCTTCGAACCGGTTCATGGCGACCTGGCGGAAGACCGTGGCAAAGATGGATTCGAGTTTCTGACAGACAAAGGCCTGCCTGGCCTGTGGATCGTCGATCAGTTGCAACTGGTTCCGGAAGACCAGCAGTTCGGCAAAGACCGAGGCGGTTTCGGCCAGAACCAGCGGGGTGTCGCTGTTGTAATAACCCTGTTCGGCAGCCAGGAACTGGTGCACGCCATGGCCGAGCTCGTGGGCCAGGGTGGAGACATCCCGGAGCGTGCCGGTGTAGTTGACCATGATGTACGGATGCACGTCCGGGACGCAGGGATGGGCAAAGGCACCGCCCCGCTTGCCCTCCTGCACCGGGGCGTGAATCCAGCCCTCGCTGAAGAATCTTTCCGCTATCTCGGCAAGTTCAGGAGAAAAAGCATGAAAACCGGCAAGCACGATCTCCCGGGCCTGCCGCCAGGACACCCTGGTATCCGGCAGGCCCGCCAGGGGGGCGTAGCGGTCGTAATCGTACAGGGTCTCCAGGCCGAGCAGGTCCCTTTTCAGCACATAGTACTTCTGCACCAGGTCATACCTGGAGGTCACCGCCCTGACCAGGGTCTCCACCACATTGTCCCGGAGCTGGTTTTCGAGGTTCATGCTGCTGATCCAGGATGGAAACCTGCGAATCCGGTCGTCGATCATCTTTTCCGCGGCAAGGGTATTGAAAATGTGGGTAATGATATGCAGGTGAGCGCGCAGCCCCTCGGTCAGATCCCGGGCCGCCTGTCTGCGGACCTGGCGATCGGCATGATGGAGATCGCTGAGCACCTCCTCCTCGGTACGCCTGTCCCGGCCAAAGGTCATCATCCCCATGAGCTTTTCGAAGAGCACGTTCCAGGCAGACCGTCCAACCGGGGCCAGTTCCTGGAGCAGCTCCTCTTCCCGCTGCGACAGCTGATGGGGGGCAAAGCTGCGGAGAACCTGCAGATAATGCCTGTACCCGGCAAGCAGATCCTCATCCAGCAGCCTGGCTGCCTCCTCTGCGGCAAGCCGGTTCCATTCCAGGCGGAAGAAAACCAGTTCCCGGCCGATCCCGGCAGCCACCTCTTCCACCTTCTGCAGGAGTGCCGAGACGGCCGCATCGGCCACCCTGGTGGTGAAGGAGAGAAAGGCAAAGGCGCCCAGCCTGGCCAACCGTTGCTCCACGGCTTCTTTTTCCCGGATCAGGGCCAGCAGCTCCTCTGCTGGCAACCGCCCCACCCTGCCACGATAGCGCTTCGCCAGGCTGCCTGCCGTCTCCCGGCACCAGGCGATATCCTGGTCAATGGCCGGATCATCCGTTCCGGTATAGAGGTCTGCCAGGTTCCAGATCACTCCACCGGCACCAAGGTCTGCACCGTTCTGTTCCATTGCTGCACCTGAATATTTTTTTTGTTGTTTCAGCATGTTGTGTCATGGCCATCCTTCAGCCGACAACGAGACACCAGTATGGCATGAGGTGACCGATTAGAGCATATGTACCCCTGCAGTATATCATGCTTCCAAGCTGTGATTGTCGGAAGTGAACATCTGATACAGCAATGCGGCAGGAAAAGCAAAAAAGAACGCATGTTTTTTTGGCAGGACCGGGCCTGATTTGACTTTACCCGGCCGGAGACTATACAATACGTACAGGGATGCCCTGCAGCATCGGGCCGTTCGGTCGAGATCGCGCCACCTGGTCGGTTTTCGCGGGCATCTGGCGGATATTGCAGACATATCAAACGATTTTTTCCATGACGAACAACTGGACGAACAGACAATTTTTCAAGGTATCCATATCTTGCTGAAAAACAGCTGATCCCCCTGAACCGGCCCGGGACACCTTGGCACCATCGAGGTACCCCGGGCACACCTAAGCCTCTCCCCGGAAATACGCCCAGGTGCCATGGCCAGAATCCTCGTAGTCGACGACGAACTGAGTATGCGCGAATTTCTCAAGATCCTCCTTGAGAAAGAGGGGCACAAGGTTACCCTGGCCAAGGATGGGGAGCAGGCCCTGGACCTGGCTGAAAAAAACGGCTTTGACCTGGCCATATCCGATGTCCGCATGCCCGGGATGAACGGCCTGGATCTGTTAGCCGCCCTGAAAGAGCGGGAAACCGACCTTCCCGTGATCATGATCACCGCCTTTGCATCGCCGGAAGACGCCGTAACGGCGATGAAATACGGTGCATTCGACTATATCACCAAGCCATTCAACGTCGACGAGATCCAGGGTGTGATCAAGGCGGCCACCCGGCGGCGCGGTTCCCGGACCAGCTCGGCCAGCCTGAGCAGCGAATTTCCGGATATCATTGGCAACAGTCCGGAAATGAACAAGATCTACGACCTGATCAAGCGCATCGCCCGGACACCGGCCAATGTCCTCATCTATGGCGAATCCGGCACCGGCAAGGAGCTGGTTGCCAGGGCCATTCATGACCATTCCCGGGTGGCCGGGCAGCCGTTTGTCCCCATCACCTGCAGTGCCATTCCTGAAAGCCTGCTGGAGAGCGAACTCTTTGGGCACAAAAAGGGTTCGTTCACCGGGGCCATCAGCGACAAGGCCGGCCTGTTCCAGCAGGCGGACGGAGGAACCGCCTTTCTGGATGAAATCGGCGAACTCACCCCCATCATTCAGACCAAGCTGCTGCGGGTGCTCCAGGAGCGGGAATTCATGCCTGTGGGGTCCACCAGGACCATCAAGGTCAATGTGCGGATCATCGCCGCCACCAACCGCAACCTGGAAGACGAGATCCTCGCCGGCCGATTCAGGGAAGATCTCTACTACCGCCTGGCCGTGGTACCCATCCGCATGCCGCCGCTGCGGGAACGGAAAGGTGACGTCCCTCTGCTGGTCAACCACTTTCTGCAAAAATACAGCAAGTTACTTGGAAAAGAGGTCCAGACCATCTCCTCCTATGCCATGCAGGTCCTGATGGACTACGACTTTCCGGGAAATGTCAGGGAACTGGAAAACATTATCGAGCGTGGAGTGGCCCTGGAGTCCTCCAACATCATCCTGCCGGAGAGCCTGATCCTGTCCAGGCAAGGCAGGCAGGCCGAGGACAGCAGGGACGAACCGCTGTTCGTAGCGGCCCGGGACGAGGAAGAACTCTTCAGCAAGGGCATGGACGACATCCTCGTCGCCCTGGAAACGAAAATGATCCGCCATGCCCTGGAAAAGGCGGGCGGCTCCAAGATGCGGGCCGCCGAACTGCTGAAGATCAGCTTTCGCTCCCTGCGGTACAAGATAAAAAAATACGAAATCAGCTGACTGGCTGACAACAGGACAAAACCGGTGCGAAACTTCGGCAACATGGTGAAAGACAGGTGGCTGTGCATGATGCGGCCGGCCACCACGGACGGCGTCCAGCTTCGCCGCCACATCCTCTGGCTCCTGCTCATCCGTGTCATTCTCTTCACCCTGCTGCTGGCTGTCACCACCTTTCTCCAGAGCAGAGGCCATGCGGTCATCCTGCCGGAATCCTCCACCGTGCTGGCCTTTCTCTCCCTGGTCTACATCGTCTCCATCGGTTCGGCCGCCATTCTCCCCAGGAACCAACCCCATATCCACCGGTTCGGCCTGTTCCAGGTCTTCACCGACACCCTGCTGGCCTCCCTGCTCATCTACGGTACCGGCTGCAGCCAGTCCATCTTCACGCCGGTGTACATCTTTCCCATCATTGCCGGCGGCCTGATCCTCTATCAGCCGGGCGGGCTGATCGGGGCCGCCGCCTCGACCCTGCTGTACGGTGCCGTGCTCACCGGTGAATATTTCGGATACCTGCCCGGCTACTTTCACGCCGCCGGCTATCAGCCAGAGTCGGATCCCCTGGCAGCGGCCAATGTCTTTGCCGTCCACGGGGTGACCTTTTTCACCGCCGCCCTGCTCAGCGGCCTGCTGGCAGGGCGCCTGCGTTCCGCCGAGGAGGCCCTCTCCAGGACCTCCCTGGAATTCGACCGGCTCTCCCAGCTCTACAAACAGATTTTCGATGATATCGAAACCGGCATCATCACCACGGCTGCCGACGACACCATCACCTCCTGCAACAGGGCAGCAGGCAGAATCACCGGCTTTGAAGTGGAGGAGATCGTTGGCCAGAAGCTTACGATCTGCTTTCCGACCATCAGGCCGTCCGACAAGGCCAGGCAGGTCTGTGACCTGCAGCGGAAAGACGGCCGGATGATCCGGGTCGGGTACTCATTTTCCCCCCTCAACATGCCGCCCGATCCGGAAAGCGACCAGGAGGAAGGCGCCCGCGGCAAGGTAATCACCCTCCAGGATATCAGCAAGATCGAGAAGATGGAGCAACAGGTCAGGGAGGCGGAAAAGATGGCGGCCATCGGCGAGCTGAGTGCCGCCATAGCCCATGATTTCCGCAACCCGCTGGCCGCCATTTCCGGATCAGCCCAGATCCTGGCCATGGAACTGGGCTCTGGCCAGGAAGGCACCAGTCAGAGCCTGACCGAGATCATCCTGCGTGAATCCGGCAGAATGGCCAAGACCATCACCGATTTTCTCCAGTTCGCCCGGCCGGCACCACTGAGCCCGGAATGGTTCGACCTGGCCCGCCTCATCCAGGAAAGTGTCCGCCAGGTGTGCGTACCGGAAAAGCAGTGCCAGGACTGTCGTGTCGAGGTGGAGGTGGAAGAGAACCTGGGCTGCTGGGGAGATCGGCAGCAGATCCAGACAATCATCTGCCACCTCCTGGAGAACAGCTGCAGTGCCACCCGGGAGAGGGAGGATCGGCAGATCACGATCAGGGCCAGGGAAACCGGAGAGCAGCAGGAAAGCGTCATCCTGATCGAGGTGGCCGACAACGGCCCAGGCATTGGAGCCAACCATCGCGAACGGATCTTTGCCCCCTTCTTTTCCACCAGGACCGACGGTACTGGCCTGGGCCTGGCCATTGTCCGCCAGATTCTGGAGCTGCACCAGGGGGAGATCGAGGTGGTCAGCGAACAGGGCAAAGGATGTTTGATGCGGGTCACCCTGCCCCTGCCTGTCACCCCTGTTCCCTGACCCTCCGGATGTCGGCTCCCAGGCCCTGCAACTTGTCCACCATGTTCTCGTAGCCCCGTTCCAGGTGGTAGATCCTCGAGATCTCGGTTGTTCCGGAGGCGGCCAGACCGGCCACGACCAGGGAGGCAGAGGCCCGGAGATCGGTGGCCATGACCGGGGCACCGCAGAGATGCCGACGCTCCCTGCCTCGCACCACGGCGCTGGCCCCGTCTATGGAGATCTCCGCCCCGAGGCGCTGCAGCTCGGCCACATGCATGAACCTGTTCTCGAAGATGGTCTCGTGGATTATGGAGACACCATCCGCCAGGGTCATCAGGGCCATGAACTGGGCCTGCAGATCGGTGGGAAACCCCGGATAGGGCAGCGTGGTGATGTCGACGCTCTGCAGCCGGCAGGGCACGGCATCGCTGTCCAGTGGACAGGAAACCAGAAAGGAGTTCTCCTGTTCCTGCACCTCGACCCCGGCCAACCGGAGCTTTTCGGACAGGGCAGGCAGGTGAGAGGGATCGCATTGGTTGATTCGCACCTCCCCGCCGGCCGCTGCCACGGCGATGAGGTAGGTACCGGCCTCGATGCGATCAGGGATGATCCTTGTCCGGGTCGGCCGTAGCCGCTCAACGCCGGTGATCCTGAGCAGGTCTGTATCCCGGCCGGAGATCCTGGCCCCCATGGCATTGAGCATGTCGATCAGGTTGCCGACCTCCGGCTCCCTGGCCGCATTCTTGATCACGGTCTCGCCCCGGGCGAGCACCGATGCCATGAGAACGTTCTCGGTTCCGGTGACCGTGGGAACGTCGAAATAGATGGTCGCGCCCTGCAGACGACCGGGCGAGCTGGCCTCAACATAACCGCCGGTGAGGATGGTTCGGACGCCCAGGGCTGAAAATCCCCGCAGATGGTAGTTGATCGGCCGGGCCCCGATGGCGCAGCCCCCGGGCAGGGAGACCCGCGCCGAACCGGCCCGCGCCAGAAGCGGCCCCAGCACCAGCACCGAGGCACGCATGGTCTTGACCAGGCCGTAGGGGGCCTCGGTGGCCATCAGGTCGCTGGTGTTGACCTCCACCACATCGCCATCGCGTTCCCAGGAGGCACCCAGCTTCTCGAGCAGGCAAAGCATGGTGCGGGTGTCGCGCAGGTCGGGCACGTTTTCCAGGACATGCACGCCAGGAGCCAGGATGGTCGCTGCCAGCAGGGGCAGGGCCGCATTCTTGGCCCCGCTGATCCGGACCTCTCCAAACAGGGGCTTGCCGCCGTTGATGACTATCTTGTCCATGAATCCCTCCTCCGTGCCTGGAGAATCCTCGGCCGACCGGCCAGATCCCGCAACACCCTGACATCTCCGTAGGCGGCCAGGGATGCGAAAAGCTGCAGGCAGCCTGCCTCCTGATCCGCGCCGATCTCCAGCAAGAGCCAGCCGCCGGGATGCAGGTACCGGCAGGCCTGTTCCCCTATCCGCCTGACAAGATCCAAACCGTCGTTGCCGCCATCCAGGGCCATCCTGGGTTCCCAGGCACTGACCTCCGGTTCCAGGCCGCCGATTTCACCGGTCCGCACGTAGGGAGGATTGCTGACAATACAGTCGAACCCAGCGGCCGAAGAAAAACCTGACAGGAGGTCGGCACAGACCAGGGACAGGTTCCTGACCCCGTGGTGGAGCATGTTCCGGCGGGCCACCTCCAGGGCCGGCCACGACAGGTCGGCACCGGTCACCTTCCAGTGCGGGCATTCCAGGGCCAGGGTGACGGCTATCACCCCGCTGCCGCAGCAGAGATCCAGGACGCTGGTTTCCGCTGCCTGCCTGGGCAGCCGGGCAAGGACCTGCTCCACCAACAGCTCGGTCTCTGGCCGGGGCACGAGGACATTGCCGTTCAGCTGGAATTCCCTGGACCAGAACTGGCAGGAACCGGTGATGTAGGCCAGGGGCTCCCGACGACAGCGCCGCTCCAGCCAGATCAGGAAGCGGCCCTCCTGCTCCGGCCCGACCTCTTCCGTACTGTGGAGAATCAGCTCGCTCCTGCTCAGCCGGAGACAGTCCTGGAGCAGCCAGCGCGCCTCCTGGTCGGCTTCCGGCACCCCGGCCCGGCGCAGCTCTGCCGAACCATGGACAAGGAGCTGGGAGATGGTTGCAGCCACCGGAACCGACGTGTGGTATCAGTTGAACTCTTTCAGGGCCTCTGCCTGGTAATGCATGACAAGGGGCAGGATGACATCGTCGAGATTCCCGGCCAGGACCTGGTCCAGCTTGTACAGGGTCAGACCGATGCGGTGATCCGTCACCCGTCCCTGGGGAAAGTTGTAGGTCCGGATCCGCTCGCTGCGGTCTCCGCTGCCCACCTGGCTCTTGCGCTCCTCGGAGATCCTGTCCTGCTGCTCCTGCTGCTTCATGTCCAGCAGCCGGGCCCGCAGCACCTGCAAAGCCTTGGCCTTGTTCTTGTGCTGGGACTTCTCGTCCTGGCAGGTGACCACCAGGCCGGTGGGCAGGTGGGTGACCCGGACAGCGGAATCCGTGGTGTTCACCGACTGGCCGCCAGGCCCGGAGGAACGGTAGACATCGAACTTCAGTTCATTGGGCTCGATATGGAGATCGACCTCGTCGGCCTCCGGAATGATGGCCACCGTGACCGCAGAGGTATGGATGCGGCCCTGGGTTTCGGTTTCCGGAACCCGCTGTACCCGGTGCACTCCGGATTCGTACTTGAGCTTGGAATAGACCTGGTCTCCACTGATCAGGGCGATCAGCTCCTTGTAGCCGCCGATACCGATGGGATTGGAGCTCATGATCTCCACCTTCCACCCCTGCATCTCGGCATAGCGACTGTACATCCTGAAAAGATCGGCCACGAAGAGAGCCGCCTCGTCCCCCCCGGTGCCGGCGCGGATCTCGAGAAAGATGTTCTTGTCGTCATTGGGATCCCTGGGCAGAAGCAGCACCCGCAGATCCTGTTCCAGCTGTTTCTCCTCCTCGCCCAGCTCCTCGATCTCGGCCCGGGCAAGTTCCACCAGCTCGGGATCCTCGTCATCGTCCCGGATCAGCTCCCGATTCTCTTCCAGGTCACGCACGACCTTGCAGTACCTGTTGTAGACCTCGCACAGCCTGGCGATCCGGGCATGCTCACGGACCACCTCCTGGTACTTCCTCTGGTCGCCGACCAGGCCGGGATCCGCCAGCTGCTCTTCCAGGGCGGCCAGCCTGTCGTTGATATCTGCCAGGTTTTCAAACATGCGGTAACGATCCCCTACCGGTCAAAAACGGAACTCTGCGTGGTGAAAAAAGAAAAAACTCCACATGGGAGCCGCAAATGCCGCCATGTGGAGTTGACAGTTCTTACTTGCCGGATTTTTTCTGCAGATGTTTGGCGTACTTCTTTCTGAACTTCTCGATCCGGCCGGCCGTATCGACGAGTTTCTGCTTACCGGTGAAGAACGGGTGACAGGCGGAACAGATCTCCACCTTGATCTCCCGATTGACCGAGCCGAGCTCAACCTGATTGCCGCAGGCACAGGTTGCCGTTATTTTATGAAATTCAGGATGAATATCCGGTTTCATCAGTTCTTGCCTCCTGATTGCTGTTCAATGGTTGTCCGCCTTGCAATGTTGTAAAATGGTTGACCGGATATTATTACCTGATTCTGCAGAATTTTCAAACTCAAATTTTTCCACGTCCCCTTGGGGGCTTCCCGGCAACCACTCGGACCAGGCCGGATATGTCCGTCATCCTGCCGCTAGCGATTCATGGAAGCGAAAAACTCCTCGTTGGACTTGGTTTGCCGCATCTTGTCGAGGAGGAACTCCATGGCATCGGCTGGATTCATGGAAGAAAGGATCTTGCGCAGAATCCAGACCCTGTTCAGCTCTTCCGGAGAAAGGAGAAGATCCTCTTTCCTGGTGCCGGATTTCTGGATGTCTATGGCCGGATAGATCCGCCGGTCCGCCATCTTCCGGTCGAGCACGATCTCCATGTTGCCGGTGCCCTTGAATTCCTCGAAGATCACCTCGTCCATCCGGCTGCCGGTGTCGATCAGGGCGGTGGCCAGAATGGTCAGGCTGCCGCCTTCCTCGATGTTCCTGGCCGCCCCGAAGAACCGCTTGGGCCGGTGGAGAGCATTGGCTTCCACACCACCGGAGAGGATCTTGCCCGAGGCGGGTGTGACCGTGTTGTAGGCCCGTGCCAGGCGGGTGATGGAGTCCAGAAGGATAACCACGTCACGCTTGTGTTCCACCAGCCGCTTGGCCTTCTCGATGACCATCTCGGCGACCTGGATGTGGCGCTGGGGCGGCTCGTCAAAGGTGGAGCTGACCACCTCGGCATCCACGTTGCGCTTCATGTCTGTGACCTCTTCGGGCCGTTCGTCGATGAGGAGGACGATGAGCATGATCTCCTTGTGGTTCCGGACAATGGAATTGGCGATCTTCTGCATGAGGATGGTCTTGCCGGTCCTGGGCGGGGCAACGATGAGACCGCGCTGTCCCTTGCCCAGCGGCGCCATGATATTCATGATCCGCATGGAGTAATTGTCCGGCTGGTACTCCAGATTGATCTGCTCGTTGGGGTAGAGCGGGGTGAGATTGACGAACAGGGTCTTGTTCAGGGACGCCTCGGGAGGTTCATAGTTGATCCGGTCCACCTTGAGGAGAGCAAAATAGCGCTCGTTGTCCTTGGGGGCCCGGACCTCGCCCTCGACCGTGTCGCCGGTGCGCAGGTTGAGACGGCGGATCTGGGACGGAGAGACGTAGATGTCGTCGGGGCCAGGCAGATAGTTGTAATCCGGCGCCCGGAGAAAACCGAATCCATCCTGCAGCACTTCCAGCACACCACTGCCCCGCAACTTGCCATCCCCTTCCACCTGGGCCTTGAGGATGGCGAAGATGAGTTCCTGCTTGCGCATGGAGCTGTAGCCATCGATGTTGAGTTTTGCCGCCAGCGCCACGAGTTCATTGATTTTCTTGTTTTTCAGTTCAGACGGATTCATCGACCAGTCCTTTCTCCTCTCCCGGCCACGTGCCGGGGTAAAATGTTGTTGATCAGCTGTTTACACCACTAGCGCTTTTCAGACCGCAGCCGACATGATCCCTGCTGTTCGTCAGGACCCAAAGAGAAACCGCTCCCCTGGTCCTCACGGCAGTAAAGCAGACCACACCTGTTGCCGATCGTTTTCTACTGACACGTAATCAGTTGATGAAAAGGCAGGATTTTTCTGAAATGAAATCTGGTTTCCAGATCAATTCTATCTCGGCTGCACCATTGCAGCAACGTTCACAGGGTTTCCTGAAACAGCCTGTTTCCAACCGTTCCCTGCATCGCTTCCGGAAATCCATTCCCGGAGAAGTGACAGTACTGCGAAATGTTCCTCTGCATATTCTGTATTCTGTCCGGGAACGAGTACCTGACCGTGACCACGTGTTCATCACGGCATCTTGAAAGTTGTCTTTTCGCCCGATCCCTGCGTTGCGCGAAAAATTTTATCCCTGCAATATCCTACACTACGTGCCTGCGGTAAAATTTTTCGCCTGCCTTGATCTCGAACGAAAATCCTGGTTTTCAAGGCACTCTTCACACACTGAGCAGGCTGAACGTGAAATCGACAGATGAGATCGGTTTTTGAAGACGTACTGTAATTTTAATATTTGGTTCCCGATGGCATGTCAAGAACTTTTACCGAAATCCTGCTGCGACCGGCGTCCCGGAGAAGTCCCGGGACACGGCCCCATAAAGGCTGTCCCGAGAACACAGGGTATTCATTCAGGATCGGTCCACGGAAAATTTCACCGCCCTTCCAGGAATTTTCCGGGAAGACAGGCATCCTCCGGAGAACGGACAACAAGGCCATCTCGGAGCGGCTCACGATAACAGCCTGACGATCCGGTCGAGATGCCGGACCTGCAGACAGGCATCGCTCCAGGATCCCCGATTATCAATGACATGATCCGCCAGCATGGCCTTTTTCCAGGGATCCATCTGGATCCGGATCATGTCTTCCGCAGCCCCGGCATCGACATCATCCCTGCTGGTGATACGGCTCCGACAGGTCGCCCTGTCGGCATGGACGACAACGATCCGGTCCACCTCTTCCTGCCAACCCGCTTCGAACAACAGCGGGATTTCGAGGAGAACCATTCCTTCCCGCAGAGAATCGACCTGGTTTCGCATCCTGTCCAGGGCCAGGGGATGCAGCAGGGAGTCGACCTGGAAACGCAACCCGGGATCACGGGACAGCGCCGTCCGCAGGCCGGCCCGGTCCAGGTCGCCGCCGGCCGAAAAGAACCTGTCACCGTATTGCTCCCGCATGGCCAGCCAGCCGGGAGCATTGGGCTCCAGCAACCGCCGGCAGATGCGGTCCAGACTGATCAGCGGCAGGCTGGCGACCGCGGCCCAGTAGGCAGCCACGCTGCTCTTGCCTGAACCGATGGTGCCGGTGATGCCGATCAGGTTTTTCCCCCTCACTTCGGTCCCCTGTTATTCCGCAACCGGTCGATGACCTCCTCCATGTCCGGCCATAGGGGAGCGGAAAACCGGACCAGGCCCGTTCCGGCGGGATGGGGGAAAGCGATGACCGAGGCGTGAAGAAGCTGCCGATGTATCGGGAGGCCTTTCTCCTGCGGCACGTTACCGCCATAAAGCAGATCACCGGCCACCGGAGCACCCAGGTGACTCATGTGAACCCGGATCTGGTGAGTTCTGCCGGTCTCGATGGCTATTTCGGCAAGGCACATGCCGTTGCCGTAGCGCTCCACCACCTTCCAGTTGGTGGCGGCGAACCGTCCCCGCTGCGGCAGAACGGCCATCTTCTGTCGTCGAACCGGGTGCCTGCCTATGGGTGCAGTGATCCTTCCCTGTGTTTCCCTTGGGGTGCGCAACAGGACGGCAAGGTAGGTCTTGGCCACCTTCCTGTCGCTGAAGGCCCTGCCCAGCCGCTGCATGGCCTGCTCGGTCTTGGCGACCAGCATGACGCCGGAGGTATCCTTGTCCAACCGGTGGACGATGCCCGGCCGTTGCCTGTCCTGGCCGGGCAGGCTGGCGCAGTGGTGCAGCAATCCGTTCACCAGGGTCTGTCCGGCATGCCCTGCCCCTGGATGGACCACCAGGCCGGGCGGTTTGTTGAGAACAAGCAGGAGGTCATCCTCGTGGATGACCTGCAGATCCATGGGACAGGCCTCGGGCTCCTCGGGTAGCGGCGCAGGCTGCCTGACCCTGATCCGGTCGCCGGCCCGAAGCCTGTAACCGGCCTTTACCCGGCCGCTGTTCACCAGGACCAGGCCGGACCGGATATAACCGCTCAGCCGGGAACGGGAAAGATCTGGATACAGGTCTGCAAGATACCGGTCCAGACGCATCCCCGCCCGAACACTGTCTACGACAAACAGGTTTTCTTCTGCAGGAGAATCGCCATTCAGGCTATCGCTATGCGGGTTCGCCGGCAAGGAACAGGAGAGATCAACTGAACAGTTTTTCTATCTGCCGTTCAATATTCCGTTCATCTGTCTTCTTGGCCAGGGACAACTCCTTGACCAGCAGATTCTTGGCCGTGTCGAGCATCTTCCGTTCCCCATAGGACAGGTCCTTGTCCTCTTTGAGCAGAAAGAGGTCCCGCAGGACCACGGCCACCTCAAAGACGGAGCCGGTCTTGATCTTTTCCATGTAGTCGCGATACCGGCGATTCCATGTCTGGGAACTGATCTTGATGTCCCGCTCCTTCAGGATGTCGATGACCTTCTTGGCCTCCTCCCGGGAAATGATGGCCCGCAGCCCGACATTCTCACTGGTTGCGGTGGGAATCATGATTGTCATGTCGTTATCGAGGATCTTCAGGACATAGAATGCCTGGTCGACGCCAGCTATGGTCTGAGTCTTGATGGACTCGATGAGGCCAACGCCGTGGGCGGGGTATACCGCCATATCCCCTGCGGAAAAAGCCGGTTTCTTCTTCGGAGCAGTCATGGTAGGAAACCAATGCAACCTGGATTTGAAAAAGTCGAAAACACCTGAATCTGAACTATAACACAAATGATCCGTTCAGGCAAATGGTGAAGCGGACTTCCCTGGTCCGGAGCGGTAAAGAAACGGTCAGCGAAGGCCGTTGATTCTGTTCATACAGTAGGCAGCACCACGGGTCACAAAGAGCTCGACCGCCTCGCAGACGGTTTCCAGTCGTTGGCGCACCACCTCCTGTTCGTGGGCTGAAAAGCGGGCCAGGACAAACCGCTCCACCGGCATGCCTTCCTGGTCATCCCCTGGCCGGCCGATGCCGAAACGGACCCTGGCGAACTCCCTGGTGCCGAGGTGGCTGATAATGGAACGGACACCGTTGTGCCCGCCGGCCCCGCCCCGGGCGACAACCTTGATCCTGCCGAAATCCAGGTCCAGGTCGTCATGGATGACCAGGATAGCCGCCGGCCTGACCCGATAATAGTCGGAAAAGGCGCGGACACACTGGCCGGAGCGGTTCATGTAGGTTTGGGGTTTGACAAGCAGGACCGGCCTGTCCCCCATGCGGATACGCCCATAGCATCCCTGGAACCGCTTCCTGTCCACCCTGGCATGATAACGGACCGCCAGGAGGTCGACGGCCTGGAAACCGACGTTGTGTCGACTCTGCTCGTACCTGGAGCCTGGATTTCCCAGGCCGACAACAAGATAGGATGATATTTCTGTAGCCATGGGATACCCGCCAACCAGGATCAGGAGAAGAAAAAAGCTGGAACCAGACACGGAGTCTGTTCCAGCCATGGTGTGTCAAACGGTTAGCACGGCAACCATTGCCGGCGCTTCTTAGGCTGCCGGTCTCCCTGCCGGAAACCTGTCCCGGCTCAGGTCAGGCGATACGGATCAATGCACTGTTACGCAGACCGTATCCCGGTTGTCCAGCATGGTCACCGAATCAGGAATCTGCAGATCACCCAGGGTCAGGCCGGCGCCGCCCCGTTCCAGGGGAGTGATGTCGGTCTCGATCTCGTCGGGAATATCCAGCGGCTTACCCCGAAGAACCACCTCGTTCCTGAAGACGACCAGCTCACCACCCATATCGACACCCTTGGCCGTGCCGGTAAACCGAAGCGGAACCCGGAACTCAATCACCTGGTCCAGCTCGATTTCCAGGAAGTCGACATGGACCAGCTGCTCGGTGACCGGATCCTTCTGGATCTCCTTGATCAGCACGTGGCGGACGTCCTTTGTGTCTCCCTCTATCTTCAGGGTCACCACGGCATTGCGACCATGAATGAAGAGCAGGTTCTTGTGCAGTTCGCTGGCATCGAACTGCAGGGCCAGGGTATCCTTGCCGCCGCTGTACAGAATGGCAGGAGTGATGTTTTTTTTCCGCAGGCGGCGGGCCTCACCCTTGCCGAAAACGGTGCGCACGGTCGCCGGTATATCAACTTGCAACATGATGTCACCTCCTCTCTGCCTTCTCGTGGGGGTCAGAGAACTGAAATTTTTCTTGGCAACGCCGAAACCGCCATCCTGCGATCGGAAAGATGGACAAGGGGTCCCGGCTGATGATCTTCTTTCACACAAACAGATAGCTGACAGAATCCTCGGAATGAATCCGTCTGATGGCCTCGCCGAGCAGGGAGCCCACCGAAAGGACCCGGATCTTGTCGCATTCAGTGGCTCGTCCCTTGAGCGGTATGGAGTTCGTCACCACCAGGGACTTGATGCAGGACTGTTCCAGCCGCTCCACTGCCGGACCGGACAGCACGGCGTGGGAACAGCAGGCATGGACCTCCGAGGCTCCGTTGTCCTTGAGCCGGGCTGCAGCTCCGCAGAGCGTGCCGGCGGTGTCCACCATATCGTCAAGCAAAATTGCCGTTTTACCGGCCACGTCGCCGATGACATGCAGTGCCTCGCACTCGTTGGCCCGCTCCCTTCTCTTATCGATGATGGCCAGCTCGGCATTGAGCCGTTTGGCAAAGGCACGGGTCCGCTCCACACCACCTGCATCGGGAGAGACCATGACCACGTTGGAAAAGGTCTCCCTGATATACTTCAGCAGTACCGGGGCGGCATAGAGATGATCCACGGGAATGTTGAAAAATCCCTGGATCTGGCCGGCGTGAAGATCCATGCACAGGACCCGTCTCGTGCCCACGGCCATGAGCATTTCCGCCACCGCCTTGGCCGTGATCGGCACTCTGGGCCTGACCTTCCGGTCCTGCCGGGCATAGCCGTAATACGGCATGACCGCAGTGATACGCCTGGCCGAGGCCCGGCGCAGGGCATCAACCATGATGATCAGCTCCATGAGGTGATCGTTGACCGGCGGACAGGTGGGCTGGATGACAAACACATCCGTACCCCGCACGTTTTCACCGATTTCCACCGAAATCTCGCCATCGCTGAACTGCTTGACCTCGGCATTTGCCAGAGGCATGTCAAGGTACTCACAGATTTCTCGGGCTATCTCCGGATTGGCGTTTCCGGTAAAAATCTTCATGATGTTTGGCATGATATGTGCCTCAAAACCAGTTGGGCCGGGATGTGCCCCATGCATCAGTGGATCTGGCTGGGGCGGAGGGATTCGAACCCCCGAATGCAAGGATCAAAACCTTGTGTCTTACCGCTTGACGACGCCCCATCCCCGCTTCTTCCATCTTCCTCTTCAGGCCGCCGGGCTCACAGTGTCCGCCCCCAGCGGCCGGACCAGATAACAGCGGTCGTACCGTTGGCCCATCTCCCTGAAACATTGCTCAGCCTGCTGACGACTGCGGAGGGCAAACAGTCCAAAGACTGTCGGCCCGGATCCGGACATCAGGGCTGCCGCTGCACCGGCCGAGAGCAGCCGCTGCCTGATCTCCTCCAGCTCACTGTACCGGGCAAGGGTCACCTGCTCCAGGTCGTTGTGCAGTTCCTTCGGAGTTATTGGCCTGGTGAGAAACGGGCAGCCTGCCTGCCCGTCCTGTTCTTTGTTTGGGGAATCATATAGGTTAATTTTATTTCTCCCCGATGTCAATGTAAAATTCTGAAAAGCCCACTTTGTGGAGACGGAAAATCCGGGATTTACCAGGAGAAGATCATAGCCTCTCAGGACGGGGGCCGGCTGGAGACGGTCACCGATGCCGGTTCCCCACGCGCAGGGCCAGGGCCTGAGAAACAACGGGACATCGGCACCCAGGCGGACTCCCAGACGGGTCAGTTCGGTGATGGTGAATCCGGCCTGATATATGCGGTTGAGGGCGAGAAGCACGGCCGCCGCATCACTGGACCCGCCGCCCAGTCCGGCGGCCAGGGGTATCTCCTTGTGCAGTATGATGTCCACGCCTGCCTGCTCTTGACCTCTACGCTCGGCCAGTGCGGTGAGAAAAAGATCGGCAGCCCGATAGACGAGGTTCGAAACGTCCCCGGCAAGGTCGCTGCCCGGACAGGACAGGGTTATGCCGCCGGCCGCGGGCCGGATCTCGAGACGGTCAAAGAGGGCAAGCTTGAGAAACAGGGTGGCCAGCTCGTGGTAGCCGTCTTCCCGACGGCCAAGAACCCGCAGGTACAGGTTGACCTTGGCCGGCGCAAGAACAGGAAGGCAGGAACGCATACAACCGGACGGTTCACTCGTTTTCTTTCACCGCCTTGACAAAGCGCATTTTCAGTTCGTACAGCACCCTGGTCAGGAGTTCGTTCTCGTCCGCGTCCAGGTTGCCCCTGGTCTTTTCCGCGATCATGGACAGGGTGTCGATGGTGTGTTTGGTCAGCTCCATATCCACCACCCGCTTGCCGCTTTCCGGATGCGGAATCTCTCCCATGTGATAGAGGGCCGAGGTGTTGAGAGAAAGAATGAAAGAAGTGAAGGTTACCTCGGGCATCACGCACTTGCCGGACTTGTCCCGAACCCGTCCCTCCGGGCAGCCACAGTTATCTGATTGTCCGCTCATTCCACTGTCCCTTTACCGCACGCATTGCTGATGAGTATTCCCCATAGATCAGGATGGAGCCCCCTGCCCTCAAGAAACTCCGGTGCCTGTCCCATGAGATCCTTGACCCGGTGTTGCGCAGGGACTGAGCCCGACCCTGCGCCTCCGGACAGGCACCATCCGCCTTGATCCATGCTCAGGGCAGTTCGAGCACCATGGCATCGTCGATGTGCTCCAGGTCGCGAACCTTGGCCAGCACATCCCGGGTTATCATGGTGTCCACGTTGAGGAGGATCACGTTCTGGTTGGAGGCCTCTTCCCGCCCAACAGTCATGCGGGAGATATTGATGTTCTCGTTGCCAAGGGTGGTTCCCAGGGCACCGATGACCCCGGGCACGTCCTTGTTGTACACCAGGAGCATGTGACCGGTGGGCAGTGCCTCGAGACGGAAGGAGTTGAGCCGGACCAGGCGCGGTTCGTGTTTGCCGAACACGGTGCCGGCAAGCATGTTCTCCCCCTCGTTGGTCTTCACGGTAATGCGGAGAAGGTTGGTGAAGTCCTCGGCCTGGCTGGTCCTGGATTCGATCACCCGGATCCCCCGCTCCTTGGCGATGAGCGGTGCATTGACGAAGTTGACCGCATCCTGGAGGATGGGCGTAAACAGCCCCTTCAGAAAGGCCACGGTCACCGGACCGGTATCCTGGTCCGCCAGATCGCCGCTGAACTCCAGGTTGACCTCTTCCACACCGCCCCGCGCTATCTGCATGTGCAGGCTGCCCAGCATCTCGCCAAGGGTGATATACGGCCCCACCTTGGCCAGGACATCGTCACTGACCGAGGGAACGTTGACCGCGTTACGGACGACCCCCTTGAGAAGATAGTCCGCCACCTGCTCGGCAATGGCGACGGCAACGTTCTCCTGGGCCTCGGAGGTGGAGGCCCCGAGATGAGGCGTGCAGATGAAGTTGTCCAGGCCGAGGAGCGGAGTGGTTTCCAGACTGGTCGGTTCCTTCTCAAAGACGTCCAGGGCTGCCCCGGCGATCGAACCTTCCTGCAGGGCCGTGTACAGGGCTTCCTCGTCGACCACCCCGCCGCGGGCGCAGTCGATGAACATGGCGTCCTGCTTCATGTTGCTGAAAAATTCGGTGGACAGCAGATGACGGGTATCCTTGGTCAGTGGTGTGTGCACGGATACAAAGTCGGCCCGCCTGGCAAGCTCGAGGAGATCGACCAGTTCCACGCCCAGTTTCTCCACCATGTCGGCAGGCATGAAGGGATCAAAGGCGATGACCTTCATGTGCAGCCCCTGGGCCCGGTTGGCAACAATGGATCCGATCCGGCCGATACCGACGATACCCAGAATCTTGCCGGTGACCTCGCGGCCCATGAAATTCTTTTTCTCCCACTTGCCGGCCTTCATGGAGGCGGTCGCCTGGGGAATGTTTCTGGCCAGGGACATCATCATGGCAATGGCATGCTCAGCTGCGGTGGTGGCATTGCCGTCCGGAGCATTCATGACCACGATGCCTTTCTGGCTGGCAGCCGGGATATCCACATTGTCCAGGCCGATACCGGCCCGGCCGACGACCTTCAGCCGGGTGGCGGCCTCGATGATATCTTCCCGCACCTTGGTGGCGCTGCGAATCACCAGGCCGTCGTACTCCGGAATGATCGCCTTGAGTTCTTCCGGAGGCAGGCCGGTGTTGACATCCACCTCCAGCCCTGCATCCCTGAGAATTTTTTCGCCCACAGGCGCCAGATTGTCACTGATGAGAACTTTCATTTTCCTCCCCCTGTCACTGGTTCCATACCAGGGCATCACCGGTCGTCAATGAACAGAACCCCTGCAACATCCTGCAGGAACTGCAGAAACCCGTGCATCACCCGGTTGTCCACCCCGAACGGATATCCCGTGCGCTTGTGATATGGACTCTGAAATTTCGACCAAGTCGGTTTTTTTACAGGAAAACATTAACTATACAGAGATTTCCCAAACTCGACAAGGCTAAAGATGGCCTGATGGCACCGAATCATGGATAGCGGACCACAGCCTGCCATCGACTTGACTTTCTTCTTGCAAGATCAACTCGTAATGCTATAACTTGCAGCCTTATAAAACGAGATGAGGATGCCCTGAAAAACGGGACTTGTTCGTCCAGGGCACGGCATCCGGAAAAATTTTTCGTATTCCGCGCGGGAAAGCCCTCTGGATGCCACTTTTCACTCTGGTACAGAATTCAGGCGACAAGACAATATTCAGGGTGCCTCTGAACTGCAGCAGCAAAAACACCCAACAACAGGCCACGACCGGCGAGAGACCCCGTCTTTCCGCTACAACCTGTCCTCTTGCCGTACAAACATTCAGTGGCACCAGCAAACGAGGTATTGCCCATGCAGAAAAACCTGGTCTGGCTGCTTCTCGGCCCCTTTGTCCTGCTGCTTGCCTCCTGTGGAGACAAGGTGGCAGGAGGCCCACCTGCCGGCGCACTCTGTCCGGCAGAGCGTATTTTCAACCAGCCCTACGAGAGAGTCTGGAACTCGGTCCTCGCCTCCCTGGCCACGGACACCGATACTGTCTACCAGGACAGGGAAAACGGCAAAATCGAAACCAGGACACAGGAGATAGATGAATCATCGCTGAAGGCCTGCGGCATCTCAACCTTTGCCAGCACCTACAGGAACCATTACCTGATCAGGCTGGAGCAGAAATCCCCCGTATCCACGCAGGTTTCCATCCAGGCAGTACTGGAGGTGGAACGGTTCGGCCGGACCAGTGGTGATGTGCAGGAACCGCTGCTCGCCGCCTACCTGCAGGCCCAGGCATTCAGAAAGGTCTGCCTGCAGCTGTTTCCGGGCCTGCAGATGGAATGCGACCGGATCTGCGAGCAGGAATCCTCCTTCCCGACAGCCTTGGCCGAGGACCGGTGGACAGCGGGCAAGGCGGAGATCATCATGGCCCAGAAGGCACTGGCCAGCCTGGGGTACAATCCCGGCCCGGCTGACGGCATCCTGGGACCAAGGACCAGGGCTGCCCTGGCATCCTACCAAAAAACGAAACACATCGAGTCCAGCGGTATCCTGGACAGGGTTACCTATGCTGCCCTCAATTCGGAAAAGGTTCAGCAATCCTCCCGGCAGGTGAAACCGAAACAGGTCAAGACCAGGCCGGCGGTCAAAAAGAAAAAAACTGCGATCAAGATCAGCGGGATCACGGAGGATCTGGCCTCACCGGTCAGCGGACAGGGTATTGTGGTGGAGATGACCGAGCTGAAATCTGCTCCAACGCCAGCCTCTGACGTGCTGATGATTCTCGAGGAAGGGACTCCCCTCCAGGTTACCGGTCGCCAGGGCGGCTGGAACAGGGTGCAGGTCAACGGCAAGGAGGGCTGGATCTACCGGGATTTCCTCAGACCAGTGGCAGGTCCCAACCCGGGAAAATGAGACCACAGTCGCGTGTGTGCCCGAAACCTGGCTGCCAGGGATTACCCAATTCTGTGCGAAAGGATTGTCATGTTGAACCGCTGTTTCGCAGGCCGGGAGTGGCCTGCAGCGCCTGAGGGTACAACAACGAGGGCTGAGTAATCACCAGCGGAAGCAGAAGGCAAACCGGCCTGGTGGTGCAGGGATTCAGCGAAGGATACGGTCCACTTCCTGTCGGATGGAGGCAATGACCTCGCCCAGTTCCTGCGGCTTGGCTTTTTTCAGTTTCTTGCCCCAGGTACGGAGCATTTCAGTATCGATCTTCCTGACATCGTTGTCCCGGCTCCATTCGCAGCCGATCCGGTAGCCGAGTTCCTTGAGCTGCTGGAGCTGCTCCTCCCGCTCGTCTTCCGGTATCTTGGCCAGGATGTCGGCAGTAATCTTCTGCCAGCCCTCGGCGTAGAAGGTTCCCTCGTGAAACTTGCGAAACCATTCCCGTTCTTCAGGCGAAAGCTTTTCCAGATCAAAATCCGCCATACTCATCATGG
>Ga0256914_1001339_pt1 | contig 22623 bp, 20 predicted proteins | sample HulkmetaG_FD_191571 | JGI IMG/M metagenome (GOLD analysis project Ga0256914, IMG submission 191571) | Hydrothermal chimney microbial communities from Main Endeavour vent field at the Juan de Fuca Ridge, Pacific Ocean - Hulk | ecosystem: Environmental > Aquatic > Marine > Hydrothermal vents ... | reverse complement strand
GGCAGGAAACACGGACGGGCGTTGGACGAGGCGCTCAGCGCCACCATCGCGTTCCGGGTTTCGGGGTCGTGGTCGTCATGAGGGATTCCGGCGGGGAATGGATTCGAAGATGCGCAAAAGATAATACGAAATCCTCGATCATGCCAGCCGACGCCGTCCCCGCCCCGTCGGCCTCGGGTGCCGGCAAATGAGGCCGCCCCGGGCGGGGCGGCGCAAAGCCGCCTAGAGCAGCTCCCGAAGCGCGCTCAAAGAATCGATCACCGCGTCCGGATGGTGGTTGCGGATGTCCTCGCCGTGGTTGTAACCGTAGCTCACGCAGATGATCTTGAAGCCGGCGGCGCGGGCCGCTTTCACGTCGCTCACCGAATCACCGATCATCAAGCACTGCTCCGGCTCGGCGCCGAAGAACTCGGCGGCATAGAGCAGGGGCGTGGGATCGGGCTTCTTCTGAGGCAAGGTATCTCCGGCGACGACGATTTCGAAATAGTCGTAGATGCCCAGATCCTGGAGCAGCGGCAAGGTGAACCGCTCTGCCTTGTTGGTCACGCAGCCCAGGGGGTAGCCCTCGGACTTGAGATAATCCAGCCCCTCCTGCACGCCGGGGTAGAGCCGCGACCGCTTGGAGGTGTTTTCGGCGTAGCACTCGATGAACAGGGGATAGGCCTTTTCAAACTCGGCCTCGTCCGGCTCCCCTTCGAGCCGCCCCACGAGGGCACGACGCACCAGACGCTCGACGCCGTTGCCCACCCAGTCGCGCACCTTCTCCTCGCCCCAGGGCTCGCGGCCGATGGCCTTCATCATCTCGTCCACGCAGAAGGCGAGGTCCGGCACGCTGTCCACCAGGGTGCCGTCCACGTCGATGAGGACCATCCGGGGCCGATCGAAAGCCACCTCAGCCCACCTCGGCCAGGGCGTCGCGCATGCGCTTGACGATGGTGTCGTACTTGTTGGGGTCGTTCTCGTTGCGGAAGCCGAAGATGCCGGAGCCGGAGACGAAGGTGTCGGCGCCGGCGCGGGCGATCTCGGCGATGTTCTCCACCTTCACCCCGCCGTCGATCTCCAGACGGATGTCCCGCCCGGATGCGTCGATGCGCTTGCGGGCCTCCCGGAGCTTGTCCAAGGCCGACGGAATGAAGCTCTGTCCTCCGAAGCCGGGGTTCACCGACATGATGAGGATCATGTCGATCTTGTCCATGACGTAATCGAGGTAATCCAAAGGGGTGGCCGGATTGAACACCAAGCCCGACTTGCATCCGGAATCGCGGATGAGCTGGAGGCTGCGGTCGATGTGCTCCGAGGCCTCGGGATGGAAGGTGATGTAGGTGGCGCCCGCCTTGGCGAAGTCGCCGATGATGCGGTCCACCGGCTTGACCATCAAATGCACGTCGATGACCGCATCGATGCCATGGTTGCGCAGCGCCTCGCACACCAAGGGGCCGATGGTGAGGTTGGGCACATAGTGGTTGTCCATCACGTCGAAGTGGATGAAGTCGCAACCGGAAGCGAGCACGTCGTCGCACTCCTGTCCCAGTTTGGCGAAATCGGCGGAAAGGATGGAGGGTGCCAATACGAAATCGGTCATGTCGTGTACTCCCTGCCGGGCCGGACCGGCCAACGGCGATTCAGCCTGTGTCGAAACGGAAGATGGTACCGGATTCAGTCGCAGTTTTCACAGTTGCGGCACACCGGCCCACCGGCCAGCCGCCGGGTGATCTCCTCGGCGGCAACCGGCAGCCCGCAGAGGAAACCCTGGACCTCGTCACACCCGCACTGGCGCAGGAAACGGTACTGCACCTCCTCCTCCACCCCCTCGGCCACGGTGCGCATCCCGAAACTGCGCGCCAAAGCGATGGAGGCGCGGATGATGGCCTCGTCGTTGCGATCGCGCCCCACGTCCCGCACGAAGCTGGCATCGATCTTGAGGCAATCGAGGGGAAATCGTTTCAGGTTGGCCAGGGTGGAGTGGCCTGTGCCGAAATCGTCGATGGCCAGACCCACCCCCAGCTCATGGAGCCGGCGCAGATTGTGGTGGGCGCTCTCTTCGTCCCCCAGGATCATGCTTTCGGTGATCTCGAACTCGAGGCCCGAGGGGGGCACGCCGTACTCCACCAGGAGGTCATGGACGCGGGCCGCCAGCTCCGGCTGGCGTAGTTCACAGGCGGAGAGGTTGACGGCCAGGCGCGGAACCGCCAACCCCTGCCGGCGCCACGCCCGATACTGCCGGCAGGCTGTCTCCAACACCCAACGCCCAAGGGCCTCCATGAACCCGCTGGTCTCGGCCACCGGGATGAACCGCCCTGGAGCCACCTCGCCCCACCGTTCGCTGCGCCAGCGCAAAAGCACCTCCAGTCCGGTGAGCTCACCGCTGCCGATGCGGAACTGGGGCTGATACACCAGGTAGAGCTCGTCCGACTCGAGGGCTCGGCGCAGCGACTGCTCCAGTTCGAAGGTCTCTCCGGCACGGGATGTCAGCTCCTGGGAATAGAACCGGCTGCGGCCGCCGCCGCGGCTCTTGGCGGCGTACATGGCGGCATCGGCGTGGCGCAGCAGCCGGTCCACCTCGTCCCCGTCCTCCGGAAACAGGCTGATGCCGATGCTGGCGGAGATTTGGAACTCCCGGTCTTGGATGCGGAAAGGCGCGCGGAAAGCGGCCTGGAGCTTGTCGGCCACGGTACGCAGTTGGGCGCGATCCTTCACCTCCTCCACCAACAGAATGAACTCGTCGCCACCCAAGCGCGCCAAGGTGTCCACTTCGCGCACCCGTCGTGACAACCGCCGGGCCGCCTCCACCAACAGACGGTCGCCTGCGGCGTGGCCCAGGGTGTCGTTGACCCCCTTGAAGCGATCCAGATCGATGAACAACAGCCCGCCGCTGCGGCCTTCGCGCCGGCTGCGCGCCAGGGCCAGCTCCAGCCGGTCACGGAACAGGACCCGGTTGGGCAGGCCGGTGAGAGGATCGTGGGTGGCGAGATATTCCAGCTCGCGACGGGACGCGTGCAGTTCGGTCACGTCGTTCACCAGCACCACATAATAGTCACGCTGGTCCGACTCCAGTCGCACCTTGTCCACCCGCACCCACCACCACCGCTCCAGCTCCCCGGGCACCCGCAGCTCGAGCCGGCCGCCGCCTTCCGCCTCCACCCGTTCCCACAACCCACGGTGCTCCTCAATGCAGGGAGGCAAGCGATCCGAGGCGCCCACCAGCCGCGCCCAAGCCGGGTTGTGGAAGCGCACCTGATGCGTCTCGTCGAGGATGAGGATGGCCTCGCGGGCGGCGCTCACCGCCTGGCCCACGAGCCGGTTCCAAGTCTCCTCTTCACGCTGTTCGGTGATGTCGTGGACCACGGTGAGCAGTGTGCGGCGCCCCTCCACTCGGTAGTCCACCGGCACGCACCGGACCTCGAACAGGCGGTGGCGCCCCTGCACTTCCAGCCAGTACTCCAACCGCTGGCTCTCGCCGCTCTCCAGCGTGGTTCGAAGCAGGCGCATGAAACGCTCCGCCTGCTCGGCAGGAAAGAGTTCGTGCAGGGTGCGACCCACCACCTGCTCCGGCGGCAAGTAGAGCTGTTCGGGCGCGTCGGTGAGCACTTCGAGGAAGGTGCCCTCTTCGTCCTGGAAGAAGAGCATGTCGGGCACCGCCCGGGTGATGGCCTGGAGGCGCGCCTGGGAGGTGTGCTTGACCTTCTCATAGAGGGCGCGCATCTCTTGCGACGAGAGGCGCAACGAACGTTCGAGCAGATAACGGTCCCGATCGGCGTCGGCATAGGCCTGTTCCACCCGGGCGCAAAACTCCCGCCACCGCGCCGCATCGGGCGGCCGATCGGGACCCAACCCCAGTTTCCGCATCTGACGCCGAAGCAGCGGGTGCATCAAGGTTCCCACCAAAGGGTGACGGTCATGGTCTGATTGTGCAGATCGCACCGCCCCGAGGCGAGGGGGGAGAGCTCGCCATAAGAGTAGAAACCGGCGATGTGCGCCTGGGGGGGAAGGCGCTCGGCCAAAGCCTCGATCTCTTCTTCCACCCTCTGGCCCAATACCAGCCGCCGTCCCACGCAACTGACGGCCAGACAGACCAGCGGCGCGTCCCCCGCCTCCTCGACGGAAAAACCATCGAGCGCGCGCCCGGCCCCTTCCACGAGACGGTCGAAATTGGCGTACATGAGCTGCACGAAGGCCCCTTGGGGAATGTCACCGGCGAAGGTCATCGATTGGCGCGCCTCGTCGACCCCGAGGATGGTGCGGACCTTGGGCTCGATGTCGTCCAATTTCCGCCGCAGGGCCAGGGGAAAGAGCAGCCCCGCCGCCGGCAGCTCTGCGGCCTTTTCGCCCAGATACCGTTTGTAGAGTTCGAGGGCCGGTTGGCCGTCCAGCTCGTAAAGGACGTTGCCTTCCGAACGGGTGACCACGCGCTCGAGGCCGAGGACGTCCCAACCACCGAAAGAGCCGTAGCGCACTTCGAGCCCATCGCCATAGAGCCCCAGGGCACAGATATGGCGGGCGCGCGGTTCGTCCTCCACGAGCACCCAGGTTCGCTGGAATCGGTCGTCGTCGGCCGCCAACCCGCCGGTGACCGGCACCCGCCCCTCCAACACCTGGTTCACCCCATCCATGAGAGCCGAGCCGTTCACCACCAGGCCTTCGGAGAGCACCAGGACGGCGGCCAGATCGGGCGCCTCCAGTGGAGCCACCAACCGACGGCCGGTGCCCCGGAAATCGCTGGTGTCGTCCACCGCCTCGTAATGGAGGCGCAGCCGACAGCGGTCGAAACGGACCACCAACGCGGTGGCGCTCCGTTCCTGGAAGTGCTGTTGATGGATCTGCCCCGCCGTGGAACACCCCATGAAAAGGGCCCGGGGCAACCGCGCGCGCACCTCCGCCACGGCGGCGCGCACGTCCTCTTCCGGCAAGTCGCTGAACAAGAGCACCAGGGTGCTCTCTCCGTCCATGCCGGCGTCGATGGCGGGCCGCCAACCGGCGCCCGGCCGGTATTGGTGGAGTTCGCTGCGCATGCCGCCCTCTTTTTCTCGCGTTTCCTGCAATATAGCAGGAAGCGCGGTGGGCTTATTGCCCGAAAGCGCCAACGGATTCCTATTTCAGAGCAATGGGCAGGGTGGCGTAGCCGGCCCCGGCCAGCCGTTTGCGCACCTTCTTCATCTCCGCCGGCGTGGCATAGGGGCCGAGCCGCACCCGGTACCAGGTAACCCCTCGAATCTGCGCCCGGCTCACCTGCGCCCGCAACCCCATGAGCGCCAAGCGCGCTTTGAGCGCCTCGGCTTCGCTGGCGCTGCGCATGGACCCCACCTGGAGCAGGTACTTGCGCCCGGACGGCGCCGGCGGTTTTTCCGTCCGATCGGCCGTCGGCGCCGGGCGGTCGAGTTCCGCCTCGGGCACCACCACTTCCTGGTCCGGCAGCAGCTTGTAAAACTCGAAGTCGGGCAGGGGCACTTCGGACCGCCTCTCGGACGTCGCCGGCTTGACCTCGGGTGCGGGGACGGTGGAGGACGGCGGCTCGCCGATCCAGCCGCTTCCCGCCCCCTCGCCGCCGAAACGGAGCCACAGAAAGCCCACGCTGACGGCACCGGCGAGATAGCCGAGCAGCAGCCAGATCCAGATCGGTGCCGGCTGGCGCTTCTTCCTGCGCGTGGCCCTGTGCTTGTAATCCCGCCGCGCCACCGGCTACATGCGCTCCGGCGCCGAGACGCCCAGCAGGCCCAGACCGTTGCGCACCACTTCGCGCACCGCCAGGATCAGTTTGATGCGGGCGTCGCGCAAGGCCTCGTCGTCCACCAGGAACTGGTGGGCGTTGTAGTAGGTGTGGAACTCGTTGGCCAGCTCACGCAGATAGTGGGTGAGCTGGTGGGGCTCATGCTCGAGCGCGGCCGACTCCACCACCTCGGGATAGCGGGCCAGGGTCTTGAGCAGGGCCTCCTCATGGGGCTCGACGAGCCGATCCAGGTGGGCGGTGCCCGGTGTCGGTTCCACCGTGATTCCCTTCTCCGCCGCCTGGCGCAGCACCGAGCAGACCCGGGCATGGGCGTACTGCACGTAATAGACCGGGTTGTCGGCGGACTGGCTCTTGGCCAGGTCCAGGTCGAAATCCATGTGCTGCTCGCATTTGCGCATGACGTAGAAGAACCGCGCCGCGTCCTTGCCCACCTCCTTGCGCAACTGGCGCAGGGTGACGAACTCGCCGGAGCGGGTGGACATGGGCACCTTCTCGCCACCACGCCAGAGGATGGCGAACTGCACCAGCAGCACGTCGAGCTTGTCGGGGTCGTCGCCCAGCGCCTTCAGCGCCGCCTTCACCCGCGGCACGTAGCCGTGGTGGTCGGCGCCCCAGACGTCGATGACCCGGTCGAAGCCGCGCTCGAGCTTGTCCATGTGGTAGGCGATGTCCGAGGCGAAATAGGTGGTCTGGCCGTTCTCGCGCTCCACCACCCGGTCCTTCTCATCGCCGAAGGCGCTCGACTTGAACCAGAGCGCCCCGTCCTTCTCGTAGAGCCACCCCCCCTTGCGCAGCCGCTCGATGGCGCGGTTCACGGCACCCGACTCCACCAGGGTGCGCTCGGAGAACCAGTGGTCGTAGACCACGCCGAACTTCTCCAGGTCGTCGCGGATGTCGTCGAGGATGGTGTTGAGCGCCAGCTCGAAGACGTAGCGGTAGCGGTTGTCGCCCAGCAGCTCGCGGGCGCGGGCGATGAGGGCGTCGATGTGCTTCTCTTTGTCCCCTTCGGGCGCATCGGCGGGAAGGTCCGCGAAGACCTCCTCCGCGGCGTGGCGGTAGTCGTCACCGTGTTCGCGGTGGAGGGTGGCGGCGATGTCCCAGACATAGTCGCCCTGATAGCCGTTGGACGGAAAGGCCAACGTCTCTCCGGCCAGCTCCAGATAGCGCAACCACACCGAGGTGGCGAGGATGTCCATCTGGCGGCCGGCGTCGTTGACGTAGTACTCGCGGTGCACCTCGAACCCCACCGCCTCCAGCAGATCCGCCACCACCGCGCCGTAGGCGGCGCCGCGGCCATGACCCACGTGGAGCGGACCGGTGGGGTTGGCGGAGACGAACTCCACCTGCACCCGCTTCCCGCGGCCGATGTCGGAACGGCCGTAGTCGTGGGCCTTCTCCAGAATCTCGGGCACCACCGCCCGCCAGGCGGCGACCGACAGGTGAAAATTGATGAAACCGGGGCCGGCGATCTCCACCCGTTCCAGCAGTTCGCTTTCGGGCAGGACGGCCAGGATCCGCTCCGCCAACGCCCTCGGGTTCATGCCCGCCGCCTTGGCGTTGACCAGCGCCGCGTTGGTGGCGAAATCACCATGCGCCCGATCCCGGGTCCGCTCCACGCGGGGCGCAACGACGCGACCGGCCTCCACCACCCCCGCCTCGGCGAGACGCTCGAAAGCCGCGGCGATCAGCTGCTCAATCTGCGCTTTCATCCCATGCCTGCGTGCGAAGAAAGCCTGGAAGCTTACCACAGCCCACCACGGCAACGGGCTCAACCCGAAACCGATGCCCAGAGTGTGGCCGACTCCCCATTTTCCACCCTCGACGGCCGTTGGCCCTCCAGTCCCGCCGCCGCCGGCCGATAGCGGATGCACCACGTCACCCTTCACAAGGAGATCTTCATGCCGGGATGGCTGTCCCTACTGCTGTTCTCCAGCATCGCCTGGTGGTTGACGGTGAGCTTGGCCATGGCTCTGGCCATACACCGGCTCAGCCGACCGGAACGGTTACTGCTCGGCAACGACGAGGGCGATTGCCATCCTTGGCTGCAGGCATGGGCCCGATCCCATGGCTTCCAGCGGGCGGACTGCTTCCGCTTCGCCGGTGTGCCGGGGAGCCGCGAACCGGTGACGGTGGCCTTGTGGCGTGCCCCGGACACCCAGTGTTTCTTGGTGGGCTACGCTTTCCGCGATAGCTGCCGGTATGAGTTCATCACCTTTCTGGACCAGGGCGGCCTGCTCACCACCAGCGCTGCACGCGAGAGCCTCAACCTGCCCCTGCCGCCGGGCCAGTTCGTCCAGGTCTTCGAAGGGCTGGCGCCGGAAGACCTGCTGGCTCAGCACCGGCTGGGGCTGGCTTTCTTGGAACGCCATCTCATGCGACGTCCGGTGGAAGAGGTGCACGACCCCCAGGCGCAGCTTCTGGACGCCATGCGGCGCCAGATGGAACATGTACTCAGCATGCCTCTGTGGTACTTGCGCAGCCCTTGGTGGGGGCTGACCCGCCCCCGACGGATCAACCGTCCCCTGGTCGAACCTCCATCGGCGACGGCCGGCACCCTTCAATAGAGATCCAGCGGATCCACATCCAGCGACCAGCGCACCCCGCGCGCCTCGGGCAGCGCCGCCAGCTCGGGCACCCACGCCTGCAGCAGCCGTTGAAGGCGGCCTCGGGCCGCCGCTTGGAGCAGCACCTGGGCGCGATGCCGCCCCGCCCGGCGGGGCATGGGCGCCGGCACCGGCCCCCACACCGACACCCCTGCCGTTTCCGGGGGAAGCGCCGCAACGGCTGCTTGCAAAAAAATTTCGGCCCGCTCCATGGTGCGGGCCGCGGCGCGAAGCAGCGCCTGATGGCTGTAAGGGGGCAGCTCGGCCAGCCGCCGCTCCTCCAATGCCGCTTCGGCGAACGCGTCGTATCCCTGCCGCACCAGGGTCTGCAACAAAGGATGGTCGGGAAAGCGGGTCTGCAGGATCATCTCGCCCGGATGCGCCCCCCGCCCGGCGCGACCGGCCACCTGAACGATGAGCTGGGCGGTGCGCTCGGCGGCGCGGAAATCGGCGCTGAACAGCCCGCCGTCCACGTCCACCAGGGCCACCAGGTCCACGCCGGGGAAATGGTGCCCCTTGGCCAACATCTGGGTGCCCACCAGAAGGGCGGCCTCTCCGGCGCGCGCCGCTTCCAGCAGCCGGTCCAGGCTTCCGCGGCGCCGGGTGGTGTCACGGTCGATGCGGACCAGGGGGTGGTCGGGAAAGCGCGCCCGCAGCACCTGCTCCAGCCGCTCGGTCCCCTGCCCCAACGGGCGGAGCCCCGCGGCGCCGCACCGAGGGCAAGCGTCGGGGGCCGGCCGTTCACTGCCGCAATGGTGGCAGATGAGCCGGCCGGAAGCGCGGTGCCACGTCTGGTAGGCGTCGCAACGGGGGCACTCCGAGAGCCAGCCGCAGCCGTGACAAGTGAGCACCGGCGCGTACCCGCGGCGATTTAGAAAGACCATCACCTGCCGGCCCGCCTCGAGCACCTTCCGCATGCGCGCCAGCAGGGGCGGCGAAAGCCCTCCTTCCAGGCGCTGGCCGCGCAGATCCAGAAGGCGCATGGCAGGCAGCCGACCGCCCCCCACCCGGCGGGTGAGGCGCAAACGGCCATAACGCCCCTCGCGCACGTTCTTCAAGGTTTCCAGCGAGGGTGTGGCCGACCCCAGCACCACGGGACATCCGGCCCGGTGGGCCCGCACCAGGGCCAGGTCTCGAGCCGAATAACGAATCCCCTCTTGCTGTTTGTACGAGGCGTCGTGCTCCTCGTCCACCACCACCAAACCCAGCTCGGGCAGCGGGGCCAAGACCGCAGACCGGGTGCCGATCACCAGCCGCGCCCGGCCGGTGCGGGCCCGGTGCCAGTCCCGTTCCCGCTCCGTCTCGGAGCGGCCGGAATGGAGCAGGGCGGGAACGACCCCCAGCCGTCGCCCCACCCGTTCCACCAGTTGCGGGGTGAGGCCGATCTCGGGCACCAGCCAGAGCACGCTCCGCCCCGCTGCCAGCGTACGCGCGGCCAACTGGAGATAGACTTCCGTCTTGCCGCTTCCGGTGATCCCCTCGAGCAACCAGGCGTGGTAACCGGGCTTGGCCAACACCTTCTCCACCGCCTCCGCCTGTTGGGATGTGAGCTCGTAGGGCGGCGGACGGGGCGACGGTTCCGGGATGGGCGGCTCCCTTCGCGCCACCCATCCTTTCTCTTCCAGCCGTTTCAAGGCCTGTGCCGCGCCCGGCGGCGCCGCTTTCAGCGCCGCGAGCGGAACGCAGCCGCCACGCGCACGCAGCCAATCGACCAGTGCCCGCTGGCGCGGGGAGCGGGCCAGCTCTTTCTCCACCGCCCCCTCCGACACTTCGAGGCAGACGGCCAGGTTTCGATGGTCCACCGGCCGGGCGCCGCGGCGCAGCCGAGGCGGCAGGGCGGAAAAGAGCAGCTCCCCCAAGGGGTGGTGGTAGTAGGCCGCGGCCCAGCGGAGAAACGCCAGATGCCGGTCGGTGAACAGAGGCCCGGAATCGAGCAGGCGCAGGGCGCGCTTGAGCCGATCCCCCGGCAGCGCACTCGATTCGGCCAGCGCCACCACCAGACCGCAGCGGCGACCGCGACCGAAAGGAACCCATACTCTCGTGCCCGGCTGGAGACGCTCGGCCCCGACCCCTTCCGGGGGCAGGTAATCGAACAGCCCCCACACCGGCGCCGGCAAGGCCACGCGCAGCACGGGATCTGCCATCAGCTTGTGGATAACTTTGTGAAAAACCGAGACACAACCGTGAGTCGCCCGACAAACAGAGACGAAAAGAGCATCCCCCAACGGCGCACGATCACAAAAACCCTATTGTTTTCAACATGCTGAAAGAGAAAAAATGCGCGGCCCTGCGCCGATCCCTGTCGAACCGACCGCCGGCGCGTCCCAACCATCTGTGTATAACCATATACTAATGGAGCGCGGCGGCACGCCCCGGCGCCCAGTTGCCAAAGAAAAGGGCGCTCCGTATCATCGGAGCCCCGTTTCCCACCCGTGCCGCCCATGCCCGCCGCTCTTGCAAGGCTTCTGCTTCTCTCGGCCATCATAGCACTGACCTTGGCCGGCTGTTCCTCCACCAAGATCACCGAAAAGTGGCGGGCGGAGCAGATCGACGAACCCCGAGCCAAGCGGATTCTGCTGCTCTCCCTCATCAAGGACCCGGTGACCCGCGCCTATTTCGAAGACCATTTCGTGGCCGAAGCCAAGAACCGCGGGGTGGAGGTGATTCCCAGCCACCAGTTGGCTCCCAACGCCACCGACATGGACGAGGAGGCCGAGGTGCGCCGCCTGGTGACGGAATCGGGCGCCGACGGCGTGCTGGTGGCTCAGCTCAAGGGGGTGGAAAAGGCGTACAAGCACGTGCCGAGTCGGCTGGACTGGTTCCCCGATTCCTACTACTACAGCGGCTTCTACGACTATTACTACCGGAGCTATCGTGGCATCTACCGACCGGGCTACATCGGATCGGACGACTACTTCAAGATGCAATTCCGCTATTTCTCTCCGCGCACCGAGAAGATGCTCTGGGCCGGCAATGTGGAGACCAAGAACCCCCGCAGCCTGACAGGCACCATTCAGCAGATCGCGGACGAAGTGATCGACGCACTCAAGGGGAGCGGACTGATCTGAGCATCTGGCAACACATCGCCGACGCCATCGCCCGGAAGACGGGGACCCCCTTCTCGCCGGAGCCGCCGCGCACCTTGGGCGGGGGCTGCATCAACACCGCCGTGCGGCTGGCCGACGAGCGGCAGGCCTGGTTCGTCAAGCTCAACGACGCCGCCCGCCTGGAGATGTTCGAAGCAGAGGCCGAAGGGCTGAAGGCCCTGGCCGACGCCGAGGCCATCCGCGTGCCCCGGCCCCTGCTCAGCGGCGTCCACGACGGCCAGGCCTATCTGGTGATGGAGTACATCCCCATGGCCGGTCGCGGCTCGGGCGCCGCCATGGCCCGCGCCGGCGAGCGGTTGGCCCAGCTCCACCGTCACACCGCCGAGGCTTTCGGCTGGCACCGGGACAACACCATCGGCTCCACCCCCCAACCCAACGGATGGATGGAGGAGTGGACCGCCTTCTGGCGCGACCGACGGCTGGGCTTCCAACTCGACCTGGCGGCCCGCAACGGCTACGGCGGCCGACTACAGAAACTGGGCGAGCGGCTGTTGGCGCGGTTTCCCGCCCTCATGGACCACAGTCCCGTGCCCAGCCTCATCCATGGCGACCTTTGGGGTGGGAACCTCGCTTTCGACGACGACGATGAACCGGTGATCTACGATCCGGCCGTCTATTTCGGCGACCGCGAAGCGGAACTGGCCATGACCGAGCTGTTCGGCGGATTCGGCGGGGTGTTCTACGACGCCTACCAGGCCGCCTGGCCCCTGGATCCGGGTTACCGGGTGCGCAAGACCCTCTACAACCTCTACCACATCCTCAACCACGCCAACATGTTCGGCGGCGGCTACCTGGGCCAGGCCCAGCGCATGATGGAACGCCTGCTGGCGGAACTGTGAAGTCCCCGACTTCAGGGGAGGGCCGCATCACCGCCCCCCGCCCCCTCCGTCCAGCGCCGATCCAAGACGAGAAAGGTGCATGCATGAGGATTGCGCTCGTCCGCCGGCGCCCGTTCCTGCGACACCACCCGCCATTGACTGAAATCCAGGGCCGGAAAAAAGGCGTCTCCCGCCACATCGGCCTCCACCTCGGTGAGGTAGATGCGGTCCGCCAGGGGCAAAGCCGCGGCATAGAGCCGGGCGCCGCCGATGACCATCACCTCCGGCACCGCGCCGGCGCGGGTGATGGCCGCCTCCAACGAAGGCACCACTTCCACGCCCGTCCCCACGCAGTCTGGATTGCGGCTGACCACGATGTGGCGCCGTCCCGGCAGCCTTCCCGGCAAGGACTCCCAGGTGCGCCGCCCCATCACCATGGGCTTGCCCATGGTCAGCCGTTTGAACCGCTGCAGATCCACCGGCAGATGCCAAGGCAAGCGGTTCTCCCGGCCGATGACCCCATTGCGGGCCCGGGCGACGATGAGGCTGAGTCTCGGTCTCTTCATGACACCATTATATGAGCGCCCCCGGGAGCGAAACCAAAAAGCCCGCCGGGCGGCGGGCTTCGGTTGGGCCGAAAGAAATCGAGTTCAAGCGGCTTTGTCGAAACAAAGCTCCTCTTCAGCCTCCAGCAACATCTCCACTACCACTTCCATCTCGGAAGGGTTTTCCTCGGCCACTTGACGCCATTCGGCGCAATCGGGCTTGAGCATCTCCTCGTTCATCTTCGTCTCCTGCGTCGTTACGCAACCAATTTATTTAACGCTAATATACTAAAGTACAAATGGAGGCGAGTTGACCCATATCAATGGGGGTAAAAAAAAATTTTTTAACCTTGGCGCCCGCTCCTCGGCCGGTCAATCGGATGCCTGGGTTTCGACCTTCTCCCCCACCACCGCGGGGGTCTCGTCGTCGAGCCAGGCCACGAAGAGGAGGTAGCTCAACGAGAGGATCACCGCCCCCAGGAAGAGACCGATGGCGCCCATGAGGATCATCCCCCCGATGGCACCCACCAGGATGATGGCGGTGGGAATCTCCGCCACCCCCCGTCCCAACAGCATGGGCTTGAGAAGGGCATCGCTCATTGAGACCAGCAGCGCATAGATCGCGAACAGCACCGCCGGCGTCGTGTTCCACTGCATGAAGCCGTAGACGGCCACCGGCGCCATCACCAGCAGCGGCGGCAACTGGACGATGGCGACGAAGAGCACCAGCACCGCCCACAACGGCGCCAGAGGGACATCCATCACCAGCATCCCCAGGTAAGAGAGCAGCGCCTGGAATACAGCGATGCCCACCAACCCCAACACCACGCTGCGCACGGTGGCCGCCGACAGCCGGGCCCAGTGGTCCCCCTCGGCTCCGGCCAATCGGTTGAAGACCCTTCGAGTGAAATCGACGGAAGCCTCTTCATAGAACAGGAAAGCGCCCGCCACGAGGAGTGAGAGAATGAAGATGAGCACCGTGCCCAAACCGCTGCCCACGAGCCCGGCCAACCACTGGAGGAAGGCCAACACTTGCGCTTTGTAGGTCTCCAGCGTCGCCTCCAGGTTGTTGGAGGCGGCGGACCAGAACGCATGGACCTTTGGGCCCACCAGCGGCCAGTTCTGAACCTGATCGGGCGGCGGCGGCACCTCCAGCGCCCCTTTCTGCACCACCTGGTAAAGGGCCTGGGAAGAGGAGAGCGCCTTGCCCGAAAGCATCACCGCGGGGGCCGAGAGCAGAATCACCCCCGCCAGAATGGTGAGCGCGATCACCCGCTTGCGTCCGCCGAAGCGGCGTTCGAGCCGAGCCACCACCGGTGAGAGAACGATGGCGATGATGCCGCCCCACAAGATGAGCGGCAGGAACGGCCGCGCGATGCGGTAGGAGACGTAAGCCAGGATGGCCACCACCGTCACGCGGAGGAACAGGTCCAGCACCGTCTTCACCAACTGGGATCTTTCCATGTTCATGTCTTGTCCGGTCAAATTGAGTTGGAAAAAGGCCATGATACCCCGTTCCAGACGGCGCTGCCGCGTGACAGCACGAGCAGCCGGCCCTACCATGGCATGAAACCGACCGTCCTCGGAGGCAGTAGATGAACGCACTGGAATGGGACGACACTCTGAGCGTCCAGGTGGAGGAGATCGACGACGACCACCGCAAGCTGGTGGCGCTGTTCAACGAATTGGAAGCCGCCGTGGCCCGGGGCGACGACCCCCTCTACCTCGAGGCGCTGTTGGAAGAACTCATCGCCGCCACCGAATGGCATTTCCGCCATGAAGAGCGGCTCATGCTCCGCCACGGCTACCCGGAACAGGAAGCCCACAGCAAGGAGCACCGGGAGCTGGTGAACGCATTGCGCGCCCTGCACCGCGAACGGCTCCAGCAGGGCCGCCCCCTGGCCGAAGCCGACGTGGAACACCTGGAGCACTGGCTCACCGGCCACATCCTGGGTTCCGACATGGAGCTGGGCGCCTGGCTGGCCGAGCGGATTTGACCCTTACTCCACCGTCACCGACTTGGCCAGGTTGCGCGGCTGATCCACGTCGGTGCCCTTGAGCACCGCCACGTGGTAGGCCAGAAGCTGGAGAGGCACCGTATAGACGATGGGCGCGGTGCCGGCACAGATGTCGTCCAGGGTAAGACTTTGGAAACGGTCCAGGTCGATCTTCACCGAGTGGTCGCTGAACAGAAAGAGCTCGCCCCCGCGGGCCCGGACCTCCTGCAGATTGGAAAGCACCTTCTCCAACAGGGGATCGTTGGGCAGGGCGCAGACCACCGGCATCTTGTCGTCCACCAAAGCCAAGGGGCCGTGCTTGAGTTCGCCGGCGGGATAGGCTTCGGCATGAATGTAGGAGATCTCCTTGAGTTTGAGCGCTCCTTCCAGGGCAATGGGATAGAAGGCCCCCCGCCCCAGGAAGAGGGCGTGCTCCTTGTCGGAGAAGGCATCGGCCATCTCACGGATGGGACCATCCAGCTTGAGCGCCTTGTCCACCTGGCGCGGCAACGCTTCGAGCTCCTCCACCTGGGCCTTCATCCAAGCCTCGTCACGGCCGTGCCGGCGGGCGAAAGCCAGAACCAGAAGCCGAAGGGCCACCAGCTGGGTGGTGAAGGCCTTGGTGGAGGCCACCCCGATCTCGGCGCCGGCCCGGGTCATGAGCGCCACGTCCGACTCGCGCACCAGGGAACTCTCGGGCACGTTGCAGATGGTGAGGCTGCCCAGATAACCCATCGACTTGCTGCCGCGCAGCGCAGCAAGGGTGTCGGCCGTCTCCCCCGACTGTGAAATGGTGACGAACAGGGTCCTTTCCGGCACCACCACCTTGCGATAGCGGAACTCGCTGGCCACCTCCACCTGGCAAGGCACCCCTTGCTCTTCGAACCAGTAACGGGCCACCAGCCCGGCGTGGTAACTGGTGCCGCAGGCGATGATCTGGACATGGCGCGCCTCGTCCAGAAGCGCCCGCGCCTCGTGGCCGAAACTCTCCTCCAGCAGGCGCCCTTTGTAGATGCGACCTTCCAGGGTCTCGGCAATGACGCCGGGCTGCTCGAAGATCTCCTTCTGCATGTAGTGGCGGTAGGGGCCCTTGTCCACGGCACTGGCGCTCAGCCGGGACGAGGTCACCGGCCGCTCCACGACACGGCCTTCGGCGTCGTACAGACGCACCCCATCGCGGCGCACTTCGCCCCAGTCCCCCTCTTCCAAGAAGATGAAGTCGGAGGTCTCGGGCAGCAGGGCGAAAACGTCGGAGGCGATGAAGCGTTCGCCGTCACCCACGCCGATCACCAGGGGGCTGCCGGAACGGGCCACCATGATGCGATCGGGATCCTCGGGACTGGCCACGGCCAGAGCGTAGGCGCCCACCAACCGGGTGACGGCGTTGCGGAACGCCCTTTCGAGATCGCCACCGCTGCGCTCCAGCTCGTAGGCGAGCAGATGGGCGATCACCTCGGTGTCGGTCTCCGAGACGAACCGGAATCCGGCCGTCTCCAGTTCGGCCCGCAGCTCGGCATGGTTCTCGATGATGCCGTTGTGGACCACCGCCACCCGCTCGCCGCTCATGTGGGGATGGGCATTGCGTTCGGCGGGGATACCATGGGTGGCCCAACGGGTGTGGGCGATGCCCACCCGTCCCTCGAGCGGCGCCTGATCCAGCCGCTCCTGCAAGGAGGCCACCTTGCCCACCGAACGGATCCGCTGCAGCCGGCCGGTTTCGTCACAGATGGCGATGCCGGCCGAATCGTAACCCCGGTATTCCAGGCGTCGCAGCCCTTCCATGAGGATGGGGGTGACGTTACGCCGGGCGATGGCGCCGACGATGCCGCACATCTCAGCCCTCCTTGCTGGGCCGCACCCAGCCGTCGATGGTCACCTGGCGCGCCCGCGCCAGCGTCAATTTGTCCGGCGGCGCATCACGGGTGATGACCGAGCCGGCGCCGATGGTGGCGCCGTCCCCCACGCTCACCGGCGCCACCAGGGCGGTATTGGAGCCGATGAAGGCGCGGTCACCGATGAGGGTGCGGTGCTTGCGTGCGCCGTCGTAGTTGCAGGTGATGGTGCCGGCCCCCAGGTTCACCCCCGCACCCATGTGGGTGTCCCCCACATAGCTCAAATGGTTCACCTTGGAGCCCTGGCCGATGGTGGAGTTCTTGATCTCCACGAAGTTGCCCACATGGGCGCCGCCCACCAGCTCGGTGCCGGGGCGGATGCGGCTGAAGGGGCCGATGCGGCTCCCAGGGCCGATGTGCGCCTCCTCGATGACGCAGTTCTCGAGGATGGCGACGCCCCGTTCCACGCGCACGTTGCGCAGCACGGTGTTGGCGCCCACGCGCACGTTGTCGCCCAGCACCACCTCGCCCTCGAGGATCACGTTGACATCCAGCACCACGTCCGTGCCGGTCTCCAGGGTACCCCGCAGGTCGAAGCGCGCGGGATCGAGAAGGGTGACGCCGCGCTCCATGAGCTCCTCCGCCTGCCAACGCTGCAGCACCCGCTCGAGGGCGGCGAGCTGGGCCCGGGTGTTGACCCCCTCGGCCTCCACCGGGTCCGCCGGCTGGGCCACGTGGATGGCCACCCCCTCGTGCACCGCCATGGCGATGACGTCGGTGAGGTAGTACTCGCCCTGGGCGTTCTCGGGCGAGAGGCGGCCGAGCCACGCCTTCAGCCGAGCCACCTCCAGCAGCATGATGCCGGTGTTGATCTCGGTGATGGCCTTCTCGGCCCCGGAGGCGTCCTTCTCCTCGACGATGCGCAGCACGTTGCCCGCCTCGTCGCGCACGATGCGCCCATAGCCGGTGGGGTCGTCCAGGTTCACCGTCATCAGCCCCAGGGCCGACTCGGTGGTGTCGATGAGATGTTGCAGGCTGGCGGCGCGGATGAGGGGCACGTCGCCATAGAGCACCAACACCCGGTCGAGTCCATCCAGGGCCGGCAGGGCCTGCTGCACGGCGTGGCCGGTACCCAGCTGCTCGCGCTGCTCCACCCAGGTGAGCCGCTCGTCGGCGATGGCCTCGCGCACCTGCTCGCCGCCGTGGCCGTAGACCACCACCACCCGCTCCGGCGCCAGGGCGAAGGCGGTGTCGATGACATGTTCCAGCAGCGGCCGGCCCGCCAGCCGGTGCAGCACCTTGGGCAGCCGCGACTTCATCCTTGAGCCCTGGCCGGCGGCCAGGATGACGATTCCCAGTTTCATTACTTGTCTCGTCCGTCAAAATTCTGAGGGTCCGAAGAGGGTTCCGGTGTTTCCTGACGGGGCGCCCGAGGCCACGATGGCCGAGGCCGAGCGCACGATGTGCACCGACGCACGAGTGCCGCAATGGCAGGATGCCATGGAGCGGCCATGGATGTGCTCGTAGCGGTCCCTACAGGAAATGCCGGAACCTTCTCCCCCACTGGAGAAACCGCAGGCCTCAGTTGATGGTCGGCGACCCCGGCATGTTCACCGCATGAATGCCGCTGGTGAGCTCTTCGCCGGGTTTGGCGTCCCGCACTTCCAGGATGTTCACCCTCACTTTCAGCCGCTTTCCGGCCAGTGGGTGGTTGCCGTCCACCGTCACCTTGCCGTCCTCGATCTTGGAGACGTAGAAGGTCTTCACTTCGCCCGCCTCGTTCTGCATCTGCACCTCGGCGCCCACGCGGCGGAACTGGGGCGGCACGTTCTCGATGTCGTCGGTGAAAGTAAGGTTGGGATCGTGCTCGCCGAAAGCCTGCTCCGGCGCCAGCTCCACCTCCACGGTGTCGCCGGCTTTCTTGCCGAGGATGGCCTTGTCCATGCCACCGATCAGCTCGGTGTCCGAGCCGTAGACGAAACCGATGGGCAGATCGTGCTGCTCCACCACGTTGCCGTCTTCGTCGGTGATGCTGTAGCTGATGGTGACGTATTTTCCAGGCTGTACCTGCTCTTTGCTCATGGGATTTCGATTCTACAGAAAGGGAAAAACCCTGGCAGCGGGGCTGACAGGGTCTGGATCACAGAATCACCGTCCGGCCGCGAGGCGAATGCGACGGCGATCACTTTTTCATCTTGCGCAGCTTTTCGATGGTCTGGAGCTGGGCCACCGCCTCGGCCAGCTCGGCCTGGGCCTTGGCGATCTCCATCTGGCCGGTCTTGTTGGCCAGCGCCTCCTCGGCCCGCCGCTTGGCCTCCAGGGCGGCCGCCTCGTCCAGATCGGCGGCGCGCACGCCGGTGTCGGCCATAATGGTGACGCGAAACGGCTGCACCTCGATGATGCCGCCGGAGACGTAGAAGTGCTCCATGGGTTTGCCGCCGCCCGGATCCACGCGCACGTCGCCCGGCTTGAGCCGCGTGACCAAAGGCGCGTGGCGCGGCGCGATGCCGATCTCGCCCATCACCGCCGGCGCGTAGATCATCTCGCCCTGGCCGGAATAGAGCTCGCCTTCGGCGCTGACGATGTCCACGTGTACGGTCATGGCCATGGCTCAGTCCTCCCGGCTCAGTTGCCGCTTTTGGCCAGCACGTCCTCGATGCCGCCGCACATGTAAAAGTCCTGCTCGGGGATGTGGTCGTACTCGCCGGCCACCAGCGCCTTGAAGGCGGCGATGGTGTCCTTGAGCGGCACATACTTGCCGGGCGCGCCGGTGAAGACCTCGGCCACGAAGAAGGGCTGGGAGAGGAAGCGCTGGATCTTCCGCGCGCGGGCCACGATGAGCTTGTCCTCCTCCGAGAGCTCGTCCATGCCGAGGATGGCGATGATGTCCTTGAGCTCCTTGTAGCGCTGCAGCACGCCCTGCACGGCGCGGGCGGTCTCGTAGTGCTCGGTGCCGACGATGTTGGGATCGAGGATCCGGGAGGTGGAGTCCAGGGGATCCACGGCGGGGTAGATGCCCAGCTCGGCGATCTGGCGCGACAGCACCAGGGTGGCGTCCAGGTGGGCGAAGGTGGTGGCGGGCGAGGGGTCGGTGAGGTCGTCCGCCGGCACATAGACCGCCTGGAAGGAGGTGATGGAGCCGGTCTTGGTGGAGGTGATGCGCTCCTGCAGCACGCCCATCTCCTCGGCCAGGGTGGGCTGGTAACCCACGGCGGAGGGCATCCGGCCCAGCAGCGCCGACACCTCGGTGCCGGCCAGGGTGTAGCGGTAGATGTTGTCGATGAACATCAGTACGTCGCGGCCCTCGTCGCGGAAGTACTCGGCCATGGTGAGGCCGGTGAGGGCCACCCGCAGACGGTTACCGGGGGGCTCGTTCATCTGGCCATAGACCAGGGAGACCTTGTCCAGCACGCCCCCTTCCTGCATCTCGTGGTAGAAGTCGTTGCCCTCGCGGGTCCGCTCGCCCACGCCGGCGAAGACCGAGAAGCCCGAGTGCTCCACGGCGATGTTGCGGATCAGCTCCATGAGGGTCACCGTCTTGCCTACGCCGGCGCCGCCGAACAGGCCCACCTTGCCCCCCTTGGCGATGGGCATGATGAGGTCGATCACCTTGATGCCGGTCTCCAGGATCTCAGTGGTGGTGGCCTGGTCCTCCAGCTTGGGCGCCTCGCGGTGGATGGGCATGCGCTCCTCGGTCTCGATGGGGCCCGCCTCGTCCACGGGGTTGCCCAGCACGTCCATGATGCGGCCCAGGGTGGCCTTGCCCACGGGCACGCTGATGGGCGCGCCGGTGTTCACCACCTCCAGGCCGCGCTTGAGGCCGTCGGTGGCGCCCATGGCGATGGTGCGCACCACGCCGTCGCCCAGCTGCTGCTGGACCTCGAGCACCAGATCCTCGGATTCGATTTTCAGCGCGTCATAGATCTTGGGCATGGCGTCGCGCGGGAACTTCACGTCCACCACGGCGCCGATGATTTCCACCACGTTACCCGTACTCATGTGCGGATCCTCTTCAATTTTGGTCGTTCCGGCCGCCGAGCGGCCCAATAACAATGCTTCATGAATTCGTCACACCGCCGCCGCGCCGCTGACGATCTCGGAGATCTCCTGGGTGATGGCCGCCTGGCGCGCCTTGTTGTAGACCAGCTCGAGCTCGTCGATGAGGTTGCCGGCGTTGTCCGAAGCCGCTTTCATGGCCACCATGCGCGCCGACTGCTCGCAAGCGCCGTTCTCCACCACGGCCTGATAGACCAGCGACTCCACGTAGCGGCCCAGCAGGTCTTCGAGCACTTCACGCGCATCCGGCTCGTAGATGTAGTCCCAATGGTGCTTGAGCTTCTCACGCTCGGCCTCGTCGGCTTCGGGCAGGGGCACCAGCAACTCCACCGTGGGATCCTGGGTCATGGTGTTGACGAAGCGGTTGTAGGCGATGCGCACCTCGTCCACCTCGCCGTCCAGATAAGCGTCCAGCATCACCTTGACGGTACCCACCAGGTCCTCGATGTGGATGACGTCCCCCAGGTGGGTGGCCTGGGCCAGCACATCGCCGCCCACGCGGCTGAAGAAGGCCACCGCCTTGTTGCCGACGAGGCAGTATTTGACCCCCTTGCCTTCCTCGTGCAGGGCCTTGACCTCCTTGACCAGGGCGCGGAACAGATTGTTGTTGAGGCCGCCGCACAGCCCGCGGTCCGACGAGACGATGATGTAGCCCACCGCCTTCACCTCGCGCCGCTCCATGAAGGGGTGCTTCTGCTCGGGATGGGCCAGGGCCAGGTGGCCGATCACCTGTCGCATCTTCTCGGCGTAGGGGCGGGAGGCGAGCATGCGGTCCTGGGCCTTGCGCATCTTGGCCGCGGCCACCATCTCCATGGCACGCGTGATCTTCTGCGTGTTCTTGATGGAGCCGATCTGGGTGCGTATCTCTTTGGCGCCAGCCATGGAAAACCTCGCTCGTCGTCAGCTTCCGGAATTCACCAGGCCCCGTTGGCCTTGAAGTCCTTGAGGGCCTCGTGGAAGGCCGCCTCGATCTCGTCGTTCCAGTCCGCCTCCTCGTTAACCCGCTTCATCAGGTCGGCGTGGGTGCTGTTCATGTAGGCGTGCAAGGCCGCCTCGAAATCCACCACTTTCTTGGTCTCCACGTCGTCCAGGTAGCCTTCGTTGGCGGCGAACAGCGAAATGGCCATCTCCGCGACGGTGAGGGGCGAGTACTGGGGCTGTTTCATCAGCTCGGTGACCCGCTCGCCCCGCTCGAGCTGCTTGCGGGTGGCCTCGTCCAGGTCGGAAGCGAACTGGGAGAAGGCCGCCAACTCACGGTACTGCGCCAGCGCCAGGCGCACGCCGCCGCCCAGCTTCTTGATGATCTTGGTCTGGGCCGCACCGCCCACCCGGGATACCGACAGGCCAGCGTTGATGGCGGGCCGGATGCCGGCGTTGAACAGGTCCGACTCGAGGAAGATCTGGCCGTCGGTGATGGAGATGACGTTGGTGGGCACGAAGGCCGACACGTCGCCCGCCTGGGTCTCGATGATGGGCAGGGCGGTGAGGGAGCCGGTCTTGCCCTTCACCTCGCCGTTGGTGCGCTTCTCCACCTCGGCCTCGTTGATGCGCGCGGCGCGCTCGAGCAGGCGGGAGTGGAGGTAGAAGACGTCACCGGGATAGGCCTCGCGCCCGGGCGGACGGCGCAGCAGGAGGGAGACCTGGCGGTAGGCCCAGGCCTGCTTGGTGAGGTCGTCGTAGATGATGAGGGCGTCCTCGCCGCGGTCGCGGAAGTATTCGCCCATGGTGCAGCCGGTGTAGGGTGCCAGGAACTGCATGGCCGCAGAGTCCGCTGCCGGAGCCGCCACGATGATGGTGTGCTCCATGGCGCCGTGCTCTTCCAGCTTGCGAATGATCTGGGCGATGGTGGAGTTCTTCTGTCCCACCGCCACGTAGATACACTTGATGCCGGTGCCCTTCTGGTTGATGATGGTGTCCACGGCGATGGCGGTCTTGCCGGT
>Ga0256914_1001338_pt1 | contig 22636 bp, 27 predicted proteins | sample HulkmetaG_FD_191571 | JGI IMG/M metagenome (GOLD analysis project Ga0256914, IMG submission 191571) | Hydrothermal chimney microbial communities from Main Endeavour vent field at the Juan de Fuca Ridge, Pacific Ocean - Hulk | ecosystem: Environmental > Aquatic > Marine > Hydrothermal vents ... | reverse complement strand
CCCTCTCAAAGCGCATGTTAATCCTCTCTAATATCCTCTTGCCATTTACACTGTAGGTAACATCTCTCAAACACAGCATAGATATCAAAGATATTTCACATGAATAAGATTTAAGACTTTCTGGACATTTTTGACCTTAACCTCCGGTTGAAAACAAAAACATTTGAAAAAAATTTTAAATGAAGTTTAATTCATATAAATTGAGGTGGTTAATATGAGTGATGTGAAACCTCCAGTAATTGGTAAAGATGCTCTCGGAAGAGAAGTTAAGGATTTGAGCGTAATTCCGTGGTGGGGAGTGGACAGAAGGGAAATCGAATGGTATCCAAGGATAAACTATGATAAATGCGTGGGATGCGGTCTTTGTTTTGTAACATGTGGGAGAAGAGTTTTTGACTGGGATATTGACAACGCCAGACCGATAGTGGCAATGCCATATAACTGCATGGTAGGATGCAGCACCTGTGCCATGCTCTGCCCCTGTGATGCCATAGAATTCCCAGATAAGGTTTATCTAAAGAAATGGGTAGCTAAGGGAAGGGTCATAAAGAAAGCATTTGAAATGGTTGATTCAATAATGCCCAAGAATCACTTGAGTGAAAAGGAAATAGAAACTACGCCTCAAGATGAGTAAAAATTAAAAACTCTTTACTTTTTATTTTCCGCTGACGCTGATGAAAAACCTAAATACAAAACTAAAGCCCGTTTGAAGATGTTTAATTTCTGACCTTATCAAAATCGATCATTACCAACCTTGAATCTTTGTTAGAACCTTGTCCGGAACTTTTCCCTCCTCAACGTCGGCTATAGCCTGTTCCAGCTTATTAAGGCCTTCATCCAGGAGATCTTCTTCAATCGTTAGTGGCGGCTGAATCCTGAGAACGTTTCCTTGGAGGAACGCCAAAATAAGACCGAGCTCATATGCCCTCCACACGACTTTCTTAGCTTCGTTATATGCTCTCTCTTTTGTCTCTCTGTCCTTCACCAAATCAATACCAAGCATCAAGCCAAGACCTCTGACGTCACCAATTAACTCATGTTCCTCTTTCATCTTTTCAAGTCTCCTTTTAGTGTATTCTCCAAGTTTTTCTGCTCTTTTCAGAAGATCATTCTCTTCTATTTCCTCTATCACCGCGAGTGCTGCTCTACTGGCGACTGCATTACCGCTCAGTGTGAAAGTATGGCCGAGAGGGGGTAAGGCCTCCATAATTTCCTCCCTCCCAATCACTGCACTGATTGGAAATCCACCACCCAATGGCTTGGCAATTGTAATTATGTCAGGAGTGACGCCGAAATGCTCTATGGCAAACCATTTGCCTGTCCTGCCCATCCCGCTTTGAACTTCGTCCACAACAAGGAGAATTCCATGTTCATCAAGAATCCTTTTGATTTTTCTGAAATACTCTTTTGGAGGAACAACCATCCCTGCATCTCCCTGTATTGATTCAGCGAAAAGTGCTGCAACACCATCAGCATAGACTTCTCCTTCGAATTTTTCCTTTAGATATTTAACGCATTCCATCTTGCAGCTTTTTGGCTCTTTTCCAAAAGGACAGCGATAGCAGTTAGGATAGGGGATGTAGTGTATGTCACTGAGTTCGCCGACTATTGAGCGCACTTCGAAGTCAAGGCCTGTTATGCTCATTGCACCGTAAGTTGCTCCGTAATAGCTTCTTAAATAGCTTAGAATCGTTCTTCTCTTTGTATATGCCCGTGCAAACTTTATTGCGCCATCATTGGCATCGCTTCCACTTTGTCCAAATGTAATCTTTGCATTTTTTATTGGGGAAATCTCTTTTAATTTTTCTGCTAACAGAAGAGGCTCTAATGGAAAACCATAGATGAAAGTGAAGTGTATCAATTTTTGAGTTTGTTCTATAGCAGCTTTGACAACTCTTTCATTGTTATGACCGACGTTCTGAACTGCGGCATCGCTTAAAAAGTCGATGTACTCCCTCCCCTCGATATCCCACACTTTTGCATTTTTTGCTTTAACTCCTACAATTGGAGCATATGTTACTCTGGCGGCTTTTGGAAAAACTTTTAAGTATCTTTCAACAACTTCCTCAGGTTTTAAATTCATGAATTTCATGCTCGCACCCTATATACTATATGCGTTTGGAAATAATATCTTTTTCGGTCAATTCTTGCTGGATGTATAGAACTTTTAAGAATATTACACTGAATTAGCAGATAAAAGGGCAAAAAATGCTAATAGTAAAATAAAGATAGTACTCTCGATAGAACATCTTATATCCTCAATAGCACATCCAGCCAAGTGGTGTCTCAAGTAGACCACAGGGATATTCTAAGTCACAATTTCAACTCCTGCCTTTTTAACTATATATGTATCCTCCTTTTTTATAGCCCCTTCAGGAATCATGAGTGGAGAGTGGATTATTGTTAGAACCATGTTTTCCTGAACTTTCTGAGCTCTCTGGGGAACCACTATGGTGGCTATTGGAGGTTCTTCTATCAACAAACCCACTCCGTGTGTGTAGCCAGCTATATATGCATCACCAAATCCATTTTCCCTGATAAACTTAGCCAATTTCTTCTCAACTGATGCTAAGGATACTCCGATTCTTGTCTCTTCGAGGGCTATTTCATGAGCCTTTTCTTTAATCTCAATAGCTTTTCTTACTCTTTTCCCGGGATCACCTATGATGAAAGTTCTTGCCATATTGGCATAATAGTGGTTCCAGTCAGCTCCTATAACAACGGTAACTACTCCACTCTCTTCAACCCTCAAATCTCTGAAAGGTTCAGCATGCGCCCTCGGGGTTGTTGAAACATAGACCTTAGGATCTTCGCTGCCACTGAGCATAAGCTCTCTCATAACCTCTGCCGCGATCTCAAGTTCGCTAATTCCAGGCTTTATGACTTCTTCAGCTACTTTCATGCCCTTCTGGGCAATCTTCCCAGCGTTTCTTATATTCTCAAGCTCCCACTCATCCTTTATCATTCTCAGTCTCATTGTAAGGTCAAATATGTCCACAACTTCCACCGATGGATTTAACCTTTGGAAGAGCTTGAGGAAAAGCAGATAAGCATCTCTCTCGACGCCGAATTCCAGTCCAACCCTATGATAGCCATTTTTTGCAATCCAGCTCACCACTCCGGCCATTAAATCCTCAACTTTTTGAAACTCAACCACGTTCTCTATCCAGCTCTTCTCCCTGAAAAGCTCCCCTTCTCCTTTAACCACATAAACTGTAGGTTCCCCTTCTGCAGGGATTATGAGGGAAGGCCGAAGCCATTTAGTGCCTGTGAAATATATATAACTGGAAAGAGTCCGTATAACTGCTCCATCTATCTCGTTTTCCCTGAGCAGCTTCTGAAACCTTTCAACTCTTTTCCTGAATATCTCATCTGTTCCTCTCATCTCAATCCCTCCAATCGAGTAGTCTCTTCTCGCCTTCTAAGGCTTTTAACCTACTTATTTCTTGGGTAATTTCAAGCGTTCCCAGATAGTTACCTTCATCATCTCTTACAGGCACATATTTTATGTACACAAATTTTGGTCCCATCTGTATCCAGAATTCTGCACTCTCCTTTCTCCCTTCCTTAAATGCCCTGAGGATTTTGTTTACTATATGAACACTTTTCGGTGGATGGCAGAGCTGAACTGGTCTTCCTATTATTGAAGGAGTTCTCGTGAATATTCTGTCTCCTCCAGAGAAAAACCTAACTCTATCGTCTTTGTCAATGAAAGTGATATCAACTGGCAAATGTTTGAAGATCGCATTCAGCTCTTTTACTGAGAGATATCCATTTTCAACTTCAATGTCTCCTTCTCTCTTAACCTGTGTTTTATCTGCTTCCAGACTTTGCCCTTTGAGGGCAACCTGCACTTCCCTCGGTAAGCTTAGTATATCCTCAGCCGTTAAACCTGGATCTATCTGCCATGGATAAAGGGGCTCGATTTTGGGATTCCATTCGGCTGGTTTGACCCTGTAGTATCCGATTTCACTTTCCTGCATTTTTACTGCCTTCCATTCTCCTTCGGATAGAAGTGCATGAAGGGTTGGATAAAGAATGTTGTTCTCTCTGAAAACCATGTCAATTAAAGCTCGTGAAAGCTCCCCAGCTTTATCCTTGAGTGCCTGCATAAATTTATCCCATGACATTCCATCCTTTTTAGCTATGAGTTGAAGGAGCTGGCGAATTATGTATCTTATCTCATCGTGCTTAGTCCACAGAACGGTTGCAACTGCGGTTATGCCTCTCCTTTCAATGTATGGAAAGAGGAGCATTTCTTCCCGGTTGTAATGTGTAAATCCAACAGCTCTAAGGTTTTTAGCAAGCTCTTCCACAATTCTCAGAAGTTCCTCTCTCATTGTTTCATCTTTGGTATTTGCCAGTGTTGAAGCATACAAATTGAGCATTTCTGCATCTTTCATTATCTCTTTGTTTTCCTCATAGAGAGTTCTTAGGGGATGCCCTTCCGGAAGACTTTTTTCCTCTTCTTTCTCCGCTCCAGCAACTGCCTCCCTAAAGAGTTCAACGTGGATATCGCACATTTTAGCTATCTCTCTCGCTGAGATACCCTCTTTAACCAGTTCTTGCTCAATAATCGGAATTTCAAGTGGAGAAATGCTCTGGAGCAACGCCTTGAATTCCTCCTTGAGTTTTTCAACATCTTCACCCTTGTGAATTTTCTTCAGGAGCTCTTTCATCCTCTCCTTCTTATGCTCACGATTGTTTAAAATTTCAGTCATTTTATCACCTTCATGACACATGTCATACTGAGCATTTTTAAGCTTTTCTACTCAATTTTGGGTAGTACCGATGTAACTGTGGTTATGCCAAACAATGGGGGTTTATTAGTATTTTGAAAACAGCATTCACACAGCATTATTCTACGAGTTTCTACTCACTTTTGTCCAGTAAAACTTATATGTCACGTGTCATTGAAATTTAAATGTCATGAAAACGAATGCCTTTGAGGTTGCTTCTCGATATGTATATCCCTCATTGAGAAGGCGCTTAGTTGAGATTTTATATAGGAACCATAAGCTTAGACAGACAGAAATTGCTAACCTTCTTTATATTACCCAATCGGCCGTTTCCCGCTACTTAAAAATGGATAGGGGTGCTCTGATAGATGTTGAAAGTTTTGGAGATATTGACATGGAACTTAAAATGCTGGCTGATGAGATAATCAGAAAACAGCCTGATGAATACAACCTCCACTCAAGACTTATAGAAATCTCTCTGAAGATGCTCGGAAAGGGGTATGTGTGTTCCTTTCATCTCCACATTGACCCTGAAATTGACCCCAAGAACTGTCATGTATGTTTAGACCTTTTTGGAGAAGGAGATTAACAGTGTAAAGATTATTATCAGGATTATCTCATAGGTTTCTACCAGTGCCGCAGATGGCCATGGAACGAATGTTCCCAAAACTGCGAGCAGAAAAATTAGAACAACTGGATTCCGAATTTTTCTCCTACTTCCCAACCCAAACACCAGCATCCCGATGAAGAACTGGATAAAGAAATATGTTGAGATAAATGTATGAGGTCTTGTTCCGGAGTGAAACACCCCAATCAGGGCAAGAAATATTGCGGAAACGCTGATATATGATGCTCCAATGGTCTGGAGCTTATTGCCTGAGAGTGAGAGGAGATACACCGAGAACAGCATCATAAATATTGCCGTAATAATCAAGCCGCAGTTGTAAATCCATGGTGAGTTGGCGGAGATATCACCAAGATCACTTAAGGCATTCTGAAAAAAGTCGAACCATGGATTTCTGTATATGCTCCATCCTGTAAAGATCCAGAAAATTGCACCTCCTGCAATCCCAAAAAATCTAAAAAATTCTGGAATCTTCATTGTTTGTCCCCGGGAACATTCTGTTCCAAAACCTTAATATGTTTTCTATACCATCTCAATGTGGTGGTAATCATGAAAAGGGCTTTAGTCACATTAACACCTCCTGAGAGCAAAAGATTAATTGCCAAAGCCGTTGTGGCTCTCAATGAAGTTCAGCATGCTCTTAAGAATGGATTTGTATATATAGCCACAGGAACAACTGCCGCTTACATAGCGGAGGAGATACTCGGAGAGAAGATAGAGAAAGAAAAATGGACTGTGGGTGTTATTAGTAAGGGGAGAACCTGTGTTACACCCAAGGATACTTGGCCGAAGCATCTCGTCTTCTACAAAGGTGAGCTCTTTGATGATCCATTGGAGGCACTCAAGCAGATGGGGCCGAAAGATGTGTTCATAAAGGGTGCCAATGCAATAGATATCAACTGGAATGTAGCAGTCTTTGCAGCGGCTCCAGATGGTGGAACGATAGGGAGAACCTTCGGCTGGACAATAACGAAGGGCGTCTTCACGATAACACCGGTTAGCCTTGAGAAGTTCGTGCCCACACCCGTGGAGGAAAGCGCTAAACTTACCGGCATATACTCCTTTGATTGGGGAACCGGGCTTTATTCAGCTCTCGTGCCAATCCCGCATGCTCATCCGGTCACAGAGGTGGAAGCCTACAGGATACTCGCGGGTGTTGAAGCCATACCGATAGCGGCTGGAGGTGCTGGCGGAGCTGAAGGAAGTGTCACCTTAGTTCTTGAGGGTGATAGTGAGGCCATGGAAAAGGCGAAGAAGATAACGAAAGCCGTTAAGGGTGAGCCTTACCTCGAACCCTACACAGAGGACTGCTCGGTGTGTCCTTTCGCGAAAATCTGCGGAATCGGGAGCGGCATTTTTTAGCGATAGCAATATTTATGAAGGTTCTTTCATGAATTTCTTTTTAAACTCACGTTTTTCTTTTCTAACAGGGTGATAACATGGACGAGCTTGAGATGATAAGACGCAAAAAAATGCTGGAACTCATGAAGAGGGCTGGAATGATAGAAGTTAAACCAAAGAAACCAAGGGTTATCATCGAGGTCATAACCTCACCCGGCTGTCCTTACTGTCCAATAGCATGGGCAATGGCACAAGAACTCGAACGAAAGTATGATGGTGTGGTGGCCAGAGAGCTCAGCGTAGCAACTCCAGAAGGACAGAGAAAGGCCATGGAGCATAATATACTTGGAACGCCAACGATATTGATAAACAATCGTGTTGAGTTTGTGGGAGTTCCTAACTTTGGAGAATTTGAAAGGAAGATAAAAGAAAAACTCACCTCTTGAGTTTTTTTATCCTCTGCTTTGTCTCCTGTATGCGTTCAACCTTACTGCTGGCCTTGCTCTCTACCGTTTTTTCGATATCCTCTTTAAATGCCCATTTGAGCAGAGGAGGCGTTACAAGTACTGAAATCGTGATAAATATGAGTGTCGCTGCAATGAATTTTGGAGCATCAGCAGGGGGTATGGCTTTGCCATGAATCGCAACCATCAGGTCGACGAGGGCCACCTCAGTCCTTGGGATTGACCCAATGCCCATCTGGAGGGACATCTTGAAGTTTCTGGGAGTAAAGAGGAATTCTCTTCCTCTACCCCATGCGGTTATCCATGCACCAAATCCCCTGCCGAGGACTTTGCCTACCACGGCGATTACTGTGAGAACTGTTGCCAGAGTCAGGGCAGAATAGCTCTCAAACACCTTAAGGTTAAGCATTGCTCCGGTATGCACAAAGAAAATCGGGATCAGAAAGCCGTATCCTATAGCCCTTACATCTTCCATCAGCTTTTTACCTTCAGGCAGCTTTGCTAAAATAAGACCTGCCATGAAGGATCCTTCAATCGCCGCTGCAAACCAGTTTTCGGCCAAAGCTGCGAACAGGAACATGAGGCCAAGAACAAGACCGAGAATACCCTTTTCAACGTGGAGCCTCTCGGCAAATTTGAGATAGTAATCGATGGCAAACCATCCAATAACACCAGTTATCAGGAAGAAAATTGCTATTTTTATTCCGAGGCCGGTAAGGCTACCACTTCCCACAGCAAATATAACAAGAGCTATGCCAAGAAAATCATCCATGACACTTGCACTCAGGGAAGCAGCTCCAACCTCGCTCCTCAGAACTCCCAGATCCATCATAACTCTAACTGTGAGACCGATGCTGGTGGCTGTTAGAAGAACTCCTCCAGCAAATGCTTCCCTGCTTGGATATCCCATTTCCATGAGTGCAAACCAGCCGAGGATCAGAGGGACGAAAACTCCAAGAACTGTTGAAATTGTAGCGGTTACTCCCGTTTTCTTAAGCATGCTTATGTCAGTATCAAGAGCGCCGAGAAATAGCAGGAATATGATACCGAGCTTGGCAAGAAAATCCATGACCTCACTTGTATTTACGGTTATCGGAAGATACTGAGAGCCCACAATGCCAAAATAGACTATATTCCCAAGTATCATGCCCATAAGGAGCTCTCCAAGGACACCCGGAAGCTCAAACCTCTCTATGATGCTGTCTCCAATTTTCGCAAATATCAATGCAATTCCGATTGTGAAGAAGATCCATGTTGGCTCCATGACGTACCACCCACCCTAAGTAGTCTGAGAAGTTCATTTATGAGAATCCTGAGGCTTATCTCACTTACGAGTTTATCACCACTAACAATAGCCAAGACCTGTGTTCTATAGCGTTTCATCTTAACCAGTGCATCGAGGACAGTAGCATCTTCTTCAATTGTCAGTACATTCCGTTCCATAATCTCCTCAGCTTTTTGAGCACCCCCCAGGAGTGATTTCATAACGGCACTGGTCATTCCAAGGCGGAATTTATAAGATTCTGGAGGAAGCAGGATATCCATGGTATCAAGATACCTGATAACTCCACACAATCTCATGCTTTTTCTATCTCTGACAACCCATACATGATGCCTTGTACGTAGAATTTTCAGGACATTAATAACCGGGGCCTCAGCTTCTACCACTGGAATGGAAGCCGATGAAGGCATGATTTGTCTTAATTTCAAACTGTGAAAGTGTTGCAGCGCTTTTTCAACATCTTTCATACTACCACCGCTTGGAAGCTTTATCATTGGCATATTTAAGGCTTTTTGGGTGGCAGTTTACATAGTAAAGCGAAGGTTAATCCCTTAATATTTCATTAACACCCATACTCCGATTAATACCAATATTATGCCTGCAATAATTGAAAGCTCCTTACTCCGTTGCACAAGTTTCTGGGATATTGTTTTGCTCTCGCTTATGCTTCCCATCACAAATAGGATGATAATAAGCGGCAGTATAAATATGAGGTTGTAAAGAGCAAGCAGCAAAAATATCAAGGTTTTTCCAATTTTAGAAATGAGAATGGCATATACAAGATAGCTACCGGCTGAGCATGGTAGGAGCGTGAAAGACACTATCACCCCAAGAGTAAAAGCTCCAATGATTGTGGCGTCTTTGCTGAATATTTTCTTTCTTGTCTCTCTCTTCTTTCTGATTCTGGAAACCTCTAAATATCCTGTTATTGATGTATATAATCCAAAGATAATTGCTAAAATACCGGCCACCCATGTGGGTATCCCCGTGGCAAAAACTACAAGCCCAATACCAAGGAGATAGTATGATATATAAATTGCAGCTATAAAGCTCAAACCAACAAGATAAATCTGTCTCTTTGAGATTTCCTTAACTGAGAGTGCTATTAATAACATTGTATAAATTACAAATGTACATGGATTAATTGAATCTGAAAGGGCTAAAGCTAAGAATTGGGGAATGAACCATGATAATCCTAAAATATAGAGGACCGTGGAGCTTATTCCGAATGAAATGATTATTATTGATAAAAGTGCTTCAATGTCTTTCTTCATCATACTCCCCACTGAAATTGAAAGAATAAGGGTTTTTCAGCATTTCTAACACAAAAAGTTAAGAACAAAAAGTTCAGCGCTTTTTACGGAATATCAATGGAAGAGATGTCAAAAGCAGGAGTAATGCCGGCCCACAAACTTTCTTTTTCGATTGGGTTGTTGATGAAGTTGCACTGCTGGAGGTTATAGATGAGGAAGATGCTGAGATTGAAGTAGAGGTAGCTGAAGTATGATGAGAGCTTGTGCTTGAAGTTGATTGCCCAAAGACGGACTGATGCTTTATAAAAATAGTTTCCAACATCCGAATATGAGTTTGATTCTTGATCAGATAGGCCTTACCTCCAACGACTAATATCAAACCGCCATTTTTCTGAGCATCCTTGATTATCAATGGAGCTGCTGATACATTGAATTCTCCCTCGATAACAGCATAAAGCGTTCCGTTATATGTTATGCCTATTGCCGGGACACCCCTTATCCCAGTAAGCTGGTAGAGTTCTCCAAAAAGCTTGTTGTTTTCCTCGTTTCCCACTAACTCATAGTACGTCAAACTGTCTTTTCCGAAAACCTTTGGTATTTCCTCTTTCATTCTGCGACAGTGGGGGCACGTTTTCATGCCATACATGTAAAAATGAATCTTACCTGTATCTATCTGGCTTTCCGCTACGGCATATGATATGATGGATAAGACAAAAAACAGTGCCACCAACAGCCCTTTCTTCTTCAATTTTCCCACCTACTTATTCCTCAAGACGTTCTAATATAAACTTTCCTTTGTTTTAGGAAAGCTTAAATCTTTATAATGCAAATTAATGTGGGGGTTTATTATGCAGGAGTGGTATCAATCGAGGGCCCTTTATGAGGCGGTTAACAAACTTATAGCTAACGGTGATTTCGAAAATGCCTATAAAATGGCCCATGAAATACCGGATAAGGTAATTAAAGCAAAAGCCTTTTCTAAAATCGCAATTGAGATTGCTAAAAAAGGGAGGGAATATAAGGAAGCCATTAAGAAAGCAATTGATGTGGCATATGATATCAACAATGATCAAGAAACAACAAAAACCCTAATGAGCCTTGCTTTTGAATTTTTAAATTTAGGAAAATGGAGAGATGCATTGGAGATAGCTAAATTTATTCGAGATGTTTCCAACCGTTCTAAAATAGAGGCAGAGGTTGCATTAAAACTGGCAAGAGAAGGAAAAGTTTCCGAGGCCATGACGATTATTAACAATATCATGGATGAAGATGTCAAAACATGGGTCACATCCAGATTGGTTAGCACGTTATAGATTGCATTTTATTGTTTATTATTCTGAATATATCGAGATGCTTTAACAGGAATATATCCACAAAGTTTTTCTGCATCTTTCTCAAGCTCAGCATACTATTTGCCAAGGAGGTACAGAAAATGAACGGAACTGCTATAGTAGGTCTCACTGGAATGCTGCTTTTGGTAGGTTCGTGGATCCCCCAGACATTGGAGACTTTAAAGAAAAAGCATTGCCCAATGAATCTGGAATTCATACTGGTCTATGTAGCAGCTGCATCTACCCTAACCATGTACTCATATCTTGTGAGGGATTGGATATTTTTCACTTTGAATTTCCTTTCGGCTCTACAGAGTGGATTGAATTTATATGTGAAGCTCAGATATACTTGATTTATTTCCTTTCATAGAGGCCTACAATCTCAGTCCACTGGATTACATGACCTTTCATGGCCTTTTCCAACTCCTTTCTGCCAGCCCCTGGGGATAGGTTGAGGGTAGTATCCAGAGCATATACCTTGAAATGGTAGTGATGCACCCCATGTCCTCTTGGTGGGCATGGTCCACCGTATCCGATTCTCCCGAAGTCATTTCTTCCCTGGATCATTTTTACTGGTTCATTTACTCGGCCTTCTCTGGGTATACCCTCGGGGATCTCCTCAACCGGTGGTATATTCCATGCTATCCAGTGAGTGAAGGTTCCAATGGGTGCGTCTGGATCATCTACAATTATCACTATGCTCTTTGCATCGTTGGGTATGTGGGCCAAATAGAGTGGCGGGTTTATGTCAGCTCCTTCACAGGTAAATTTCTTCGGTATATAGCCTCCATCATGAAAGACGGATCCAACTTCCAGTTTCATCTTCTCACCTCCTCCAGGGTGAGATATACATCCAGATACATACACATACACCGATACCAGAACAATTAGAGCTAAGAGCTGACCTGCTCCTTTCATGGGTGTAGTTTTGGATTTCGAACGTAAAAATATTTCGGCCTTAGAGTTTATTAAGTTCAAAGTTTACAGGAACTTGGTGATAACCATGAAACTTGCTGGGAAGGTTGCCCTCATTACAGGCGCTGGGAGAGGAATAGGACGGGCAATTGCAATTAGCCTCGCCAAAAAAGGAGCCAACATCGTCGTAAACTATGCTCACAGCGAGGAAAAGGCCAGAGAAACAGTAAAGCTTTGTCGTTCCCATGGTGTCGATGCAATAGCCATAAAGGCTAACGTGAGCAACAGGGAAGAAGTCCGAAAAATGGTCGAAAAAGTTATCGGACACTTTGGAAGGATTGATATTTTGATCAACAACGCAGGAATACTGGGAAGAGCTCTGAAACCGATGGAGGTTACCGATGATGACTGGGACGCCGTTCTCAACGTTAACCTCAAAGGGGCTTTTATTGTCACTCAGGAAGTTCTCAAATACATGAAGAAGGGAAAGATCGTCAACATAGCCTCGATAGCTGGGAAGGATGGTGGAACGGTTGGACCACACTATGCGGCATCCAAGGGTGGGCTTATAGCACTAACCTTCAACCTCGCAAGGCATCTTGCACCTGATATTCTCGTCAATGCTGTTGCCCCTGGTCCAGTTGATACCAAACTGATAAGTCCGGAGATAAAGGAGAGGCTCCGCTCGCTCTCGTTGACAGGGGAGATAGCAAAACCAGAGGAGATAGCCCATGCAGTGGTTTTTCTCCTTGAGAACGATCACATAACTGGGGAGGTCATAGATGTCAACGGCGGCAGGTTGATGGATTAAGGTTTTAAATCTTCCTTCCTATTTTATCTGATGCTCCATGAAAGTAGCATGGGAAAAGGAAATCAACGCTTCAAAGGTCATCGTCTCTCCGAGGCCAGTGTGGAAGTGCAGAGTATGTCCCATGTATGGAAGGGCACTCTCCTGTCCTCCATATGCTCCGGACTGGAGAGAGGCTAAAGAGTGGGTGCACTCGTTTAAAAGAGCTCTGTTAATCAAGTTCGAGATTAACTACAACGATTTTGAAAATGAAAAGCGACAGGTTCTTCATTATCTGTTGAGGCGAGAGGAGAGTCTCTTTAAAAGTGGTTACATGTATGCACTGGCTCTTTTTCCCGGTAACTGTAATCTGTGCGATGAATGTCCGGTAAAGGATGGAAAGTCATGCATAATGCCAACCAAAGTCAGACCTTCGGTGGATGCCATAGGCATCGAGATCAGCAAAAATGTGGATATTGATTTCAATGAGAGTGCCCTTTATGGAATGATTTTTATCGATTAAAACGGATGTAGAGAGGATGAAAATGAATCCACCAAAGAAAATTGCCTATGTAACTCTGCTGGGTCGTTCGAGCTGGGCGCTGGTGAATACATATTATGCTGTGGTCTCCAGAGGGAGAAAACCCAAGAGGGTGTTCATATTCACGGAGGAGATGTACAGGAAGAAAGTTCCTGATGTTGTGGAAGCCATAAAAACCATCTCAGAGGCGTATAATTTTACACCGGAGATAGAAACAATAATCATTCCCAATAACAGCTTTCTTGAGGCAGATAAGAAGTTAAATGCGCTCTTTCAAAGGCTGGAATCCGAGAACTACACCATAGGTCTTGATATAACCTCTGGGAGAAAGGCACTTGCAACAGCGGCTGTTGTTCAAGCCAGAGAGTTTAGTGTGGATCGGATAATCTACATGGCTCTCCTCGACTTTGATTTCCCAAACAGACCGTATATGATGATTCCAAGACACATGCAGAGGCTCAAAAACTTCCTCGGTGAGGGAAATGTTGAGTGAAATCATTATAAAACCAGAGCTCCAGATTCTGATCAACCTTCTCCCCGAAATCCAGGTGGGATACCCTCTCTATGAAATTCCTCTGATCCGTGCAAGACCAAATGAAAGGGGATACACGATCGAAACTATGGCTGATAGGAGAGATTTTGCGCATGCTTTGCCGGAGCATCTGGCCTATGATCTGCCAAGTTATCTCGATTTTTATGAGTGTTTTATCTCATCGGGAATACTGAAGTATGATAACATTGATGAGTTTAGGAAAAGCCTTGAGCTTTATGAGTATCTGAGAAAGGGCGTTGTTTTTGCTCCGGACACAAATATATTCTACCACCGATTCATATCAAACTTCAAACCACTGGACAAGTACCAGATTGCTGTTGCAGAGGGTGTTCAGAAGGAAATAGAGAATGCAATGAATTATAAGTATCGGCATTCACAGCTGATTGAACTGAAAAGAGCCGTTAAAAACAGCTACCTTCTGAATGAACTCAGCAACAGGAGAATGAAAAAATCCAGAAAAGCTGCTTACATAGCTCTGAAGGAGTTCGAACGGCTGAAAGACAGAATCATAATAGCAGAGAGCATAAAAGGAGAGGCCCATAACAACGACGAGATTATAATTAAGTCTCTTAAGCGCTTCGACAATATGACTCCAAGTCTGGTGGTTTTCTTGACGGCGGACATAGCGATAACAGATGTGGCTGATATAGAGGGACTTGAGTACTTCCTGTTTGAATACCCAAGTAGAAGACTTGGAAAGCATGAGGTTACAGCATACCAGCTTAGAACACTTCTCTTTAACCTCGCAGCGGTTTTTGGTGTAATCGATGTCAACGGAATACTAATATACGGCGAATTTGGCGGGAAAAGAGGACTGAATGAGCTCAAGCTTATATTTCCTCATGAAAACCGCATTTATAATGAATTCGAGTTCCATCTCAAGCTCTGTAGAAGACTGATGGAAGTAATGGAGGGGAAAAGAAGGGGAATCTACTGAAGCATCCCCTCAAGCTTCTCCACGAATTTTATGCTTCTTTTTATGTCAGCAAAGTATTCCTCAGCCCTCTCAATGTGCTCCTTCTCGACTCTGCCTTTTGCGAGAACATGAGCCGGTGCGAGTAGCTGAACCGCATAGCGCAGGCTTGTCTTTTCTCCAAGCTCTGCCAGATACTCTATAGCTTCATCGCTAATCTCTATGCCTTCTTCTCTGGCCCTTATCTTGACTATCTCCTTTACTTCCTCCTTTTTATATGGTTCTGTGTTTATTATCAGCAACCTGTCGAGCATATCAATTGGTATTCCGTGAGGTGCCTCAATGTCGGTTCCCCTTATCCTCGTTCTTCCTCGGTTGGTGGCGAGAATCAGTATGGGGGCAAGCTCGCTCTCCATGGCCCTCGCAAGGAAGGAGAACGCTTCTATGTCCAGCATATGGCACTCATCAATGAACAGAACCCCTGGAACAAGGATGGCCTTTCCTTCCTCCACCCATCCTTTTACCGTTTCATCAACTCTCTGTCTGACTTCATCGTTAATCTCCATGCCTCCTCCAAAGAACAGGCTCAGTATTCCGCCTGCCCGGGAATTGACGATATCAAGATCATGCAGGGTTACAGTGTATGTGAATTCCTTGATTTTCAGCACCGGGCCCGTTGGCAGGTTAACCCTGCGCTTCAGAAATATTCCTTCTTCCTCTTTCGTTGTGCCGAGCTTCGATATCCTGCCGCTTTCCGCATCTATCTGGATGACATCGCCTTCTTCAATACCCTGCTCAAGTATCTGGTATGCTATTTCTCTTCCAGCTCTGATGGTTTTTTCATCATCCTTTGTTTTCAGTGTGATGAGAACTGAATCTGGAATCTCAACATAGGGATTAAAGGGATGCTTTGTTTTCCTGATCTCAATCTTCTCAACAGCACCTTCGTAAACCTTCCTTTCCTCGCTGATTTTAACACCGATAGCCCTACGTAAAGCCTGCTTCAGAAATTCTGTCTTCTTCATTTCGGCGGAATAAATCTCACTTCCAGCAATCTGGACAAAAGGTACATCTTCTCCAAGCTCCTTTGCTATGCCCATAGCAATGGCTGTTTTACCGCTTCCGGTGGGACCAACGAGGAGAATTCCCTTTCCTGCAAGCTTGCCCCTTTTTATGAGCTGGACTGCTATTCCCGCCGCCTCTCTTGCTTTAATCTGTCCAACCATGCCGTCCGCTATAAATCCGGCTTTTCCGTTTTCATCCAAGCCAAGGCCTCTTATATGGGAGTGCATCCCGACCCTTTCGAAGCTGATCTTTGGAACCTCCTCAATCATGGCCATGCTCCCACCCCCACTTTAAATTCCATTTTGTTATTAAAATCACCATTTAAAAGATTAACGGCTTGAGAAAGATTACTGTTGGAATAATTTCGGTGTGTCTGGCAATTCTTCAGTTTTATATTCTCAGGAGCATCCTGATGGTATGTGGGAAAATGCTTATGGATATCTGTAATGCGATTTGGCAGTTGTTTGGTTTTGGCTTCTTTGGGCCTCTCTGTCCTGATGGTGTAATATGGATTCTCCGCAGTATAAGGACATTATCCGGTTGTTTCCAACACCATAGGGAAGAGGCAAAAAGCTTAATTATCTCAAGGATGACCTTTGGATGATTAAAATGCTTGAGGGAATATTTGTCCCCCATGTAACTCCCTTTGATGAAGATGAAAATATTAACAGGGACATTCTTGCTGAACTTATACAGTACTTTGAGGATACAGGCATAACAGGTTTTGTAACTCTGGGGAGCAACGGGGAATTTCCATACCTTACTCTTTCTGAGAAGCTGGAGGTTCTTGAAATAGTCAGAAATGCAACGGACAAACCCATAATAGCGGGAGCGACTGAAAATTCCACGAAGGGAACGCTGGAGCTTGCTAAGAAAGCATGGGATATTGGTGTGGATGCCATTCTCATTGCACCTCCCTTCTATTTCAAACCTAAAGATTCTGAGCTGTTTGCTCACTACTCTTCGATTGCAGGAAAAATTGATGCCCCGATAATACTTTATAACGTCCCCAAGTTTACTGGAGTGAATATAGAGCTTGATGTTGTTGAAAGACTGGTTTATGAGCATTCAAATATAATCGGAATAAAAGATTCAGGCGGATCGATTGGCAGGATCATTGAATTGATACGACGTGTTGGGGATGAAATCGCAGTTCTGGCTGGAACTGCAGATTTAATTTTGCCAGCTTTGCTTCTCGGAGCGAGTGGAGCGGTCATTGCTGTGGCTAATGTGGCTCCCCGGTTGTGTGTCGAGCTCTATAATGCCTTCACGGAAATGAAGCTTGAGAGAGCTAAGAAGCTTCAGATTCTGATAAATCAACTCAACGAGGTGCTTGTAAAGAAATTCAATCAGATAAGTGCTATAAAAGAGGCTATGAACATGCGCGGTCTTACGGTGGGATACCCCAGAATGCCCTCTCTCCCCTTGAGCGAAAAGGAGATTCAGGAAGTGGAAGATGTTCTGATTGCTACGGGCTTACTTTAAATGCCCCTAAATAGTTGTTGGATGAAATGAAATGCCTCTTCCTCGGGCATTATCTCTTCTTTAACTTCATTCAGCATCTTATGTTCACTTGCTCTCCCCTTTATGCGAAGGGACTTTTTAAGAGAAGGATACGCCGCTATTAGAGCCGTGCCAAACGAACCGAGGGGGGCTATTATGCCATAACTCACGAGAATCTTACCAGTAAAAGCTCCTATCAGCAGAAGAACCATAGAGAGGGCAAGATTTACGAATCGTTTTACATTAGATATTGGAAACTCGGCATAAGGGATCCTGCCATCTACACCATCGACGTATGCCCTGCAGGTGAAGAAGCCGTATTTGTACGTGATTTCCCAGACAGGGTAATAAACGAGGCCCTCAAGCTCTGCATACCTTGTTCTGAGAGACACATCAACTCCTCTCCAGTGGTAGTATCTCTTAGCTTCTTTTTTCAGAGACTTCTCAACAATTGTAATCGCTGCTTTTCTTGCATCTTCCACATGCACCTTTTTCTCAAGCAACTCTCCCTTAATCTCCCCTTCCTCAAAATATTTCCGTCCTTTAGCCGGTAGTGGATAGTTAATGAGTTCATCAAATCCTTCCACTGCTGGAATCACTATGTAGTTCATGAACTCAACTCTGCCCGCACCATCGGAGTTTATGTAACCATGATGAGCGCTTCCTTCAGCTTCAACAAAAAAGACATAAAACGGCACATAATAGAGCCTCTGATTAAGTATCTGAGCCTTTGAATCCACATCGTTTGGAGATATGCTCTGAAGCCGGATAAAGCTCATGAGGAAATGCCTTGGGTTCTGGATTTTCAGGGGATACATGAAGTCCTTTGCTTCTCTAAGCTTTATCCTGAATCCGCAGTAGGGGCATGCCACGATCTCAGCTTCTGTTTTAACTTCAAAAGTTGCCCCGCAGTTCGGGCATCTCACCTTCATCTCTCCACCCTCACGTCCCAGCTCATCTTTTTTCCATATCCTCGGGCAACTTCATATCCGAAGTATAAACCTGCTACGACGATAAGAATTGGAATTACAGCACCCTTCTTCATCTCCACTACAGCCTTCCAGAAGGTGGAATTTCCAACGAGCATTGCAAAGAACCCGGAGATAACAATCCCAATGGCTGCCATCGCGAGATAGCTAACTTTTCTCCATATCCTCATAGGCTCAAGTGCTGTAATTTCCCTGCCTTTGTGACCATCATAAGCGACAAAGTATGTGCCACCTTCAAAATCATAATAAACTCTCCAAACCGGGTAAAACACTAAAGCAAAATCTTCAACCTCTCCTTCAAAACTAAAACTCAGCAACTCATTATCCTCTGGGACATACAGTTCCTTAGCTCTGTCAGAAGCCCTATCGAGCAGAATTTCTCTTGCCCTTTTTCTCCCGAATTCAGTATTTAAAAATTCCAGCTTTAGGTTCTCCCACTCTTCAACATCAAGCTCCTTTAAAGGTTTTATTTTGATTTTTGATGCAAGTGTTTGCCTGAGATCTTTAAAAGAAATATATGCTTTTTCCATCTTCCGTGTTAGCTCCTCAAGAGCCACATCATAGACGCTCCTCCTTCCAGATGTACATACAATAAGAGTCTCACTGAACCTCCTGTACCTCACAACTTTTTTGTTATCGTTTCCTTCTTTCTCATAGACAACATATCTAACGTATCCCCTCACCTTAACCTTGCCAAACCACAGAGGAATGTAGAAACCCTCAACTTTTGCAATGCCGATTTTATCCCTCGACCCTGTGAAATCTCTATCTTTCTCCATTCTGTTCCAGAATTTTCTCATAATCTCTTTTTCTGGAAGACTCTCAGCGAAAAATGTGTTACTCTCTCCAAATATCTCATCGAATGAATTGGGAAAACCACAGTAGGGGCACACGATGATTATGTCCTCAGGGGAAACATCCAATGGAGCGCCGCACTTTTTGCATTTGAGTACCTGAATGATTACCACCATAGATAGGGAGGGGTTAATGCTTAAAAGTTTTTGGCTCAGCATTGGTCGATGCGGGCATCGTTAACCCTAAAGGCCAATCTCATCATCGCCACAGCAGTTTGTAGTTCAGAAAGAGCAGAGCGGGTAATAGAAGATCAAAAAGAAGATGACCCTCCCCTTGAAGCGAGCGATTTATAGAGTGGATTCCAGCAAAGAGCGTCAGCAGAGCTGCCAGAAGTATTGTAATGGACAGTTTTTTCATTGACAATAAGATGAGAGTACAATTAAAAGCACAGATCAGCGCTTTGTTCTTCATTCCAACACCTCACAGGACGTTGAGGTATTTGTGCACCTGAAAGCTCAGTCCGACGTTTTTTCTACCCATTATCACAGCTGCTTCATGATAAAGCTTCAATAAGCGAGTCTGCGGGATGTCAATGGGTTCCTTCGGCTGAATCACAAGGGGGACAACTCCCTTCAAAAGCCCCGCATACCATCTCACATTTTCAGGCTTCGTTTCCTTCGTGACAACAAGCTTTGCATATGTTTTTGCTCCTGCTTTTCTTAGGATTCTTATGCTCTCGACTTCTCTCATAACAAGTGCCCTCCACTCTCCCGTTGCCTTTGCTGTGTCATCCTTTATGTCAACGCTGGCGTAATCAACAAAATTTGCGATTTCCTTAACCAGCTCGGGAAGACCGCCATGGGTTTCAAGGAAATTGGAAAAGCCAAGCTCCCCCATGTGCTCCATGAGAGCTTTGAGCGGTTTTATCTGGAGGGTTGGCTCACCCCCGGTGTAGCTTATCGAGTGTATATCATCGGTGTCGAGGCGCAGGATGGCATCAATTACCTCATCCAAACTCGCAGGGTTTGGTTTGTACTTGAACTTCCCGGAAAATGGTTTGACCTCATAACGCCAGCGAGAAACCTTTGAGGCATCTATATACTCTCTACTATCGCACCAGAGACAGTTCAAATCACAGCCTGCAAAGCGAACGAAAATCTGTCTTCTTCCAAAGGCTGAACCCTCAACGCTCCCCCCTTCTCCCTGCCAGCTGTTGAAGACTTCGGCCATGATCATTTTCATGTTCATAGATTACTCTGAAATGACTTTTAACCTTTGGCATAACTTTTTATCCTCTGTTCCAAAATTCCATGAGGTGGTATAATGAGGTTTGCTGGAGTTGACCTCAAAGAACCGAAGATTATGGGCGTTATCAACGTTTCTCCTGAAAGCTTCTATAAAGGAAGTGTTAAGAAAAGCGAAAAAGAGCTTGTTGAGACAGTTCTTAAAATGATTGAAGAGGGGGCATCTTTCATAGATATAGGAGCAAAGTCCACAGCCCCCTACTTAGAAACCCAAATATCCATTGAGGAGGAAATCAGGAGGGCAGTATGGGCTGTGAGCACTGTAAGGGATTACGTGAGTATTCCGATAAGTATCGATACTACCCGCTCTAAAGTGGCTGAGGAGGCTGTTAAAGCTGGCGCTGATATAATAAACGATGTCACAGGCTTTAAAGGGGATAAACAAATGGTTGAAATTGCGGAGGAATACAGCATACCTGCCATTCTATGTGCCCATACTGCGGATATCAATCTGAAAGACCCCATTCACACCGTTATTAATGCTCTTCGGGAGAGTCTGGTACTTGCTCAGAAGCACGGAATTGAAGAAGTTGCTGTTGATCCGGCAATTGGATTTCTTCGGCCTGATTGGCCTCCATGGTATGAGTGGGACTCCAAAGTTATAGCAAACCTAAACATGCTGAAGGTCTTTGGGAAGCCCATTCTCGTGGGGGTTTCAAGGAAGTCTTTCATAGGTGCAATAACCGGAAGAAGAGCCGAAGAAAGATTGGCGGGGAGTCTGGCGGCAACTGCTGTGGCAGTTTTCAATGGAGCAAATATTATCAGAACCCATGATGTTAGAGAAACGCTGGACGCTGTAAAGGTGGCAGGATTTATGAAACGCTTTAGGGTTTAATCTTCTGATTAAAGCTCTGTAATTCCATCTCTCTTATTATCTCCTCCAGCACCGCCCTCATGCATAGATCTACGTTTTTGGTTCTGTAGTATTTCCTCACAATCATCCTCTTTTCATCGAACTCAACTCGATATTCCAGAAGACCATTGTTGGTTAATTTTCTGAGATGTGAAATCAGGAGGGGTTTGGATATTCCCAGAGTCTCTCTAAGCTGTTTGCTGGTTTTTTCCTCATTTAGACATAAGGCCAATATTTTAAGCCTTATAGGGCTTGATAGAGCCTTGAAGATGTTAGCACTCCTTTCTGCTATGTCCTGAACGATACTGCATCCCCCACTTCATCTCTGATGTTAATCACTCCTTAAGTTCCTCTCTAAGCTCTCTGATTTCTCTCCTTAAAAGTCTAATCTCTTCGAGGAGACCTTCCATGGTCTCTTCCATCTTTGGGTTTGAAGAAACTGACTGTTGAGAGCTTGAATATCTGGCAATCAGGAGCACGACTCCTATTATAACCGCTATCAATATCAGCCATCCAAGGAATTCCGTTCCGGGCGGAAGTGGGGGCATGGGCATGACATTTCTCACCTCCCATTCAGGATATCCCTTATTCCATGCAGAGTTTCTATTGTCAAGTGGGCGTAAACTCTGCTTTCTTTATATTTACCCGCTTCATAGAGCTTTTCAGATTTAAGGTAAAACTGTTCTGCAAGGTTTTCGAGATTTGCAACTTCTCCGGCTGGCTTGGAGTTTGAGAGCATTGCATTAACTTCTTGGAATTCTCTGTATGCATGCCATATCTCATCTTTAGCGATGGTTTTTTCTGAGGGCGGAGCCGGTGGTTGAGGGACATTTTGTGGAGACGCAGGAGGTGTCGGGGCGATAGGCTCCTGTGGCGGTTGTGATGGTTGCTGTGCAGGCTCTTGCGGCTTTGATTGATCAGGTTGTTGTGGAGGTTGTGGTGGTTGCTGTGCAGGTTCCTGTGGATTGGATTTGACAGGCTCTTGTGATGGTTGGGGGTTCTGAGGAGGCTGTAATGGTGGGAGTTCATCCCCGCTAACTACAACAAAAACTAAACCACCGACTGTAAGAACTAACAATAAAATACCCATCTTTTTTATTATGTTCAACATGCGATTCACCGGGTAAATATTTATTTACCTATTATATAAACCTTTCGCTGTTTTTTCTTTTGAAAGTCTCGCTCTCTGGGGTATGAGGTAGAGATTCCAAGACCGGCCCTTGAGGAGAACCCTTACCCACGGGGTCTTGAAAAGGCTATCTTAAAACAATTCGATGGGATGAGAGGGGTTTTTATCGTGTCTCCGCTCTCACCATAAGGCGTCCCTTCAAAGCCACTTCCAAGCCCCGAATTTGAGCGGTCTGCTCACTCAGAGGGGAGGTG